>Ga0209589_1004433_pt1 | contig 24246 bp, 14 predicted proteins | sample CowpeawhiteBW_FD_187525 | JGI IMG/M metagenome (GOLD analysis project Ga0209589, IMG submission 187525) | Root nodule microbial communities of legume samples collected from California USA - Cow pea white BW (SPAdes) (version 2) | ecosystem: Host-associated > Plants > Roots > Nodule | place: USA...
CACTCATCTTCAAGGTTGTCATGGCTTCTAGCCTAGCTTTGTAGTGGCGTGCTTCTCACATTTTTACCATTTCTTTCCTTTCCATTTTATGTTTTCTTCTTCCTTTAATTGTTCTTGGTTTTCTATGATTTATGTGCTTTCCATTTCCTTTTTGTTTTCAATCAATCCATTATCTTCTTCTCTTGAGCTTTGTGAAAGGAACCTTCACATCTAGATAGCTTGCTATCTTAATGTCCAGTGGGGATTTCACTTAGCTTTCTTAATCAACTCACACCATATTCAATAATATTAAAAAGGAATAAGATAATCCTTCCTCATTTCTCCTAGCAATAATAGCAGCACTCAATCACTCAAGATCCCACTTGATGAAAGTTATCGCTCTACCCACACTAGGTTTTTCAAATCCTTCCCACAAAGAGTTCTCAAGTTCTTAGACTTCTCTAACTTTTGTATTTGATAATGAAAGTCTACCACTCTATTTATAGAAGCCTATTTAGGAATTAGGTTAATAATATGAAAAGTTAAGTCACAACTGCCATAGATAATCAATTATCATAAGTGATAATAGATTATCACAAAAACTTTTATGAAAATATTTTTCTCGCTATGATAATCTATTATCAGCAGGTGATAATCGATTATCAGTAGTGATAATCGATTATCAGCAATGATAATCGATTATCACAAAGGCTTTTCTCAAAAATAAGTTTTAACTAAGATAATCAATTTGCACTAAGAATAATCGATTATTCTAGTGAGTTTTGCAATTAAATAAAATTCTCTTGGTGCTCTACTACTTGGGTTTTGCCTTTTGACTCTTGACATACTAATTTAACTATTTTAAATAACATACATATATTGCAAGACCTAAATAACTAAACCCCTAAGTCTTCAATGTATCTTTTGAATCCAAGCATTCTCTCAAATCTTCAACATTTTCCCATGCATCATCATCAAGTCTTCCATACTTCTTTATAAGTCATCATCATCATCAAAACTCCTTATTGAAGGAAGATGTCCATCTGCTTCCTTTTGTCAACATTCTGTAGTTGACTTCTGGTAATATATTCTGATTTTCGAAAGTCGACTTATGGTAATATATTTTGACTTCTAGAAGTTGACTTCCGATTATATATTTTGACTTCTGAAAGTCGACTTTCGGTTATATATTTTTTCTTCCAGAAGTCAACTTCCGATTATATATTTTGACTTCCGGAAGTCGACATCAGGAAGTAATTTTGAGGGTGTGATGTTCGTGGCTTTACTTAAATGGTCAAAGCATATTTTTGGGTTTTAAAACTTTTTTGGAGGGGTAGAAGAAATTTTGGAGGTGCAGGAAGAAAGACCCCTCTTTTACTTTTTCTTCTATTTTCTTCAACATCCAGAGGCCCTACTCTAATATGCCATTCAGTAACAAAGAGAGAAACATACTACACAACCAAGATATTACACATAAAACTTCTAAAAGTAGTTGAGGAATTAATTGTTTGGATGTCGACAACTAGGCTATTTATTCTTGCTTAAGATCCATATAAAAGGATTGGAAATATATAGCAATACTTTCTTTAATCTTATGCAGTCTTATTTTTATATATTTGGTCATTTTAACCTTTTGTGTTCATGCTCCCTCCCACATACCATTGCAGCATTAATCATTTTAACCTATTGTGTTCATGCTACCTACCACATATTATATTACTGATTTCACACAAATTATAGATTATGAAAACATGCAATGGTATAAATGGATGCAGCCACACTTTCACACAAATTATATGATTATCCAACAATAAATCTTAAATTGATTCAAATTTCAATAGAATTAAACTCCTCATCAAAACAAACACAAATTATATGATTTCATGCACAAATAAACACACTCAATTTAGATTATTTGAAAAGATTTGATACTTTCTCTCCTACAATAATAATGGACTAACAATCTTCTTTAATCCACATGCTCCAATCAAAATAACGAAACCCAAAATTGAGCAGCCTCAAACACAAAAAATAAACCAGAAAATTTACTCACAAACATAATGCTATCAATTAAAAGAAACAAGAACAAGTCAATCCACAAAATTTCATTACATTGATCCAAATATTTTACACTACAAGAAAGTTACGTATTAGCGAGGGAATAATCCCTAGGTAATCTCTCGTAAGAAAATAGCAAAGACACTACGCCATAGCTAAAATATAGGTAGCTAAGTAGCTAGAGAACCACTTTGTCGTTAATCCCTAGCTAATCCCTAGCAAACTGATTGAAGCTAATCCCTAGCAAACTAGTTGTAGCTATTCCCTAGCAAAGTTATTGTAGCTAATCCCTAGCAAATGGGTTGTAGCTAATCCTTAGACAATCCCTAGCAAAGTAGTTGTAACTAATCCCTAGCTAATCCGTAGCAAATGGGTTGTAGTTAATCCCTAGTTGATCCCTAGCAAATGGGTTATAGCTAATCCCTAGCAAACTAATTGTAGTTATTCCCTATCCAATCCCTGGCAAATAGGTTGTAGCTAATCCCTAGCTAATCCCTACCAAATTGGTTATAGTTATTCCCTAGCTAATCCTTAACAAACGTATCCCTAGCTTATCCCTAACTAAGCCCACGCTAATTGAACAATTTATCTCTAACTAATCCCTATCAAAATCATAGCGATTTACATAAGTCCAAAATATTCCATGCTTTTACTTGTACCTTATGAAATGCATTTTAACATAAATATAACATTAAGTAATAAAGCTTGCCAAACATTTTATATGAAACATGTCAAATGTTACCACATTCAAAATAATAAAAGTGATGAAAATAATGAAAGTAGTCTTCACAATTGTCAACATACATCACTAAAATACATGCTTAAAAACAAAATAAAACTTCGTCATCTTCATATTTTCTTCTTGCCATGTTTCTTAACAGACGATGATGAAGATATCTTTAATACATGAATTATTTGTGTCTTGAAAAACTCCATCCATGTTTGCATTTGTGTATGCATTTGTTGTTGTAAAATTTTTTGCATTTCTACTTGTTCTTGCATTTGTGCTTGTATTTGTGCTTGGAATTGTACTTCAAATTGTGCATGCATATCTGCTTGTGCTTTCAACTAAGCTTGCACCTGTTGTGCATGTGCCTCTATTTGTGGTTGTAACTCTATCTGTAGTTCTTTTGAGATTTAGTTTGTAAATGTAATTGTGTTTGCATCTGTTGTTGCATTTGAGACATTTGTGTAGTTATTGTAGTGATTTCTTTTGTTGGAGGTGCATGATTTGGATTTGTGGAAGGACCTACAACTGATGAAGATGAACCATTCACACTAATGATGGCAAGTTCCAAGCTATGATTAATACTGTGAATTCTACCATTCTTATTTTCACCTCCCATTTTCATCCATACTTCAGAATCAACTTTAGGATGCTTTGATACATCTTCTCAATATTTTTCTACCATAGCACTTTCAAATGATTCCTATATATAGTAAATAAATCATTTTGTAATATAAGATTAAATAAGTAAATAAATTATCTTACATGTATACTTACAATGAAAATTTTTGCTTTATTGGAGACATATTGGCTGTCTTTTCTGTTATGAACTTTGTTGTATAGTTCACCATAAGAAATAGACCCATTACGCTCTGCATCCTATAAAATAATATGTAATTCTATAGAATGAATATTGTAACATCCCGTCAGGATATTATTGATTTTAAATAAAAGTAAAGAAATAATAAATATTTTCATTTAATAATACCTCATTTCCCAAAACGCGGGAAATTAAATTTTTTATTAACCTCCAAGGATAAAAGCAAAATCCATAGTTAATAAAATTGAACAACAAAAAAAAACCTCTCATAAGAGTTTACAAAATAGTCCAACTCGTAATAATACAAAAATATATAAAACTCCCAAGCTTTTCCCACGCTCCGAGACTAAGCCTCACCAGCACCACCTACATCAACATCATCTGCTCACGTGTACCGCGTACACGATCATCGCCACACACAAGCAGATAGGGTGAGCTTAACAATTAAAGCATATAAAATTTTATACATATATAAAACAAATCAATATAAAGAACACAATTATTCTAGAGGGCTTCCATTCTTTTAATTCTTACCACCTGGCCACAACCAGGTTATTTGTGTTCTACATCTTCTAGTGATTACCCCAAGGTGACTTGCTGCCATACCTATCGGCCACAACCGATAGAGCACGTGCGGGAAACCATGCTACAGATCACACACCGTAACGACAAGTGGAGTTCCCAATACGAACATAGTCCGTAACGTCCCAAGACTACCAAACTCGTCACCTATCTACTAAGGAGGGCAATCCATCTGAACCTATCCATATTAGTCACAACTAGCACACTCACACTGGTAACACTCGCCAACCCGAGCTCAACTCAAGGGTTCCTCGTGTTCATCCGCCATCTGGAGCTCAACTCGAGGGATGCCACTCCTAGCTTAACTCGAGGAATGCTACGTGCTTAACCCCTATCCCGAGCTCAACTCAAGGGATACGTTCCGAGCCTAACTCGCAGAACCCCCTTATTTCACATCTATCGCCTAGCGGCCTAACCCCACCGCCAGGCGCCACACTAGTATCACCACTTCTACTGGTTTTGCACCGTGCAGCCAAGTTCCATTACTTAGTCTGGCATCCTCCCATAACCTAATTGATAAATTCTCTAAATTAGGTATATATGTACGCTTAGACAGTAACCACCATCAGATACAATTAACCAAAAATTGTAATATCCTTTAATTCCCTTTTTTTGGTTCATTAACCTAGGTGTATCCACTTGAGATTGCCTAAGTTCCAATTTTCTAAGGCTCTATTAGTCATTGTAGTCTTAACCCCTATGCATTGTTACGTACCACCCAACCTTAAGTACAAACTATTTCGCATATGGCTTACCCATTTGCACCTACCCTTATTTATACCATCTGTCCAATTTGACAAATCCAATTATCGTTGCAGCTTTGACTTTGTGCTAACATCTCCTTATTATGCTAATATCACATCAGTTGTTACTACAATTAGGTCCTATTTACACTGTACTGTCCACTATATGGCAATCACTCTCGCTCCCCATTCCAATCATAAAATTCACACCTCTAGTTTCTTATATCCGCATCAGAGTAATCATCCAATTACCCCTTCCAACTCCATGCTAGCACAAACCAATATCTTCCTAAGCCAGACCCCTCAGTCGCACTCGCAGAAATTAAAATTTCCAACATTCTGGTGTGGCGCCTGGCGGCCATTCCCGTGCTGCCAGGTGGTGCGTAAGATTCTGGACAAATTCCTAGAATTTCTGCACCCACACCACTCTTTAATTTCAGGATTTTCCCCCCTATGCAGATTTCCACTCCCTTTCAGTTATTTATCAACTCAACAACTCATTAATCCATTTCAATAACAAAAATCCTCGCAGTAACATCCCGCTAATTGATTCCGAGAACTAAAATTCTCAAATCATCAACCCTAAAGTATCTATCTACTGTTCCATTCAATTTCTACTTCAATTTCGTGATTATACCAACACTCTGATTTCTAAACCATCCTTTAAGGATTCGATTAACTTTCCTTCCAACAAAATCAGCCCAGGCCCCCACAAAATACCAAAAACGAAGGAAAAGGTTCGCGTCGCTTGACGGTTGATCGTCACCGCCAGGCAGTTCAAGCCAAAACCTAGAAAACTGGGTAAGTCACCAAGCATTGCCTAGCGAGCAAAGTAGTGTCGCCAAGCAGTTCCATCGTTGGAACCCAAAAACACCATTAAAACAGCATAAGCCGCCTAGCGGCTTTGAATGTCCGCCAGGCAATTTCTGGAAAATTTCCAGAAACCAGAATTCAACATGACAGTTCAATAATTATACAAATACGGACCATTCAAAAAGCAATTAAGCATCACATACATAATTAGCGAGTTACAGCTCCCCTAACCTAGTTTTCCTTCGCTTAAAGCTTTGACAATTGCAAAGTTCTCCCTTGAATCACTAAAACCCTCATAGATTCTTCTCAATTCAGCCCCACAACCTTACTCAACCTCACCAATCTCAATAATTTTCGTGCTCTAATTCTGAGTACAATCCCAACTTTCCAAAACCCTCTCTATTAACCCAATTTTGCTTTTTAAAAGGGTGCCTAAAAGTTAGGTTAATTACCTAAAACGAAAATTGAGTCTTAATTAGTTGTTAATGACATTCACTATCTCATTATGGCTGTTTTCTAGCCACCTCTCGATTGCCATGCAACTAGGGTTTTCCCTCAACTTTTCATATTCAAGCCAACTCCAAAAATACCAAAAAAATAAGGTTTTAATTTGGGTTCTCCAAGGTTTGAACCTATCACCATTCCAATGCCAAGTCAGTGTTAAACCATCAAGCCAATTCATATTTCTTACTAACTAATATAATTCAAATATCATATTATTCCACAACATGATTATCATATATTTAAAACAATAACAAATAAGAACACCAAATTGGCATACATAAGACTCAAACCCAAGTCCTCTCACACAAACAAGTACTCTCCACCACTTGAGCTAGTACTCTTTCACGTCATAACAATCATAATTTAATGTCATAAATGTTTTTCCCACCCGCATTTATTAATTATTTATTTATTTAATTAATTAAATTCTACGGGTCTTACAAATACTATCAAAATCCAAATGTATACAAAAATTTATAATAAGTATGTTTATGTATATGATTGATGCACTAATGATATCCACCAAATCTATACAATATGTAAGTATTATTAGAAAGTCATGGATATTACTAGAAAATGAGAAAATGAATACCATCTTTTTTAAGTGTTGTCCAAAGCTTATTGACCCTCCAATTTGCATCATAGACTCTAGCTTGGTAGCCCTATTCTTTTTACCAGCAATAGATTCCTTTTTCCAATCTTATGTCATCCATATGTCAATTAAAGTGTCCTACATCTCAATCCTTATTCCTCTTGGCCCAAAAACCTTTTAAGTCTTCTATATTATCTGAGTCTTCTCTTTCTCTCGCCTTTTTCTTGCCTTAGCTAAAGAGTCAGAATAACGATCCATGCATGTTAAATTCCGAACCTTTCTTGCCATGCTACAGTCATAATCTGATGCAAATCGGTACTTATTCTACATCAATACAAATTTACCAAAATTAATGATAAGTAAATGTAATATAAAGATAAAATATTATAGTAACTTGCCTTAAAATCATTGAATAAGATTTCTTTCATATCAGTTGAATAAGTTTTCCATTTCTCAGCTAGATTAAGCATTCTCATCAATATTTCATATATGATATCTGGAGTCACAGAATCGGGAACAGACCTTCTTCTACATGTTCAAATAATCATTTTACAAACCAAAAATTAGCAACATTGAATTCAATATTTGATTAGATGTACTTACGGTCTACTAACTTTTTGTACAGATATGACAAGTCTCCTATGAACTTCATTATGAGAATATACACTTGAAGGATCTTGAGTAGGTAGGTCATAAGATGTTGGATTGACATTTGATTGACCACCATCAAACACTGAGGTGGTAGGTGGTGATTGATTACCATCAATTGAAGTAGCACCTAAAAAAAACTCATTGAATCTATAATTGACAAAGCTAATTTATTGTGTTCTTTCTTTCTTTTCTTTTAATCTAAATAAAATGAATTGTCATTTGTTTTTCATGAAGATAAATGTTGTTAAATACATAACAAAATTTGATTCTTTTTACATATAAATGGTAGTTAGGTATTTGCTTAAATACATATAAAAATTTAGAGTGCTTTCAACAATTATACCTGGTGATTGCAAAATAGGATCTAGTTCTGAAGGACCAACATGACATTGAATAGGCTTAAGTTGACTTACAGTGTAACTACCTTGACCTCTACCTCTTCCTTGAATAGTCATTTCAGTTCCTATCATTGAAATATAATTATGACATTATTTATAGCTAAATAATTGATCCACCTAGCCTGAAAACTTATCTGACTTCTTATTGAATATATAAAATAAATTTGTATTGTCAACTTAATGATTAAATAAAATCACCATGAGTTCATTACCAACTTGAATTATTATGTCTATCTACACATTCATATGCATATGAGCAACCCTTTTAAGAAATGAGTAATGTTATATTACAAACTTAAGGAGCATAGCAGAGAACTATTTTCACGAGAAATTTTGCCAAATTTAGTAAATTGTTAACAAATTCGATGTACTGTAACCACCGCAGTTCAAGGTTCAATGATTTAATAAAATAGCATGTTATATATTTATCAAATAGTAGGTTGCTAGAAAATTTGGATACCTGCTATAAGATACGCATGTTGTGGGGACCATCATACCAAACAAAAATATATAAATTAGATGATAGATGGAAATGCATGTTGAATCCCTTTAACATAGCTAGAAATAATTAAAACATTTACAAATCCATACCTAATCTAATGTCTTCAGCTTTAGGGTAAGTTGGTTCGTGACAGTATGGGTATTTGTTTCATTATTCATTGTTTCATTCATTGTTTTTTTGTCTTTGTTGCCTCTTTTACTGTCACTATTTTTTATTCACATTTATGTTCACTTATACCATTTAAAGTAATGATATTCCAATACTTACTAAACCAGTTATACTTGCCCAAAACCCATTACAACTAAACACCTTGTTTATATAACCCGTACCAATTATTTTTGCAACCCATGTTCAGTTAGAATTGAACTGGCAAAGAAATTATTTGAGATTATGCATTGGTTCAATATTTGAATATTGCTATTTGTTTAGTAGGAGAAACCAAACAAACTCAATTTTGTTGCCTCTAATATCAACCCAACCCCACTTAAATTTTGCGCTTTAGGTTAAAATTGTATTAATATGTATTTTTGATAATTCAATTATTTAATTTTGTGTTTATTTGTTGCTTTATTGCAGAAGCAAAGGAGAAAGTCCCTTTTTGTTACTTCCTTCTCGCTCTAGTGTCTCACAAATGAAGATGTATGTTTCCCTAGTGTTGTTTGTTTTCAAATTAATACACTATTTTCAATTGAACCTTTTCCTTATCTATTGGCATATGGCTGATGTTTACTAACTTTGTCATAGCTTAGAGGCACTACTGCCTCTAATCAAACAAGAGAGAGAGCATCAAAGAGTTTTTTACTTGTATTAAATGGCATGATCTAGCAAGAACCAAGGTTTTGAACATATTAAACACTAGGCCAGCGGCTAAAGTGGAATTATTCCCTATAAGTATCAAAATTTTAATTTTCCCACTTATTTTACACTAAACCATATAGTTAGAAGCTATTAGCTCTATAATGTGTTTACATTATTTGCCTTCAGCTTTGAATTATGAGGTATGAAGTGTTGTTTTAACTTTGAGTTGTGATGTAACTTGTCAACTCTAGCATATAAGCATCAAACAATTAGGACAAGCTTAGTGAACTTTTAAATCTATCTATTTTGCTACCTTAGGGAACTTTTACTTAGCAAAAGCTTTGCTCATTTAAGGGGATGATGGAGTATATTATTAGACATTTTTAACTTATTATACACGATAACTTGTAAAAGATAAAGATAACCTCTGTTATGAGAATACTGTAAAAGATAAATCCAATACCATCAAGAATTACATCAAACCATTTTGATGGGATTATTATCTAACTTTGGATAGTCTTGGGCCTTTTTGGGCAATGCAATTTTCTTTACGAAAAAATATGCAATTTGTTATAAAATTCCCAAAAATAAGAATGATTGTTTGAGTATTTATGAGTAGTATTAATATAAGATTTGTTATGTGTTTAATTTGTTAAGCTCACCCTATCTTCTTGTGTTTAGCGATGATCGTGTGCGGTGCACGGGAGTAGCTGATGTTGATGCAGGTGGTGCTGGTGAGACTTAGCCACGAAGCGGGGAGAGCATGGGAGTCTTTTTAATTATTATGTTTTGAAAACAAATTGTAAACTCTCATGAGACATTTTGTTTATTATTTCAGTTTTATAAACTATGGTTTTGGAATTATATTTGGCAGTAATAAAATTTTAAATTTCCAGCATTTTGGGAAATGAGGTATTATTAAATGAAAATATTTATTATTTCTTTATTTATTATTAAATCCGTAATATCTTGTCGGGATGTTACAGTATTGTGTTGTAATGAAGGATTATCTTGTTTCCTTTTAGATTTACAAATATGGTAAATTGTTTAAGAAAGCTTTTCGAAAATTCCCACTGGACATTAAGATAGCAATTATCTAGATGTGAAGGTTCATTTCTCAAGCTCATGAAAGGGAGAAGAGAGTTTGATTCAAATTCAAAATAACACACGGATTTAACAATACCTAGATAACCAAAAATGAAAGAAGAAATAAATAAAATGGAAAGCATAGAAGGTGGTGTAATTGAGGAAGCACGCCACTCATAAGGGGGATCTAAGCCAACCAAACCCTAGAGATGAGTGATGGTGTCGCCACTTGCAAGCAAGATAAGGCAAAAGTGAGTTCACTTCATGGAAGGAGAGCTCACGGTTTTTGGATGGTTGAAACACAAGTTTTGTAATATCAAATGATCAACTCTTTTACAAGACAAGGAGCCCCCTTTAAATAGAAGTCCATAGGGGTCCTTTAGCAAAAACATAAACATGAAATGGATCAACTAGCAAATCCTAATTTCCTATGCTAGAATGCCACACGGCCAAAATGAGATCTCTTGGTTGGTGGATGCATTTCCATGAGGATTCTAGGCCAAAAGAGGAAGGAGACTAAGTAACCTTCAAAGGAATAAACCAAAAAGGCAAAAGGAGACAAGGTACATGTCTACTTTTGCTTTTACTTTATGCTTTATGCTTCTCTCTCTCTCCTCCGCATCATCCACATGCTCCAATCACCATGCGTCACCTAGCATGCTCTACTTTCTTTAATTACCTACAAAAACAAGACAAACAAGGATTATCATGTTGGTTTAAGTTAAGCTAATCTTGGTCAAGGGTCAACTTTTGTCAAAGTCAACAATTCAACCAAAATAAGTCAACTCAAAACCAACTTAGGGAATTTTAAACTAGAGTAATGGAAAACAAAGATAAAGGTGATGGAATAGAAGGCTCCCCTCTAGACATGCTTCTAGTGATCCTTTTTTAGGGTGCTTCTATGGAGGTCTCATGGTTGGTCACGCCTTCATCATCCTCCCCTTCTTGGAGAGAATTCGACCACGAATTCTTAAACCCTACATCAAAAGGAGAAAGATCACAAACATTGAATGAGTTACTTATGTTGTAGCTTGGTGGTAAGTCTAACTCATAAGCATTGTTGTTAATCCTCCTAATGACTTGAAAGGGGCCATCCCTCCTAGGGAGAAGTTTAGACTTCCTTTGAGTAGGGAACCTTTCCTTTCTCAAGTGAAGTCATACCCAATCTTCCTCTTGGAAGATGACTTCCTTTCTTTTCTTTAACATTTGAATTTGGTCCTTATTGACTTCTCTTGGTGAGAGAGGTAATAATGTAATCTTTTTGCCTTGGAATTTAAAGGAAAACTTGTTGGCATGGCCATCATGAAAAACTTTTTTTATCAAATTGTCATGGCCTTCCTAGTAAAATATGAGTTTCTTCCATAGGCACTAAGTCACATAATATCTCATCTTTGTAATTTCCAATGGAGAAGTTGATAAGAACTTGTTTGTCAACTTTGATCTCACTTTCCTCACTAAGCCAAGATAGCTTATAAAGCTTGGCATGAGGGATGGTTTTCAAGCCAAGCTTGTCAGCCACATTGACACAACTTTCACTATCAATTATGACGAAGCAAGTTTTGTTGTTGATTTGGCACCTTGAGTGAAAAATATTTTCCCTTTGGTTTTCAAATTCTTTAGGCACTTGGCCTAACATGCGCCTAACCACCAACAAACCTCCTTCATTGGGTTTGATTTCATCCTCACTTGAAGATTGGGAAGAAGTGTGGGAGGAAGAACTTTTTGAAGAGGGGGGAGAAGAATGCTCACTTTCAACCTCTCCTTTTGGGTTCAAGATCATGTTCCTTTTTGTTGGGCAATTTGAAGCAATATGACCATATCCCAAACACTTAAAACATTTTATGGAACTAGTTCTTGAACCTTGGGAAGATTTTGCATTTTCATGGGAGACTCTAGGCGCATTTGACCTAGGTGGGTGGTCTTTGGAAGATGGTTTCTCATCTTTTCTTTCTTTTCCTTTCCAAGTCCTAGAGTAGTAGTCAAATTAAGGAGTACTCTTCTTGGCCTCTTGTTTATTTTTCAATTGACTTTCAACTTTTAGGGCCAAGTGTAAAATTTTATCAAGAGTAGAGTACTCATACAATTCAAATACATCTTGAACTTCTCTTCTAAGACCACTCACAAATCTAGCTACCTTTTCTTCTTCACTTTCAAATTCGAGTCATACTTTGAGAAGCATGGACTCCATCATTTGGTAATACTCATTCACACACATGAACCCTTGTTGAAGCCTTTGGAGCTTCAATAGAGTCTCCCTCCTATAGTAGGAAGGAACAAATATAGCGCGCATCAAATTTTTAATGTCCATCTAAGATGCCGCGAGTGGCTCTTGGTTGATATTGTCCATACACAATTGATGTCACCATGTCATGGAATAATCCTCAAATTCTAAGACTACTAAATATACTTGCTCTTGATCACTAACTAAATGAATATTAAAGATTTGGTCCACTTTTTGCTCCCATTCAATGTAGATGTTTGGATCATTCTCCCCTTTGAACTTTGGAATTTTGATTGGTGGAGGTTGCCTTTGTGGGAGTTTATTGCGCCTTCCCCCACCATCATGGTCATGCCTTCTTCTTCTTCCACCATGGCTTGAATCTTCGGAAGAAGATCTCCTTCTCCTTTCATCTTCTCTAAGTTCAAGCCTTTGAATGTGTTCTTGAAGGAAAATCTCACTTTGTCTCCTATCTGCCCTTAATAGGTCAAAAGTTTCCCTCCTACTAACTTCCATTTCACGTAGGATGTTGGCTAGGGTGATTTGTTCACTTTCTTGGGCCATAGGAGTCACCATGGGAGGAGAATAAGGTGAAGTTTATTCCTCCTCCTCTTCTACCTCCAAGATTGGATCCATATTCATGTTCCTACACCAAAACTCACAAAAATCGAGACAAGAAAGAGGTTAGGGAAGAAAAACAAGCTAAAATCGAGACCAAATGTGGTCTTCAAAAGCACCCAAGTGTTTTTGGTGACACTCCCTAAGCATACAAGCAAGGCTAACACTTAAATCCTTCCAAACAAGTGAAAAAGACCTTAAATTGATGAAAACCTCTCAAAAGCAAGACAAGTGGCTCGGCCACAACACTCTAGGAAAGCAAGAAAATGGAAACAACTAAGACAAAACAAAGATTACCTAGAGACAAGCAAGAAAAGCTCAAAAACAAGAAAGTTAAACTTCTAAGGAAATTTGTTTTAAAGAAAAAACTTGAACAAGACTAAAGCAAGGAAAAGTAATTTTAAAGACTCCATGGAAAGCATTTGAACAAGTCAAGATTATACCTCAAATTATGTATACACCAAGAAAGATCATAACCCATGTAAAAAGGTGGAACTAATTTTCCAATATCACCCAAAATCCAAGCATAAAATTTGGTAGCATAACACCTAGTAAAAATTGCCAAATGGAATCACCAAACAACACAAAAGCTCTCGGCCAAATAGGTTTTTGCCATGGAAACACTTTTTCTTTTCAAAACTAGGTGCTTAAGATGATGAGAAGGATATTTTAGGGTGTCTTGAACACTTAGTTCCTTAAAAGTTAGGTCAAAATCAATTTCAAGGAGCATACAACAACACAAGGCATAGATCTCATGCAATAGCTCAAATACTTAGAAACAAGAACAAGAAAACTCAAATAAGCATATGATAAGAGACTAAAAAGTAGCTAGGAACATTTTAAGAAGACTTTCAACATGTGAAGAAAATTTTTTGGCATGGTAACAACTAGCAAGCTCTCGGCCAAAAGGACAAATAAGCACCAAAATTCATGTTTTCACTTCACCAAGCAACATATATTAAGAGATGGAGTTTTTGGATACTTTAACCTCAAGTGAAGTGGAAATATTACATGCACACCATCTTGAACACTACAAGGCCGATGGTCCACCAAGAACCAAGAAACAACAAACAAGAAACAGCAAACATCATTTGCCACTATTCTTGCTAATTCTAAGCTGTTTGTAAGCTTCTCTTCACGTTTTACTGGATACAATTGCTATAAACATGTTTCTCTATATTAGATTTATGCTTTTCTTTCATGTCTACCATTTAATTACTATGCTTTACATTTTCCACTACTTAATTGAGCTCATGATTCAAGTTTGAATGATTGAGTGATGTTCATCAATCACAACACTGAATTCGACTTGGACACGAGTTGAATCTTCAGAGGATGTGTAGTCATTCTACTTCAACCATACATAAATCATCAGCTTAAATCATGAAACTCGCTTCTGAAGAATAACGTCATTGTTCCATTCACGTTCTAATTTTGAATTCATTGATTTTGCGTTTCTCGTGTTTAATTCATGTTTGCATCTTAATCGTGATGTTATGCACATTGTTTATGAACCATTTGCACATCCAATTCATCATTCATTGCATTCAATTTCTCTCGTTCATGTGTTAGTTCGTTATTTCGGTTAGTTAGGTTCGTCAATTGGGATTTCGAGTTATATTCAATGTTTTTTCACGATTCTTGTTTTTGTGTTCTATTGTGATAATTTCCAAACATTCTGCATCATAACATTTTCATATCATGCATTAGAATTTGAGATTCGATGTTGTTGTGCACTCTTGAGATGAAGTTCTCTCGGGAAATTTTCAGAATTATGAATTGCTTTGTTTTTTAGTTTTAATTCAGTTCAGAAATTCAATTGAATTCTAATTAGGTGGTATAGGCATTCCGCATTGTTAGATTGAATTTAGGATCATCACATTGGATACTCAAACATAGATTGATGAGTGCTATTTTTGCCCTCATTTAGTCCTTAATAATGGAATTTTAATTGAGTTTTGTGCTTAAAGGATTAATTTAATTGGAATTTCTGATAATCAGGTTATTTGAGTATGTGAAATAAAAAGGATTAAAAAGTGATTTTAGTTGCATAAAATATTATTGGATATTCTGACGTTTGTGAAATTGAATTGTTTCGAATTACAAAATAAGGCTAAAATAAGAAAATTCTGGAAAGAAAATTTTTTTTGACTGCTCAAAACCTACTTCTACACCCCTTCGTCGTTCTATTTTCTACCCACCTTCCATGAAAAAATCAAATTCATTCATAAGTTGCCATGTGGCAATTCCCCACTCACAAAATTGTCCAACCATATGCCACGTGGCAGAATCCTAACATTAAAAGTTTGTCCAATAAAAACATGACACCTCGTCATACATTTCCTCTCTTACCAACCTTCATCTTCTGCAAACGATTCATGGGAACCACCATGTCAGCGCAGCGCCAGCGTCAGATTCCTCCACCACAATGCCTGTAGCAACCGCAAACCCTAAACGCTATTGCAATAACGTTCAAGCACTGCAACCAGCCCACGTTCTTCCTCACGAAACCTGACACTACGACAAAGACGCGTAACCTCACCATGCCTTGCTATCACACACAACATTATTGAGACGCAACCCACGAACCCACTACAACGAAGACGCGTAACCACCTGAAATAAACCTACACGAGCACAAAAACAATGACGAATGTGATTCAAACGAAGCTTCATCGGAGAAGAAGAACGACATGTTAGGAATTATTTATTATATATATATATATATAATAAATAATTAAATGTGTTAGGACCATTATATATTATTAGCCAAAGTGTTTAAGTGATCTAATTAATTAAATCTATGGCTAAGAGCATATATATATATATATATATATGTGTGTGTGTGTGTGTGTGTGTGTGTGTGTGTGTGTGTAAATGCCAGCAATATTCTAATTTGATGAAGGGAATATTTGAAATTAAGTAAGTAACTGATAGTAGTTACATAAGGGGTTATGGTCCCATTAGTGAGCACACTACGTTATGCATTATTCCTACTCCTTTCTCTCCCTCCGCATCAAAAGAGAAAATCTAGAAGGAACCTTCAGGTGCTCTACAATTGGAATACCAGGTACCATCTTTCTCCATCTATTGTTCTCAATCCAATCATAAGGTACGCATACACATTCAATTCTTTGAAGTATTGGGAACTGCTAAATTTATTATTTGTAGAATTTATTGCTTTTATTTTTCATAAACCAACAAGTAGTATCAAGGTATTGTTAGTTTATTGTAACGTCCCATTTAATTATTAAACGAAATTAAAGGAAACGTCACGCAAACGATAGTGCAGTAGCGTAGTCTTGAGGTCCTTAACCCAACCCCAACAACCTGGGCACACCACGATGCCAACGGAAACCAGATACAAGTCTAACAAAGAGTGTAGAGTGGAAATGCATAAAGCGATACATGGGTCATAGCCCTAAAAAAAACATGAAGAAAATAACTCTAGCCCAGATGACTAAGCAGCGGAATCACCATTCCCTTGTTGGCCACGAGAACCTCGCCCATCTGCTCCCATCAATCAAATTGATGATCATCGCAAAAAAAAAGCCACACCACAAAACATACAACAAACAACAAAAAGGGTAAGCTATAGCCAATAACATATTCATCATACAGTCAATTATATTTTCACCATCCCATATCCATACAACAACCAAACATGTCATGACTCTTCATTCAATACACTACGACTCGACTCGACTCATCCGGATACGTATAACCTGGTCGGATTCAGCAGATGCTTGCACTTGTGGTGGATACCTCTGCTCAACCCTGAGCTGCTTACCCCCGAGCTGTGTGTTACAAATGTTACAATGAATCAAATTTCCCTCACCACAAGGTTAGCCCTTAATGAATTTCGGGCCTCCTACTACTCTTACCACAGGAGTCAGTCCGCTCTAGGTGAGACTAACTGACTCCTCAGAGTGTTAGGATGCAACCTTACCTTGAATCCTTACCTAGCTATACAGATGAGGCACCACCATGAACACCCACTAACAGGGGCCATGGAATTACGTTTCGACCACTGAAGCGCGACCCTGAAAGTCTCACCTAGAGACCCCAAGGATTTATGCACTGACACAGACCAAATACGATCATACAATCAAACAATATTCACCATGCAAAGATACCCTCATTATGTCAAACTTTAAAGTCGTTACCTTTCACATTTCCAGATCCAACTCATCATAATCCATCCATGTACATAGAATCCAACTCATCTCATTATCATGCCACTTTAACAACACCAAACTCATTTAGTTCACATGCCAATACTCATACCAAACCCATCATTTATAATTCATGAATCATGCTACGTATGCATCACACTCCATTATATACATGTCCCTCATCATAACATTAATGCCCAACCAAAATAGATCATTCAGAAATAAGCAAACGTCCAAACATAGCATTGTCTCGCCCAGCACCTCGCTCAGGCTGAGGTCTTGCTCAGGCTGAGGTCTCGGTCAGGCGAGACAGTCTCGCTCAGGCGAGTTCCCCCTCCGCCTAGGCAAGGGCATAAAATAGGAACCGGAACAACGCGGGATCTCGCTTAGGCGAGACCCCTCTCGCCTGGGCGAGTTGTCTACTCGCTCAAAATCACACTCTGGTCGCTTGGGCGACCACTCGCGCAGGAAGCCCTGGGCGAGCCCCTGCACATCTCGCCTGGGCGAGGCAAGCTCGCCTGGGCGAGACTATCAGTGTCCGCCACTGTTCGCACCTGCACCACGCATACACACACCCAACAGAGATTTCTAGCCAGTTCAAACATCCATAGCAGTACACAATCTCAAGGGATCCACAAACCACAACGATACAAGACAAAAATACACCACATGAAGAGGGTCTAGCTTCCCTTACCTGGAAGTAGCTAGAAGGTGCCTCGACTCTAACCAACGGAGCACGACAGTTCAAGGAGGGGACTTGCGAGGTGGAGTGAGAACAGCTTGATCGAACTTGGAACGGTGAAGAGGTAAACCCTAGCAGAAGTGCAGTTGTGACTCTTTAGGATTAGGGACAGTTTCTGAGAATGAGAGAAATGTTAGGTTTAGGGCAAACTTAGGGACCTTATCTATTGGGCCGGCCTTAGGCCCATTTACAAGGGCAACCCATTATTCTTAGGGAAAAAAAAATTAAAAGATTTTTAAAGGGGCTTTACATTTATGATTATATTTATTCCCGATTGACATTATGTCTAATATGCGCTTTTTCTCAATTTTGTGTAAAACCCTGATTGTGAGATTTAGGGATTTTAATTGTCTTCCGCTGCAAATGAAATGCAAAATTGCCTTTGCATGAATTTAATATTTGCACTGTGTACATGTGTTTAATTCCAATTGGAATTGGATGAAAGACCTCGACACATTTTTGTTTTGTTTATGAGAAATTTTGAAACCCTAAATCCCTATTTTCGAACTGCCTTCGTATCGAATCCTTGGAGATCCCGATCTCTATAACGTTGGTGGTTTGGTGACGACGAGGTGCGCGACTTCCCCTGCGTCTTCCATGGTAAGGGCTTGCGCTGTTCATCGTCTTCGATGGCAGCATTGTCGTTTCAGCAGCGGTAGCGCGTTCTCAAGGAGCGTCGTGATGGCTCCCGGTCTGGTTGCGTTTTGGGGGAGTTGCGATCTTGTTTGTGTCCAGTGATGTTGCTGGGAGGAAGCTGAGGTGTTGGTGGCGTCTGCAGGAGTCACGGTAGTGGCTTGCTTTGAACGCGCAGCAGTGGCAGTGATCGGCGGCAGAGTCTCATGGAAGCCATGGTGGTTTCGCGTTCTCGCATCTAAACTGTGTAGTGGTGGTGCATCGTGGTTTTGAGAGTCGTCGTGGTTCACTACGGTGGTCTCTCGTTGTCGCGGTGAGTCTGGTTCGCGGTGGCTTCCCGTAAGTTTGCTGCTGCCACCAGCGGGGTGCTTTGCGAGTGTTGATCTGGTTCGCTGCTCGCCAGTGGTGGTTCTCGTTTTCGCGCGGTCACCAGTGGTGGTTCTTGTTTTCGCACGGTAGAGACGTTCTCGTTTTCGTTTTTGTACAGCAGCCCCCAACGATGGTGATGACGGCGGCACAGGCGCGACGTCTGCAGGCTCCGGTGGCATTTACATGGTTCATTTTAGGTGGTGGCTTCACGTCGCAACATTGATGCGCTGGCTTCTCGCCATCGATCTAGTTGTGTTCGCGGAGGTGACTTGCGGCGGCGCCGATCTGGTTCACGGCTGCAATGGTGGTGGTTCGCGACGGTGGTTGTGCTGCAGTGGCAATGGATTTTGATCAGGGCAGTGGCCAAGCTGCAGAGGACGTGCGTTGCTCACGGTGGGGGTTCGCGTCAGCACAAGTGGGGGTTGTTCGTGATGGCGGCTTCGCAAGCGGCAATTCTGTTTCGAATGACGTTTAGGCACTCACAAAGGTTGTCGTAGTGGCTCCTATCTGACGCGGAGGTGATTGCCATGGTGGTTTCTTGTTGTAGTGGCTTCATCGTCAAGACCTTGCATCGTCACAGAGTTTTGGGTGGCGATCTGGGGGAGATGTGCTCTATTGTGTCTTTTCGCGACGGTGGAGGCGTGCATGGCACCTTCTTCTTCCTGGCGAGGTGCTCGTGGGTTCTACAATGGTCACGGCAGATCTAGTGCGCACTGTTCCTCGCGATTCAGGTGCAGTTTTGGTCACGCGCAAGAAGACCATAGTTTCTGGTTTGTGTTGGCTACTGTCGCAAGTGATGGTGGTTTGGGTATCTAATCTAGTTGTTTTTTGACTCGTGCCAATCGCTCAATAGGCTGGATTTTGGTTAGCCAGTTGTGCGTAGCTAGTTATGGTTAAGGTCATGTCTGACTAGTTCTGGTCACGTATGCAGGAGTCTCCAACTGCAACTATATTCGTAACAAAGAAGAAAGAGAATCGAAAAAAAAAATCTAATTGAATTAAAATAAATAAATTCATTTGAATTTTGGGTTCAAATATAAAAATTAAATTAAGATATTTGAACATAACGATTTATATTTTGAAATATAAATATAAATATTTTAGTTTTGGAATAAATAAATATTCAAATTTTGGTTTTGTTTAACATTTTCTTTATGAGCAAATTTAATCAAGATGTTCCCAAAGTAGCATCTCTCTTGAAGAGATAGTTTGTAAACAATGTTAAATGTTTTTGTTTATGTATATTCATGCAAGTAGAGATGATAAATAAATCCACTCCATGGATTGCTCGAATCCGTCCCTGTTTTGACAAGGAATCTCCGACTTTTTCAATTGGGGATGGGTATAGGAATGTACATATCCCACCATAATACCCATCCCCGCCATATTTCTCTTTCTGTTTAAATTATTAAAATATTCGTAATTAATTAAGTAACTATATATATATATATATGTATATATATATATGTATATATATATATATATATATATATATATATATATATATATATATATATATATATATATATATATATATATATATGTATATATATATATATATATATATCCATTTTTTGTTTCTTCTAAGCATTTGGTTTGTCATGAAACTTATTCGCATCTCTAATATATTTTTCATCTTATAACTTTTATGTTAAAATAATGTATGTCAATTAAAAATTTTTTATGTCTCACATTTAAATATTTCTATTATTTTAAATATTTTATTTATTGTATATTTTCCTTTCACATGAGAATGTTTAATATTGTAAATTTAAGTATTTAATAGCATAAACCTTTCATTTACTAGGTAATATAAAAAAATATTTACTAATTATTATTAATTTTTGTTTAATTTGAAGAACTCTTTTGTTTCGTTAAAATAATTTTTGTTATTTCTCAACCATTGAGTATATATGTTAGTATTTGAAAAGTTTTCTTAGATCTCTGAGATATTTTTCATTTTATCATACCCTTAATTATAGATTTATTTTCTTTTGTGTGATTTCTTTCAATAGTCTCTCAAATTGTTCATTAGACTCACATTTGTTAGTTTTTTAATATTATTATTTGTTGTATATTTTTATCATGTAAAATACTATTTCGATATATTTAGATCTCTAAGATATTTTTCATTTTATCATACCATTAATATATTTATTTTCTTTTGTGCGATTTTTTTGAATAGTCTCTCAAATTGTTCATAAGACTCACATGTGTTAGTTTTTTAATATTTTTATTTGTTGTTTATTTTTATCATATAGAATACTATTTCAATATATTTTATCTAATTTATTTTTTATTTTCTAACTTATTATCAATCATACTATAATTTTTCACTATAATTGTATAAATAATTTTTATTTACTACAATATAAAAATTAAATGTAATTGCCATGAATATTTTTTTATCACCATCCAATGAAGTTCAAAAGATACAATATCTATGTTAAAATTTTATTATTATGTTTATTATTTATTTTTTGCATTATTTTGATTAAATTATGTATTATAACTTTTATTAGTGTATAAAAAAGATATTCATTAGAATTTAAAAAATTGAAATAAACAAAATTTAAAATATATTTTAATTTGAATATTTGTTTTCCTTTTATATTTTTTTAAAAATATTTTTAAATTTTCATTAATGTTTGCAAATTTAATAAATGATTTGATTATCATGAAATTTTATTTAGTATTGTAATCTAAAATGTATACAATTATAATTTATTTTCAAGTATTTGACATCAAAGAAACAACCATCCTCCTAATATTGGATATTTGATAATATTATATTTTCTTTACTGTAATTGTTTATTATTTTATAAAAATGAATTAAAATTAAAATTGAAGTAGTAAGAAAACGAGTATGGGTATGGGTACGAGATTATACCCGTTACCCGGTGGGGATGGGGATGAGACAAAAGTTTGATATCCATTGGATTTGAGTATGAGGATGAGGATGAATTTTTTCTACGGGGATGGGTATGGGATTAATATTTGGCCAGATTACATACACACCTATGATGGTAAACACGTGATAATTATAAGGTTTTGCTCTGTCGATGATAAATCAATCCAAAGATGGGTTTGTTGTTGGACATGCGGTAATATAAATGTTTGATCATTACAACAAGATACTAGTAGCAGTTAATATTACTATCCAAAGACTTGATATTAATGGTGCATTAGGTCTCTTGTGATGGGTTAGACTATTATTTGAATTTATTTATTTATTTTTAGGATGTGAGCTTAATTATATTCTCTTGTTCTAAATTCTGTTACAATTCCTTTTATATCTGTCAACCCGAACCCAGTTCTGGTTCTTAGTGGATCAAGTTTTAAGAACTCAAGTGAGAACATGTAAATTTCTCTTGACTGCATTCTTGACCTTACACTAAGAATTGAGAAATTCACTTCTTCTACGGACTCTGGTATCTCTGAAGAGATAAAAGGATATGAGAAGTGAGATCCCTCAAATTGTGTAAGTCTTTCGTTGGTCTATTTTGAGGTCAATTTAGCTTTAGTACCAAGAAACAATTATTGGTTAGACTTTGGTGTAACAACTAACATCAGTGTTTCAATGAAGGGTTACATAACCTAGCGAAAGTAAATTAATTCTGAAATATGGATCTATGTTGGAGAGGGCAAATCAGTGGAGGTGAAAGCTATAGGGGGAATTTTATATTATTATTGTGAACCAATTTTTATTTATTTGAATTTTAAAGTCAAAATTATATTTCAATTTAAAGACAACCTGAATTCTTTGTTTCCAAACAAACACAAATAACCTAATTGGAACCGGTTCACTTTTGGGCAATGATAATCTATATATGTTTGATATGTGACCTCCTTATAATGAATCCTTCAATATGGGATAGTGTGGTACTAAGCATAAAATTGAAAATATTGATTCAGGAAGCATTATGACACAGACGTCTAGGTCACATCTCTAAGAATAGAGTTGAACGACTTGTGTCAAATGGGATCTTGGATTCCATTGACATCACAAGCATTAATGTTTGTGTTGAATGCATTAAAGGTAAACAGACCAAATCAGCGAGATTAGAGGCTGAGTTCTATAATCCCAAATTAAAGACATATTTTGAGACGAGAACTGTCACATTCTTTGAGGATATTGAGTTTGGGGGGAAGAATAAGGTTAGCGACTTCGTCTTTGAGGAAGAATCGGGGACAATTCCATATCCGATTCATACAGTTGCTTTTGATGAGCAAGTTTAGATCCTCAAGAACAAACTCAAGATCCTCAAGAACATGTGATGTTTCATGAACCAATATCTTTGTGGAGATCATTGCAAGATCCTAATTTGGAAAATTGGATTGAAGCAATGAATGAGGAGTATAAGTCCATGCAAGACAATAAGGTTTAGGAACTTGTCCCATTACAATAAGGTGTGAAACCCATTGGATGTTATTGATAATTGTCTGTATCACAAGTTCAGTGGGAGCAAGTTCAGCTCAATCTCATTCAATGTCCAAAAGGAAATTCAAAAATTCAGGAAATGCAGAAGATTCCCTATGCATCAGCTATAGAGAGTTTGATGTATGTCTAAATATGTACGCATCTGGATATAGCATACATAATTGGGCTATTAGGTACTTTTAGATGTGTTGTATTCTAACAACAATAAGGTACAAAGTGGACAGTTTTAAATAGAACAATAAGAGACAAACTCCGTGATGACAAATTCTCTTACTAAGGTACTTCCACCCATGGTCTTTCATGAGCATATTCCTCACATGGGTGTTTTGTTGTTTGAGGAATCTTTGGTTTAGTGGGAGTTAGTTTATATGTTTTGTGTTCTATGTTTGATTTTATGCATGCATGCAATGTCTTTGGACATACTTTGGATATTATTCAAAAATTACACTTTGTATATTAAGGCTATTATATTGATCTTATTGAGATAAAGTAAGGACAAGTTGAAAATAAACGTATACAAATCACCTTCACGTAATTTTCATGCTACACATGTCATGATGAATCCATGTCATTTGGTTCTGTCAACATTAGTGATCATTGTCAGGTTTAGTTGCAATTAATGCAATTAAAACTGTTTTGGTTCTATATGCGGATGTAATCAATGGATGGGATCTTTTGAGTATGCTCAAGGCATATAATGGCAATTCTGAGTTCATAAACTTTAACACATTTATAAGGATTTATAAGGATATAATATATATATATATATATATATATATATATATATATATATATATA
>Ga0209589_1004436_pt1 | contig 24239 bp, 19 predicted proteins | sample CowpeawhiteBW_FD_187525 | JGI IMG/M metagenome (GOLD analysis project Ga0209589, IMG submission 187525) | Root nodule microbial communities of legume samples collected from California USA - Cow pea white BW (SPAdes) (version 2) | ecosystem: Host-associated > Plants > Roots > Nodule | place: USA...
TAATTTAACAATAATCTCTAGATAACCAATGAAGAATCTTATTTAGAAAAAGCAGTGGAATTGACCTATTTACTATTACTGTGTTTACAATCTTCCGTGTCATTTTCTTTGCATATCAAAACCCCCTATTTTTATAGTTGCTAGTTTTAATTGCATTTTTAAGAATCAAATATTTGAGATCAATTCCGTATTCGTTGTGAGACGACTCAGGGTTATCTTAACCCTAACTATTTTGTTCACTACTAACTAGCAATACTGAAGTTGCTAAAGTAGTGGTAATTTGATCGCCTAACGACAGCGATATCAGAATTGCTATGAAGAAGGGACATCTAATGATTTACTCCGACGAATTAGAAGTGCTTGGGGTAGTGTGGTGCGTGCAGAAAAAGACTCTAGGCCATGGGTAGTAAATGAGAAGAGGTCTTATCAGCAATGGGTAATGGATAGGGTTAAAGTGGTGAAGCTACCGTTCAAACTTATTGCCTTCATGCTAGAACAATAAGATGTGGAGAGTGAGGAAGTAAAAACCCTTCAGGAAGAAATAGAAAAGATGAAGCAAAAAAATGTTAAGCTTGTTAATGATCTTCAAAACGCTCATCATGAATATATACATCTCAAACATGACAATGAAGCCAGGATCAGAACTTGTGATGTATTAATAAAGAAGCAGAGAGAGGAAAGAAACATCACTTCAGAGTACAACAGGATCTCGAGGCAGCTAACAAAGAGCTAGCTTTGAGAGGCAAAGAGAAGAAAGTGGTGGCATTGTCTAAACGTGAGAAAATTGCATTATGTGAAAAATTGGCAAGAGACAAAAGGGAGGCATTAAACAAGCTGCATAATGAACAAGTTAGGATTAAGGAGATGGAGCAACAAACAGAAAAAATGACAGCAGCTTATGAGGCAAAGTTGGAAGAAGAGCGTTGATATAGAGCAGAGTTAGAAAAGGACATACAATACAAGAACAAAGAGTTTGAGAGACATATGAAGGATACAATATCAACCTATGAAGCAAAAGTGGCTGAAGAGAGTTGGTACCGGGCAGAGTCGGAGGAGGAAAATTAGAGATTGATAACTGAATGTGCTGAGTTAAAGGGAGCTGCAAAGTATTGGAGAAGATGTTTTTCAAAGTTAGCAGCTATAGCTAACGGAGCAATTGAAGATGTACCCAGGATGTTAACTGATGTTGAGATTACAATGCCTATATTCAATCCACCAAAAGCAATTGAAGATTTCCTCGGTTATTGCAGAAAGATAGTAAGGGAAATGAAGAATATAGTGGCTAGAGCTCGAAGTTGATGTTTATGCTTTCTTTCTTTTTCTTGTTGTTATGAACTTCTGAACATTGTGGATTTTCTGATGAATTGACTACTTCATTCCGTGTTAATTTCCATTATTACTCGCAATGTTATTCGCACAGCTTTATAGTTTCTAGCTATAATGTTTGCATTTGCATTTGTCTTTTTTTTTTCCTTTTTCGCACTTCTTATTTCATTTGAATTAAACAAAAGAGTGACAGTAAGTGAATACGACAAAATTTCCGAGACACCCTTATAGAACTCGGGCAAATTCCAAAACAATGGAGGATTGGGAAAATGCGCACGAGGAAGTGAAGGAAGAAATTAGCCAAGTGAAGAGTGAAATCAGCCAAATGAAATATCAAATGGGTTAAATTTTGGAGGCATTGAGGGCTATGAAGAGTTCAGGAGAAAGGTCGGCAGTTGACAATGGTACTTCCTACCCTCCAGGCTTTCATCCTCATGTATCAAGTGGACCTCTGGTTTATCCACCACATCATCAAGTGAGTCAAGGGACATCATCTCAAGCTTCTCCACCTTATGGCTTACCCCCGGGTTACACACCTCCAATGACAAAGTATGTAGAGCAAGTAAAGAATCCATTTTTTGGTGGTAATACAAGTATACATGTTTCTTTACCTAATGAGTAGTTCCAAGTGTCAACTAGGATGCTTGATTTTAGGAACCAAGTACGCCCAGGAGAAAGTGTGGTTGGAATCACAACCTATACAAATCCTAATGTTTTGATTCCACCACATGTTTGGACTGTAGGTGTGGGGTTACAAGAAAAGACACTAGCTCAGGTGATTTCATCGATTGAGAATAACAAGGGAAAGTTAGAGATATTGAAGGAGAGACTACAGGCTATTGAAGGGAATAAAAGTTATGGATTCAGTGATGCTGTAGGCTTATTTATGGTCCCTGACGTGGTGATACCCTCTAAGTTCAAAGTGCCTGAGTTTGAGAAATATAGGGGGACTACGTGCCCAAAGAGCCATATAACAATGTACTGTCGAAAGATGGTTGGCCATACTCATGATGAGAAATTGTTTATCTACTTTTTCCAAGATAGCCTAGTTGGGGCAGCGCTGAATTAGTACATGCATCTTGAGCTAACTCATATTCATTCTTGGGTGGATCTAGTTGATGCTTTCATAAAGCAATATAAATTTAATATGGATACAGCACCAGACATAATACAATTGCAAAATATGACAATGAAGAAAAATGAAACTTTCAAAGAGTATGCCCAACGTTGGAGAGAGATAGTTGCCTAGGTTGAGCCACCACTATACGATAAGGAGATGGTTACAATGTTTGTGAATACACTATAGCCTCCATTTTATGAGCATATGATTGGGAATTGGAATATATCTTCTAATTTTGCGAACATCATCATCATTGGTGAAAGGATTGATATTGGGATAAAAAATGGTAAAATTGCATATGGCCCGCCCGCGGCTGCAAATACCAAAAAACCAGGTTTCAATCAAAGTAATAAAAAAGAAGTTGAAGTTCATGTCGCATGCGCATGGGATAACCGTACACCTGTTATTTACCAAATACAGTCTGTTTCAAACAATCAGTTGCAACCTCAGAAAGCGACTGCTAGTGATAGTGAGAACCATGGCCAAAGTACCAATACTAGAAGGGAGAGGAAGTTTATTCATTTTATTCTCATTCCTATGACATACTTAAAGTTGTTACCGATGCTTCTTCGTAAATCTTTTGTTGCAATTTGCCCAATGAAGCCACAACAACCTTCTTTCTCCAAGAGTTATGATCCAAATGCTACATGTGACTACCATGGAGGGGCAAAGGGGCATTTGACAGAATGGTGTTTTCCTCTCAAATATAACGTACAATCTTTAATTGATTCAGGGTGGTTGACATTCAAAGAAGATAAACCTAGTATTGAAAATAACCCTTTATCGGGACATGAGAAGACTTCAACAAATGCTATTGAGGTAAGGGAGCAAAGGTTAGTAAGAAAAGTGAGTGAAATTCGGAGCTCTATGAAATTCATCCTTAAAGCACTATTGGAGAATGGGCTTGTAAAAGGTGAATATGATCTGAGTAATGCATGTGTATTCCATCCGGGTGTCGAACATTCTAATAATGATTGTGTGGAGTTCAAGCTAGAATTGCAAAATGTAGTTGATAAGCATTTCCTGCAAGCTTTTCATGGAATGAAGGATGGGGAGGTATTGGCACAAACTGATGAACAGTGCAATTTAACCACGCCAGAACCTTTAGTGATTCATTTAACTAGACTTGCACCTTCTCTCATGGAACAAGGAAGGCAACCCATTGTGATAAAAACGTCCTCCTCTTTTCCTTATGAAAGTGACAGAGCGGTTCCATGGAAATATGGAGTACATGAACTTGGTGAGGGACAACAAGTTAAAAACACTTTTGTGCATGAAGGTCCAATTGTTGAAAATATATCAGGTCTTGGTGGGATAACAAGGAGTGATTGTTTCTTTACACCACCAGATCTAAGGAAGGAAGGATGCCAAAGAAGTGAAGTAAATGATTGAATTGAAAAGTAAAAGAGATAAAAGGAGGAAAAATGATACAAGATGAGGAAGAATGCAGAAAGGATAAACAAAAAGAAATATCAGATGAAGAGGCCTGTGAATTCTTGAAATTCATCTAACAAAGCAAATACAACTTGGTGGAACAGTTGAGTCATATGCCAGCTCGTATTTCGCTTCTGGAATTGCTCATGCATTTGACAACTCACCGAAAGTTGCTAATGAAAATACTGAGTGGGGCTCATGTTGAGCAAAATATTTCGTTGGATAAATTTGAAGGGATTGTTAATAATATTACCATTAATGATTTCCTTACTTTTTCGGATGATGAGATACCCGTTGAAGGAATTGAACACAATAAGGCTCTTCATGTATCTGTTAAATGTCTCGACCATGTTATAGCTCGTGTGTTGATTGATAATGGTTCTTCCTTAAATGTGATGCCTAAGGTGACGCTGGAGAAGTTATCACATGATAAATTCCCTATGAAGTCAAGTACTATGATTGTGAGAGCTTTTGATGGTAGCAAAAGAGAAGTGATGGGAGAAGTAGAGTTGCCAGTTCAAGTTGGTCCGTGTGTATTTCAAATAACTTTTCAAGTAATGGACATCTTACTGGCGTACAGTTGTTTACTTGGTAGACCTTGGATTCATTCTGCAGGGGTGGTGCCTTCCACTTTGCATCAAAAGTTGAAGTATGTAATGGGGGATAATATGGTAACAATTTTAGGAGAGGGAGATTTTCTGGTGAGTGGTCCTTCATCTGCTCGATATATTGAAACAATAGAGGAAGCTCTTGAGACGACTTTTCAAGCTTTGGAAATTATGGGGAATACATATATTGAACCATTTCAGATAAAGCCATATTTGTCATGTGCCTCTCTGATGATGGCAAGGGTTATATTGAGAGAAGGTTATGAATATGGAAAAGGCCTAGGCAAAGTCGGAAAGGGACCAATATTTCCACTAAAAATTGTTGAGAACAAGAATAGATACGACCTGGGGTACAAGCCTACTAAGGAGGACAAAAGAAGACTAATGGAGGAAAAGAAAGAACGAAGCTTAGCTCGCTTGTAGGGTCAGAAGCCGAGGGTAGGAAAGATCTTTATCTGTGACTTAAAGAAGAGCTTTCGGAGTACTGGATGGATCAATACTAGTTACGTGGCAGCCGTTGAAGATGAATCTGGGGAAGGAAGTTCCAGTTTGGTACAACCCTGTCCTCCTGACATGTAGATCGATAATTGGAAAACCGTGAATTTACCCGTGGTGTTTAAGTTCAATCAAATGTAATGCTTGTTTTTCTTTATGCCTAGTTGTTCTTTTTTGTTTTTCTCCAAAACATTCTAGGATGTCTTTATGGACTGATTTTATCTTTCGTTTTCAGTTTAATGTGATGTTTAGTTATGTTTGCTTTCACTACATACTTTGTTTGTCTATTTATTTTCTTTTATAAATCCAAATAATGTAGATATGACAATGAATGTTTTGAAAATAATGATGTCAATATTCCTAATTTTAAGCACCTTATTGATAATATGGATGATAATCATAAAGACGGTTGGGAACCTTTTTCTGAGTTGTTAAGGTTAGTGAAACAAGAAGACCGAGAAATAAAACCCTATCAAGAAATCATTGAAATACTTAATCTAGGGGATGAAGATGGGAGAAAAGAGGTTAAAATTGGTAACAACAAGAGTAAAGAGGTACGAGGAAATTTGTGTGATTTGTTGAAAGAGTTCAGAGATGTGTTTGCTTGGTCATACCAGGATATGCTTGGGTTGGATACTGATATAGTGCAACATAAACTGCCATTTAAAGAAGAATGTCCCCCGGTTAAACAAAAATTAAGATGAATGAAACCTGAAATGTCATTAAAGATTAAAGAAGAAGTGAAGAAGCAATTTGATGCAGGGTTTTTAGCGGTAGAAAAATATCATCAATGAGTGACTAACATTGTCCCTGTGCCGAAAAAGGATCGTAAAGTTCAAATGTGTGTTGATTATACGGATTTGAATCGAGCTAGCCCTAAGGATAATTTCTCACTACCACATATTGAAACCTTAGTGGATAACACTGCTAGATTTTCATTGTTCTCTTTCATGGATGGATTCTCCGGGTATAATCAGATTAAGATGACACCGGAAGATATGGAGAAAACCACATTTATTACGCTTTGGGGAACATTTTGTTACAAAGTAATGCCATTTGGACTTAAAAATGTTGGGGCAACTTATGAAAGAGCGATGGTAACTCTTTTTCATGATATGATGCATAGAGAAATAGAGGTTTATGTGGATGATATGATTGCTAAATTTGAATCGAAAAATGATCACATCATTAATTTAAGAAAATTGTTTAAAAGGTTAAGAAAGTTTAAACTCAGATTGAATCCGGCTAAATGTACCTTTGGTGTAAAGTCTGGAAAGTTGTTGGGTTTTATTGCTAGTGAAAAAGGTATTGAAGTTGACCCAAATAAGGTGCGATAAATAATGGAAATGTCAACTCTCAATACTAAAAAAGAGGTGCGAGGGTTTTTAGGCAAACTGAACTACATTGCTAGATTCATCTCCCAATTAACTTCCACATGTGAGCCAATATTTAGATTTTGCATAAAAATCAAGTTATGGAATGAAATGAAGATTGCCAAGCAGCCTTTGATAGAATCAAACAATATTTGCAGGATCCTCTTGTACTACGTCCACCGGTATCGGGGAGGCCCCTCCTTTTATATTTAACTGTGTTGGATGAATCGATGGGTTATGTTTTAGGGCAACATGATGAGACAAGGAAGAAAGAGCATGCCATTTATTATTTGAGTAAAAGATTTACAGGTTGTGAACAAAGATATTCTATGTTGGAACGAACTTGTTGTGCATTAACATGGGCAACACATCGTTTACGTCAGTATATGTTGAGTCACACTACTTGGTTGATATCCAAGATGGACACAATTAAGTATATTTTTGAAAAGCCTGCTCTCGCTAGTAGATTGGCTCGGTGGCAAATGTTGCTATCAGAATATGATATAGTCTACGTGACTCAAAAAGCTGTAAAGGGAAGCGCTTTAGCAAAATATTTGGCTCAACAACCCATTGAAAATTATCAATCTATGCAACCTAAATTGCCAGACGAGGACATTCTTGTCCTATTTGGTGAAAAGCAGGGTGGCCATCATGAAAAGGCTTGGATATTATTGTTTGATGGAGCATTTAATGCGCTTGGACATGGAATAGGGGCAGTGCTCATCTCGCCAAAGAATCATTACATTCTGATGACAACAAGGTTGTGCTTTAGTTGTACCAACAATGTTGCAGAATATGAAGCATGTGCCATGGGTATTTTAGCAGCTATGGAGTCGAAGGTGAAGGTGTTGAAGGTGTATGGTGACTCGGCATTGGTGGTTCATCAGTTAAAAGGGGAATGGGAGACTAGAGACCAAAAGTTAATCCCTTTATCAAACATACATTAAATGATTGATGAAGCATTTCGATTTCATTGAGTTCTATCACATTCCACGAGAGGATAACCAATTAGCAGGTGCTTTGGCCACCTTGTCGTCAATGTTTGAAATTAGTCAAGATGAGAAAATGTCGATGACCAAAATGAGGAGTTATGAACAACCAACGTACTGCTATTTAGTAGAGGAAGAATTAGATGGTAAGCCTTGGTATTTTGATATAAATCGTTATCTTAAGACCCGAGAATATCCTGAAACAGCTTCTGAGAATGATAAAAGAACCATGAGAAGGTTAGCTTCAAGTTTTATTCTAAATGGGGATGTCTTGTATAAAAGAAATCATGACATGGTACTCCTCAAATGTGTCGATACAAGAGAAGCAAGGTTGATATTGAAAGAAATTCATGAAGGAGCTTTCGGTACACACATGAATGGACACTCTATGGCTAAATAGATTTTGAGAGATAGTTATTTTTGTTTGACTATAGAGAATGACTGTTACATGCATGTGAAAAGATGTGAAAAATGTCATACCTATGCAGATAACATTAATATAACTCCTACAACCTTAAATGTTCTATCTGCAACATGGCCATTTGCGATGTGGGGAATAGATGTTATTGGAGCCATAAAATCAAAAGCGTCAAATGGACATCGTTTCATTCTGGATGCAATTGACTATTTCACCAAATGGGTGGAAGCAACTTCTTACGCCAATGTGACCAAAAAAGTGATAGTAAAGTTTATAAACAAGGAGTTGATATGTCGATATGGGCTGCCTAATAAAATTATCACTGATAATGCAACTAATCTGAATAATCAAATGATGAAAGAGCTATGTGAAGAATTCAAAATTCAACATCACAATTCTTCTCCTTATCGCCCGAAAATGAAAGGGGCCGTTGAAGCTGCTAATAAGAATATAAAGAAGATTTTGCAGAAAATGGTGATTACATATAAAGCTGCTAATTAGATGCTGCGTTTTTTATATGGCTTTAGGGTTTTTAATCTTTTTCTTCACGCACCACCACAGTTCATTCGCGCACCACCCCTGTTCTTTTATTAAGGTTAGCAGTAGGGATGGCAACGGGTCGGGTCAGACACGGATAGTGCCTACCCGCAACCTGACCCACAAAAAAAACCTGTCCGCTACCCGCTCGTTTACCCACCGGATATCTGCTTAAAAAATATCCGCAGATATTTTTAAAACCCGCGGGTACCCATGGATACCCGATACCCGATACCCGATACCGCAAATATTTAAAAAAATTAAATAAATATATATATATTATAAATTTTTTAATATAAAATTATAAAAATAAAATATAGATTAAATTAAATTATAATTAATTTTAACATAATAAAATATACTATTAATTTTAATTTTAATTAAATTTAACTTAATAAAATATAAATTTAATTTTAATTTTAATTTTTTGTGAGTAACGGGTACCCGCGGGTATAGATATTATGATACCTGTACCCGACCCATATATAAGCGGGTATTAAAATACCCGCTACTTGCTACTCGCAGGTAATAAATACCTGCGGGTAGTAAGTATCCGCCACGGATTTTATATATGGATATCTGCGGGTGCGAGTATTTTTGCCATTCCTAGTTAGCAAGTTTAAGTTTTGCTTCACGCACCACCACAATTCATTCGCAAACCACCCCTATTTTTTATTAGGGTAGCAAATTCTTTTTCTTCACGCACCACCACAATTCATTCGCTTACCACCCTTGTTTTTTATTAAGGTAGCATATTCTTTTTCTTCACGCACCACCACAATTCATTCACATACCACCCTTGTTTTTTTTACTAGGGTAGCTGATTCTTTTTCTTCACACACCTCCATATTTCAGTTTGTGCATTGCTACTTTTAATTTGGATTCTGTTTATTTATTTACTTTATGCACTCCCCAATGTAATAATCCCACACCCCTTACATTAAGTTTTAGCTTACTTTATGCACACACCTCACTCCTTTAATTTATTGTCAGGCTAGGATGCATTTACTTTAATGCACCCCGCATTTTACTTTATGCACATCACATTTTACTTTATGCACCCCCACATTTACTTTATGCACCCTGCGTTTCTCTTTATGCACCACGTTTTCGTGTATCTTTTTTTTTTCTCATTTATCTTTTTTTAATTAAATCTCACATTTCACTCATATCATTTTCAAAAATAATAAATGTATTTTAAAATTGAAATAGGAATTAAAGTAATTTTATTAATATGATACAAATAAGGATAAATAAAATTTAAAGTTGTTTTCTTTATTTTATCTTTTAGTGTCTAGTTGACCGCTCGTGTCACACGACACTATTTTTTTCAATAAATAAATTATTAAAAAAATGTATTTGGTGTCTAATCGGCCGCTCGCGTCGCATGACACTTTCTTTTAAAATGCAACAAATTATTAGAAATTGTTTTTGGTATCTAATTGATCGCTCGCCTCACACAACACTCTTTTTCGATAAATAAGTTATAAAAAATGTGTTTTGTGTCTAATCGGCTGCTCGCGTCGCACGGCACTCCCTTTCAAATATGTCAAAGGACAACTTTCAAAAATTAAATCATTTAATCAAACAAATTTATAAAGAACTACGTAGTCCTGATTTCTCATTTTTAATGAGAATACATAGGACCAAGGTTTTAACCCTTGTCAGGTCCCTTTCACTCAAAACATATTTTGTTCAATTTATTTCTTACTTTTAGGGAAAATAAATATTTAAAATAAACACATCTCTTTTGCAAATTTAGTTAAAGGTATTGCCTTTGGACAAACGTTGTAGGATGCTAATACCTTCCCTACACGTAACCGACTCCCGGACCCTAAATTTGGTTTTCACAGACTTTATATTATTTTTATGGTTTTTTCATAGTTTTTCAGAATAAACTATGGTGACGACTTCTAATCTCTTTTTCCAAACCAATTTATTTTTAGTTTGTCGTCCCGTCGGTTGTGACACCTACTTCTGCCTCACTCCCCACTCTAGCCTCACCCATCAATTCTGCCTCACCAACCACATCAACCTCACCCCCTATAGGTGCCTCATGAACCAAATCATCTTCACCCCCCACTTATGCTTGACCCACTTCTTCATCCATTCCAGCACCAACAATAAAATGCACCACTTCGGACTGACAAGGAACATGTTGAACAAATATATCAACCTCTTCGTTCCTATCCTCTGCATACTTAGCCAACACTAATGCCTCCTTATCATCACTCAACAATCTTAGATTGTTTAACAACTTCTGTTTTGAACCTTTCCACCAAAGTTTCACATCTCTAATGTATTTAAAATCCTTCACGATGCCTAATGCTTCAAAGAATGACAAAAAATTTGGATCGATCCCTTTAAGAACGCGGATTTCACCCCAACGTATTTCAATCCCCTATTCCTTTCAAACCTACCCATATGATGAAACGCGACCGCAAACCCCATTTCCAGCCCTACGTTTCAAATAAAAACACAAACCAGAAAAATACAACCATAATCAGACTTTAAAAACAACCAAACCAGAGCAAAACGGACATTCAATGAAAGAAAAATTTTAAAAAATACAACTAACCTCACTTCATAAATGGTGATTTCGTTCATCAAATCAAACCACTGACCACCCACTTCTTCTTCGCTCTGTGAATGAAGTTTCTACCTTTGGATTACAAATTGAAATCACTACTTCCATCTTTGTTCACCAACACAAGTTTAATCGATAGGGTTCTCAACAAAACCCCTTTCTAATTTTAACAGAACACTGCATCTAATGGTTACATGATACATTCTTTAATTACCACGTGCCCTAAAACCATTATTAATGTATAAGTAAAACGTGCAAAATAGTGTCATAAAAAAAACCTTTAAACGGGATTTTGACGTGACCATCCATTAGCTATGTGTCAATTAATACTAACAAAGTTTAAAATTGGGGACAAATTTCATGCAATTCAAAACGTGAGGGACTAGATCAACCTTAAGATGAAGGACTAAAACCAAAATCCACCGTTGAGGGACGAAAAACATAATTAACCATTTTTTAATATAATTATTTAAATATCAATTAGTATATTATTTATATTTATATATTATTTAAATGTCAATATAATTTTTTTAAATATCTATTAATATATTATATATACTTATATATTATGTAAATATAATTATTTAATTTTTTATATTGACATAATTATTTAATATTAATTAATATATTATTTATATTTATATATTTATTTTAAAGTTTTGATTAATATGGTTATTGTTATTTTAAAATTTTGATTAATATTGTTATTTAAATATAGTTATCTAAATTTTATTATTAATATAGTTATTTAGACATGGAATTTTTTTTTTTATAATTCTGGTAAATTTTTTTGAGTTTTTTTCCCTTTTCCGTTATAATTTAGAAACATTTTCGTCTCATTTAGAAAAAAAGAATCATCATCTATAATCATGCATCAATACATACATAGCTTAATGTATAAAATATATGTATAATGTATTTTAGCAACAATATGTATAAAATATATAATGAATATGAAACAATAACTTACGTATCTGTGTATATAAAACTTAATGAAATAATGCAAGTGAAAGAAAAACAGAACAAAATCTCGATAAACCTTAATGTAGTGATGCAACCGAAAAAATCAAGTGTTCAATGTTCGAAACACATTTGAGAAAGGAAAATGTCGTTGAGCAGTAATTATCTTAATTACTTTTACCTATTTAAGTCAAAAGGTCGAAATGATCAACACACTCAATGCTTGGGGGTGTAGGAAAAATCTTTGGAGGTGCAGGGAGAAGACCGCAGCAAGAAAAAAGAGGTGCAGGAAGATGCAGTCTAAACAGAAGGAGCGTGCAAAAAGCAATAATGGACCTTCCTGTCAGGCCAACCCAAAATTGATATTTTTTTGCTCCCTACTCAGACACAGCAAAGCTCAAGGTTCATTCTGTTTTCCATTTATCTGGCAGTCGCTCTCCCTCCCTATGCCGTGCCTTGCTTCTGCTTCAATGCAATAGAACCAAAGTTCTGAAATGGCGTGCTGTTACAAGTACCACTATCTGTTTCTTCACTCTCATTCCCTGTGGAGAAAGCTTCCACTCCCGCACAACAGCTCCACCGCGACTTTCTCTCGCAATCTTCGAATCCCCACTCTGTTTCATTCTTCCGGCGCGCTACAGTCGAAGGTAAAGAAATTACCAGTATTTGACGCTGCACTGTACTGCGCCATTGTCGCTGTTGAAATCTCTCTTTCTCTTTCCCTCACTCTGCGTTTTCACGTTAGGGCTATTGCAGCGCTGCTGCAGATTCGTCAGGAGCTGTTCCTGCAACTTCGCCAACGTTGGTTCCTGACGCTGCATTTGGAACCGGTCAAGCACTGCGGCTAGGTTCAGCTGCCAAAGCGGAACGTGTGACGAACGCTGATCCTTTAAATGGCAGAGTTATGATTGTTGACGGTACTTCGATTATTCACCGGGCGTACTACAAGCTCTTAGGCACGTTTCGTTTTCTTTGCTCGTTTTTGTTGGCGCATAATTGCGCTGTTCACTTTTCTAGAGTGTGGTGCATGTTATCCGATGAGTTTTTCAACGTGTTGTGTTGAGTAGTTGCTAACGGCATAAAAGGTTTCTGCAGACTCATCTAATTGTTTTAGTAAACTTATATTAGACATTATGTAACTTCCCAGGCATTTGCCATCACATGAAATATTTATCAAAAAGAGAAAAAGAAAAAAAAGAACAAGAAAGCATAGGGAGCCGAACGAGTCCGTCTACCAAATACAATGCAAACTTCCTATCAAAGAACTAAACAACTCTAAATAGAGGAAGTTAAAACCTATTATGAAAGAAATCAAGAAGAATCTCTAGTGGCATAGTATCATATCAGTTATAGTGAATTTTATAATCTAAGCCCAAAAAAGCTAATTTATCGGCACAGTGGTTACCCTCCCTAAAGTATGATAATACTTAAACTTCATTTGATTACATATCTCCAAACACTTTGTCTAAGTGATCAAGGAACAACTTGAATATCCAAGAATGTCTTACATAACAAAGATGAATCAATTTCTAACCAAAGGCTCCTATATCCAGTGACCTGAGAATGTTCTATGGCCGAAATAGCCCCCATTATCTTGGCATATAAAGACTTATGCAACTCTCAAAATTGATGAGAAACTTCCAATGTATTCACCTCTAGTACCTCTAAACCTAGCACAAGCGGCATTATTTGGACACTCACAAGCTGCTCTATCTGTGTTCACTTTAACCCAACCTATATCCAGAAATCTCTAAAGAACCGCCAAAGACCGCCAAAGACCGCCAAAGAACTTGTATAGTAGTTGTGCCTCTCCTCGGCCTAGTATTGTTGTCAGAAAATTTCAGAACCAAAAAATCCTTTATATCATTGTGCATATGTTCAAGGGAAGAGTTACTGGTCAAACTTACTAACCCTTTTATATTTTGAACAGTTGTTTGTGGTGAAATCTTTTTCTGAAATCTGTCAGTTTAAAATCTCCAAATCATCCAAACAGTGTAAGTCACAGCTGCTAACTGCACAAGTTATTAGAACACTACTTGGAGACTAGATAAAATCAATAAGCTGAGTTGAATTCAAACAATGCATATCAGTAAAATCCCCTGCAGCCAAGACCAAAGATAAACAGCAGTATCACACTCAAAAAATAGATGGTGAATTGATTCTTCATATTTTTTTACATAGAGAACACATGGAACACAGAGCAGCCCCTCTGTACTGCACTTCCTTATCAACTGGCAGTCTGCTGTGCAAAAGCTTCCATAAAATCATACCATAAAATACTTTTACAATAATTAGTTAAAGTCATTGACATAATAATTTATGATTAGTTTACACTGCAAAAAAAATTACACTAAGACATGGAACTTAAACTCTTTTAAATATGTCACGTGTTTGATATAACTTGTGCTGCTATGTGTATGTTCTGTTATTGATAAAATTTACAGCTGTTTTGGTTTCCTATTATTTGCTGTGTTTTCTTTTTCTAAATTAATCTGGGGTTTTTTTTGGAGTAGAGTGTGTGTAACCGATTGCTGTTAATCTTTTGCATGGTGTAATAGCAAAGTTGCACCATGGTCATCTAACACATGCTGATGGAAACGGAGATTGGGTTTTAACAATATTTACGGCTCTATCGCTTGTAAGTTATCTGCATAGACATAAATGTGGATGCTTGACATTTATTTTCTTATTTTAATCAGTAAATTCATAAGCTTTTTATGTTCCTTGCATAATTTGTTTTGTCATCCTGGTGAAAAAATATAAATATATAACAGTGGATACTAATTTTAGTGCCCATTTAAAAAATATAATGATTAGGGCAGACAATAAGTAATATGTAAGGCTTCGGTTCAGATAGTTTGTTATAATATATTTTTGGAATTAAGTTTTACAAGACTGTAAACATATATCGAGATTTTTTTCGTGTTTCTGTTATTTTTAGTGAGAACTTTTAGTTTCTCTTTCACTAATCACTATATGATCACATGGAGTAGTGATTATCAAAGCTTTGAAGTAAAGTATTTATGTTATTGAAGTTGGTGAGTCATGAGTCTTTAAAATAATAGATTGCAATCTGTGAAATAAAGTAATGCAGAATTGAGAAAGAAAAATGATAACCATGATAGACTTGTAGGTTTATTCCAAACCAAATAAGTTAAATAAAATTTAAGATAGTTTGGAGAGCAATTAGAAAGGTGCGGGTATTGGCTTAAAGTCACTCTGGATAAGCTGATCAGTGTGTTTAGAGTAAAAGATTAACCTCTTAAGTCAAATTATTAGGTTTTTATATAAATACGATTCTCGTCAAAGTATCACTGAGTATAATCTTAGTATAATATCTTACATTCTTATATTATTTTCTCCTGATTTACATTATGGTTTCACTATAATATGAACACCTTTATAATATAATCATTTGTCTAATTAAATAATCCTTTTTGATGTGCCAGCAAGTTCAAACATGCAGACTTGTAAGAGCTATAATTCAACTTTTCTGTGTTATTTTTCAGTTTTCCTCTTGATTAGTCTTAGAGACTTAATTTTAATTTGTATTGAAGAAGCTTTGTAGTTCACTTTTCTTAATCAACTATGGAGAAAAATAGTGCAGATTCTTGGAATTGAGCCACAATTTTTTTGTTACTTTTAATTGACAATGCAGCATGTATATAGTGATTTTAAATGTGGTTGATTACACAGATTATTTTCATCTTGTGCGATTGATATGTGTTGTTTTTAACTTGTAGTCATTATTTGTTATTGTTCTTGCAGATAATTGATGTTCTGGAATTTATCCCCTCTCATGTGGTGGTAAGTTTTGCCCATCTTGTATTTATGTATGTGCTGAAGCATGTATTTCCGTAAACATTTTCATTGTTAGTATCTTTTTCCCTATTATTTCAATCTTATTCTTTCTTCTCATTTTTATAATCAGTTAATCTTATGGCTGTTGTTTGGTTTCTTTTACCCGCAGGTAGTGTTTGACCATGATGGTGAGTTATAAAATACGGCCTCTATATTTGCCAGTATGCTTTTTTGTTTTCCTCTTTTATATCCTTCATGCTAGTTGAAATTTAGCTTTTCTTTAGCCATTGTGATATTTCCTTTTGTACTATTTTACTTTTTTTTAAGCATAATGCATGGTATTGATAACTGATAGTCAATTATGAATTATAGTTTTGGTGCGGCTTTTTGCTGTGCTCCTTATGTTTTGATTGCGATAGTATTGGTTTCCATGACTGAATTTGGATTGCTCTATTTACCAAATAATGTTAAAAAGTATCGACTGCAATACAATAAAGATGCTGGGAGGCAAAACATGTATTGAAATATAGGATATCACAATGGGCATAATGGATGCAGCACTAAATAGGTGATGTGGTTGGAGAGGAAACAGAAGAGTGGACATACACAAAATTCTGGTACTGTTTGTGTTTTAACACAGGAGATCTGTTCAGTTAGGTATGCATTTTCAAATGGTTCCTCCATAAAAGAATTGGATTCATACTACAACAATATCTTAATGAGAAGTTTTAAGAAAAGATTAAACCCATGCATATCTTTTTACTCTGAATTTCAGACTGGCCTTAAAGGATTCATTTTGTCACAATATTCAGCCTCATAGATTCCTCCGTTAGCATATTGGTTCTTTACTGGCTTTCCTTTTATATGATGTTTAATGATTTCCTGTTGGCTAAAGATCGCTGTGCTGCACACCTCACTAAAATTTGGAATGTATACTTATGCTTATGCTCTATTTCTCCTGCACTACTTTGCAGTACATGCTAGCATTTGTATTAAAATTAATAGGAACTTTGTGGTGAAAGTTAATGGAGTTGAATGCTTTTATGCTATTCTTGTAATATTTGGGTTCATTCTGTTTTACATCTTGTAGTAAAGCATTCATATCAGGCTTACCTTAGTCATGAAATGAAGAGACAAATGTAACTGAAATATAGGTAATTTGATGTCTAATTCTTAGCATTTTAGGAAGCATCATCCTTTAGTTTCGCTAGAAGTTGAAGAGGAAGGAAGATTTTTGTACCTGGAAAGTATAAATAGATAAGTAAAGATTAAATTACTGTTTGCTGCATGAATTCCCCCCAAATTCTTGCTCTTATACTCTAGGATGTTGTATTTAGATTGAACTTGTCATGATCTGTGAAGTTGGTAGCATAGGAAGAATACTATGTTCAGTCAAGTACATACTGCTTCTAGTTCTAGAAGCTGTTGATGTTCTGGTGGTATCTGGGGATATAGAAACACATCATTTTGCGTCTCTTCTTCCTAGCAGCTAACTTGCATTCTCAGGTTCATTGGCTTGTAAAGCCGCTCTCAAATATAATTTTAATAGAGAAAACCTTCTCATTTCAGGACTTCCTTTTGGTCATACTTATAATTCATCAAAAGAAAGTTTTACTGCAAAAGGTATGTTTGTATTTTGAGTTTCATTATTTGGATGAAATTGGCATATGCGAACGATATCAGAATTTGAACCTCATTCTTTTGTTGTTATATGTGGGCACAGGTGGAATTGTGTGCCTATCTGTTTTTTCTTTCCATGCATCTTTTATTACATGATTTGACTTTCTCAAATAAAGTGTACTCTTACTTTGTCCACTCACCCTTAGTAATACTCCTCTTGCTCTATGTATATGTACCCTTTGATATTTATAAGTCTAGGTTTAATACAAATAATACCTGTCATCATAAGGTTGGAGGCTATCCAGATAATGATCTCAACTGTTCTGGGGTCTAGTCAAGCAAGTTGGGTGGGACTTAGGAGAATATAAAGCATTTTGTTATATTTGTAAGCCAAATTACAAGTACACCTATCTTTTTCTCTCTAAGATGGGTTGGCTTAATGGATCAAATGACTCAAAGGTGTTCTATTGTGAATAATGTACATAGAAAAATCATTGTGTATATTTTATTGGTCCTTTTATTGTCCAACAGTTAGTTCTATATAGCGTTGCAAGTATTATAGTTATAGTTGTGGTAAATTTGTTCCTTAAGTTTGAGTGCTACATATCTTTTTGTTGCAATTAAACTTAAGACTCTTTATTCATTTGAATCCTATGGTTTACATTTCTCTCAAATTAGCTGTCTTTAGTTGAATGGATTCAGATACTTGAACCATGAGATTTGTGCTGATGAGCTATGTTGTAATTTTTATCTATGCCAGGATTGATGTTCCTTTGCTAAACTTAAATGCATACATCTATCTTGCGTCTACTTGAACAAGATTCATGTGCTTTTAAAACCAGCTCCACATCACAAACTTTGCATTTATCTCCATCTAAACTATCCACCTAGGAGGATCATATCATCTGCTAAAAAGCATGCATCATTATCATGGCAATGCTCTTGAATATGCTTTGTAGCATAAAGATAGGGGTTCAAAGTTGACTATTGTTACTTGTGACCTTAACTTGTATACTCATACTAGTGGTGATCCCCTCATACATATCCTTGTTTTCCAAATTAGGCACTTAAGATTGAAAGTATGAGAAAGAGAGCTTAAGAGATTGATTATCTCATAGATGACCTTTGTTATTTGTAGAAAAAAATTACATAGGAATATCTAGGTAATTAATGCTAACAATTCATAGGTACAAATGCTAACCACCTACATTAAGTACCCACCCTAACAACTACCTATATTTAATACATATTCTAATACTCCCCCTCAATCTGGAACATACAAATTGTATGTACCAATCTTGGAACAAATAAATTCAATCTGAGGTCCCCTTAAGGATTTTATTTACACATATGCAAGTTGATCATTGGATTTGGCAAACTCTATAAATTTCCTTAGACAACAACTTTTGTCAAACAAAGTGACCATCAATCTCTTTGTGTTTAGTACTGGACGGGAAACAATGTGGAGAGCAGTTTGGTTATCACTATATATCTTCATTGAATCGTACAACATTTTGTTTCTTGCTTTTCCAAGAGATAGTATTTATTCCAAAGAAAACACAATATCCTGTAGTCGAGCATTTGTCCATAGGAGAACCAACCAAATCAACATCACAATATCTAGAGACTTGGGTATTTCCTTTATCTTCATACATGGAGCTGTTTCGAGATATCTAAGAATATGGATGACAACATTTCAATGATCAATACAAGGATTTTGCATGAACTGACTCACAACTCCTATTGCAAAAGACAAATCTGGTCTAGTAATGATAAGTAAGTTTTCCAATCAATCTTCTATATCTTTTCGGATCAAAGAAAGCTTCTCCTTGTTCTACCACTAATTTCTGATTTGGATCCTTAGTACAGTCCACCATTTTACAATCAATCATGCTTGTCTCTTTTAGGATGTTAAGAGCATATTTCCTTTGACAAATTACAACTCCTTCCTTTGATTAAGCTACTTCTATGCCCAAGAGATATTTGAGACTACCAAAATCCTTGGTCTTGAAAATGATTACATAGGTGTTTCTTTAATTGAGATAATATAGCAACATTATTCCTTGTAATGACTATATCTTCAGCATATACCATTAAGTACTCATTTTCTAGGGGAGGTGTGACCATAGAAACACAAACTGATTTGCCTCACTACTTTTCCTCCCAAATGTTTGAACAATGTGGCTAAATTTTCCAGAACAAGCGTGCGAAGATTGCTTAAGACCATAGAGAGAGTGACACGACATGCAAACCATACTAGAGCAAAAAACTCAGGTGGTTGTTCCATGTAGACTTCTTCCTCAAGATCGCCATGTAGAAAAACATTCTTTACATTTAGGATGAAATTTATAAATAGGACGAGGGTCTCATGTAGAACGAGTTCCTTTGCAAATGAGTATAGGCCAACTAGAATCTTCATTATTAGGAGATGTAGTATGGAACGAAGATGGTGAATAACTTGATGAAGAGGACTCACCATCTCTTGGCACGTTAATTTTCACATTTTTCATATCAATAAAGGCCATGTGTAAAAGTCTTCCTGGACTGTTCTGTCACTTCTTTATATTCCTTTCTCAAGTTTCATTTGAGGACCACAATATCTATCTGCTTATAATTGTGGGTTGTAATAATTTGGTTCTGCATTGCCTTGGTATTCTATTCTGGTCATATTTGTCTCATGTTGATTTGTGGGGCTTCAATTCAAATCAAGCTGGGGTAGTTAATATATGTTTTACTGTGTTTTTAGAATGTCTAACTGATTAATTTACCTTTTTAAGTGAGATTTGCCTTTGTTCTTTGACCAAGTCTCTAAATCTTTAAACTGTTATTTGTTCTTAATTTTATGTACTCTTTATTTGAAGGTCAGAATTTTCGGCACAATCTATACCCCGCATACAAGAGCAACCGTCCTCCAACTCCTGATACCATTGTTCAGGGACTTCAATACTTAAAAGCATCCATCAAGGCTATGTCCATAAAAGTCATCGAAGTGAGTAGATGATGTGAGTTCCTATTGCTTACAGATTAAGGGTGTAATATAGTTGATACAAAATTCATTCAATGATAGGTTCCAGGTGTAGAAGCAGATGATGTGATTGGAACATTAGCCTTAAGGAGTGTTGCTGCTGGGTACAAGGTGATCTCCCTAATGATTTTGAATCTTACTCTGATGCACATTTCAGATTTTTGACAAAATAGTGTTCTCTTTGACCAAATGAAGTATAATTATAGTTCTCTTCAACACTTCTTTTGGAACACAAGAAGGAAAGTTGTGTGGTTAGAATTCTGGGAATTTTAATTTTGAAGGTTGTTTGGAAGAAATGATTTAGCAGATAATGTGGAAAAAAAAGTAGAGCCCACGTTAGTGACACAAGGAGCTATCTTCTTATCTACCCTCGTGTATCATTTTGATAGCTTCAAATTTAGACTTGCTTTAAAGCTCCCATAATCAAGTTATACTCCACTATAGTCAATTATGGTGTTTTAAATTGGTAACAACATTTGTAGTAAGTTTGAAATAAAGCAGGTGCAAACTTATGATTCATTAAAGTTATCACTTTCTTTTCTTTTCATTTAAACCAAACACACTTTCATAATTGCCATTCATTTCTTCCCTTTTCTACTCTTCTTCACTTCAACCAAACAACCTCACTTTCCACTCATTTCTCATTTATTTGTCTTCTTTTCTTTTCTCCCAACCAAAGGCTGAGAGAGGCTATTTGCAAAATCTCTATAGGTACTGTAACCATTTTTATATGGTTAATTGCCATTGTTGTGTTATTCAGTTTACTAACAGTGTTATTGTTAAGATGTCACATCAACTAGGTATATGGTCAAAATATTCCAGATATATTACTTTGGTAATCTTTCATCCTTGAGCTAGCTTTGGGTTGAATTAAAGCCAATATATTCTCCATTCTCTTTTAGTATTACAGCCTATCTAGTCTTGAGGTTGGGACACTGTAGGTGTCTGTAAGCCTTGAGCTCTAAATTTCTATTCATGGGTCAGTCAAGATCTCATGACTACATACGTGGCCAAGAATGTATAATTACGAGCAATCCTTATACCTTGAGTTAGAGTTTGGGGCTTAATTAAGCACAATTCATTCTTTATTCTAGTAAGGGCTGGAGCTATGTTGCTCTAAGAACCCAAACACTTAAATTCCTTGTTTTATATGAGAAGTATTTTTATGCATATGACAACAAAAATTATTATGAAGATGATAAAAGAATTATGAAAATTTAGTTAATTTTTCAATTTTATTTGAGCAATCTCAATAAACATATAGCTTATGTCCTTTTTCCACAAAAAGTTACAATAGTATAGTAATGCCCTTGATCAAAGTTGAGTCAACAATGTCCTTGGTTGAGACCAAGTCGATGATGCCCTTAATTAGAATAAATTGCACAATGCCCTGGGTCGAGGATGAATCAATTATGCTCCAATTGAGTTGACAATGCCTTGACCAAGCCAAGTTGGTTGAGGTTGAGCTGATGACATCTCAAATGAGGTTGAGTTGACAATGTCCCTATATTAGTTGAGCCATGACATCTTGGTCAAGCTGATGATGTTCCAATCTATGCTGAGCTATCAACCTCCTATACGAGGTCGAGTTGATGACATTCTAACTGAGGCCAAGCTGACGATGTCCCATTTGAGGTTGAGTTGATGATGTCTCAGTTGAGGCTGACTAGACAATGCTCAAATTAAACAAAATTTAAGAAATTATTAATTTTGAAAAATTTATGGTTGGATTAATTTTGATCTATTAATTATTGATCAAAGGATCATTCAGATTTTCTAAAAGTAAATGGATGGGTTTGATCCAGTCCATTTTATTTTACTTTTTTTTTATTGTAATGGATGGATTGAATGAATTTTCTTGTGGATGGACTAGGTGGATGATGGATAAATAGATTGCTTTGCCAACCCTAATGTGTTATAATGTAACTTGTAAACCTTTTCTAGCTTTGCTGGCATCAGTCCAATCAGAAGTATTCTAGTTTTATATAAACTTATTCCAAAACATGAAATTGTGTCTAGGTATCTATACTTCTAAAGATTGATTTAGTTTAATTTAACCAATCGTAATTTAGAGTTACTCTCTGTTAAACATTTTCTGGTTTTACCAACATCAGTTCAGTCAAAATTATTCTTATAGTTTTAGTAACGTTATTTAAAAACATGAAGCTTGTGTCTAGGCATCTACAAAAGAATGATTTACTTTCCTTTAACCAATCCTACATATAAAATTACTCTATGTGCGACCCCATTTATTAAATAAAGTGATCATTGTTTAAAATATAAAATTTTACTGTAAAATAAAAGAAATTCTTCTAGAATAGTGTTTCTTGTTGCATGATGAGTTTATCAATCAGTTGAAATTTGACATGTTCAGTTTTCTGGGTTTGAACAAAATTTTTTATACTGTTTCATAAGTACGAATTTCATTGTAGTTAAATTGAATATGGGAGCTATTCACGTCATTGAGTATGCTAGATGTTCCGGATTTACAAGACTTAGTTGGAATGTGATTCAACTTTGATTTGTCAAGCTTTCTCTCATCAAGAGGTTGTACTGTCGTATTGGTTTTAAGGTGTTACATATTTTTCAGGAAGGAAATATAAGTTGACGAGTTTAGGCGTGTCTTCTAGAAAAGTGTTTAAATGGTATACGGTTATGCCAATTTTTATAAATTTGGACTTTTTTCATAATAGGTTTATTTTTCCTATGTATATGGCTATTTAGATTGTGAATAGCTTTCTAGCGGACTTGTATTCTGTTCATGGGTTTTGGTTTAGTCCCCCCATGAGTTCTATTTATCTTCTTTTTTTATTAATAATATTTTCATGTGATGACAAATGATAGATGTATCTTGGAGTGTTAGTATAGCTGAGATGTCAAGGAGCTTAGTGATGTCTAGCCTGAGTTTTATAAAATAAAGTTGAATGGGTATAGAAAGAAAAAGTAGTGTTATGGAAGCTTGGGTAGAAAGAAGGTTACAAATTTTCAGCTGAATAGCTGTGCAATCGAATTTCTTTTTACTACCTTCCTGTGGTTTGACAGTTGAAGATTTTTATTTCTGTTGCCAATTGCCTCTCCCTGGTAGTAATTATCATTTAGTATAAGTGAAAGTATCATTGGTTTTCTGTTTCTGTTTGATATTTATATTTGTTAGTTTCCTGATGGTATTGAAGTTACTGATGTTCATTTTAGCCTTGTTGTGCTAATTATGTTTGTGGTTGATGAGACTTGAAGGAATTTTTGTTTCCTAATCTCCTTGGATGGGCAATTGCACTTTCTTTTAATTGTGCTTGAACAAAGTTTTAAATAGCTTGATATTTATGTTTTCATTGTGGAAATGGCTCCAATGAAATTACTAAGTCACCACTACTGATACTATTTTATCTTGATGATAGGTACGAGTTGTCTCCCCCGATAAAGACTTTTTTCAGATATTGTCTCCTTCCCTACGTCTCCTTCGAATTGCTCCACGTGGTGATCAGTTAGTATCCGGCTTAATCTCTGTTTTCTGTGCTTCTAATCATGCAATGCAATAATTGATAGCACTTTTTTTCTGACTTTATTACAACGAGAACCATCTAATAACCATTCTTTGCTTACCCTTTTATATGTGGAAATTCATATTACCAGAGCAAAATTATTGATAACAAATGGATCCATTTGCTACATTTAGAACTCCCTGGTTTTTCTCTTTTACAGAGTGGCAATGTAAAACATTATGCTAACTCATCTTTCCCTTTCTCTTGATATTGCTTCTTGAATACTGCATGGAGTTTTTTTTTTTTTTTTTAAACTAATAGTGAAAAACCAATATTAAATGGAATAGTATTTTGATTGCAAATTATACCTTATTAGGAATGTAATTCTAACCCATGTTGCTCTCTCTCTCTCTCTCTCTTTATATATATATATATATATATATATATATATATATTTTTTTCTGTGT
>Ga0209589_1004446_pt1 | contig 24206 bp, 13 predicted proteins | sample CowpeawhiteBW_FD_187525 | JGI IMG/M metagenome (GOLD analysis project Ga0209589, IMG submission 187525) | Root nodule microbial communities of legume samples collected from California USA - Cow pea white BW (SPAdes) (version 2) | ecosystem: Host-associated > Plants > Roots > Nodule | place: USA...
TTAGTTTGGATTATGTAAAGGAGATATCTTAGTTATTTAAGAAGATTTTATGTGGAACGTTTTCAGTTGTTATTTGATAAGATTATTTTTTAGAAAGATTAGTAGAAAATTTTGTGATTATGTATATCTGTAAGAGTTGTAACCAATTTTAAAGCCTACAAATAAGAATGTTACTCACACGGTCAAGGGACAAAATTATTTTTGGCCTAAGTGAATTATTAGCTAAGGTTAAAATACTTTTTTCTTTTTGTTTTCGATCTAAGGTTATTTTACACTTTTTTTGACCGGAATAGTTTCAATTAAGCTATCATACATTCTTTTCAACATACATTACATCTATACAGTGTCGCACATCTAACTTGATCGAATACAAAAGATAAAAAATATTGACATTTTCCAAAATCTATATGAAGACCTTTGACCTTCTCACAAATTTGGACACCATATAATGGAATTGGAGAAAAATCAAGTTCTTGGTGTCCACTAAAGGCCTTTTTCAATCTACGATACGGGTGAAATTGATTTAGAAATATATGATGCCGAATATAGATTGTTTTCCTCCCATGTTTTACTTGCTTTTATAATGTGTTTTCTTCACAAACTGGACATGCTATGTAACATTTCACACTATATAACCTGATAAGTTTCTATATGCAGGAAAGTCATTAATAGTACAAAATAACATTGCATGCATCTGGAAAGATTCATTGGCAAAGGCATCGAAGACCTCAACCCCATCATCCCATAAAAACTCCAAGTTATCAATCAATGAACTACGATAAACATCTTTATCATTCTTAGGTTGTCATGGACCAAAAATCATCATAGATAACATCATGTACCTTCTCTTTTATACACAAACCTGGAGGCAAGTTATAAATCACTAAAAAAACAAGCCATGAACTAATGATTGCTACTTAAATTTCCATAAGACTTCATTCCATTTGTAGCTAGTCCAACCTTCAAATTCATTGATTCATTTTTTTAATGCAGAAAATTCTTTATCAATGTTCTGCCAATGTACAAAATCTACAGGATGATTAAGTAGTCCATCACATTTCCGTTCACCAACATGTCATCTAAGGTTTTTAGCATTAGTTGGATTCGCAAACATATGTCTAAACCTTGTAATTATTGGTAAATACCCGACTACCTTTGATGAAGGGTCGTGTTTTTCAACCTCAACAATATTCTCCTTATCACCATCTTTGACCTTATAACGTGACAAACCACACATGGGACAACTTCTTAACTTTGCAAACTCTTTTCTATATAAAATACAATCATTAGGACATAAATGAATCTTTTGATAATCCATACCCATCGGACAAAGTATTCTTTTCCTCATAATTTCGATAAGGTATTTTATTACTTTTAGGAAGCATTTCCTTCAACAACTGAAGGAATTTTTTGAAGATTTTATCAATCCACCCATTCAATGCTTTCAAAATCATCAACCCTAACTGTTGATAATTGTGTGAACTTAGTTGAACAGGGATATAACGAATTTTTTGCATCATAGGCATATTTTCATACAATGCTTTAGAAAAGGACTATACTCCAACATCATAGATCATGTACTCTAATTTATCGTCTATTGTCCAATCAACAGATTCTTGTGTTTGAAACACACTTGGAATGTCTAAATTCACCATGCCACGTGTAACACCCGCAAAATTCAATGAAATAAATAATTAATTAATAAATGCGGTTAATGGGAACCTTTATGGCATTTAATTCTGACATGTATGACGTGGAAAAATACTAGTTCAAATGGTTGAAAGTATTTTATTATGTGAAAGGACTTGGGTTCAAGTTCCATGTATGTCATTTATGTGTTATTTAAATTATTATTATTATTTTAATAATGTGTTGGGTCATGAGGAGTGATAACATAATTATAGAATTATGTGAAGTATCACGAAACATGAATTGGTTAAATGGTTGTGCATTGGTTTAGACATTGGCATGGTTATGGGTTTGAATCTTAGTAGTCCCACATTAAACTTTCTTTTTGCTAGAATTATGTTGGCATGAATATGAAAAGCCATAAAACCCTAGCAGCCAATGTTGCTTAGGAAGTAGAGCACGAATTCAAAGAGTGTGATTGTGGGAGCGGGAAGCCAATTTGGGTCAAGAAGAACTATCACATATTCAAATTTAAGCAAACGAAACCAGGTTAGGGGAGCTGCCATTTCCTGTTTTAATGATATTATATGCAATTGTGTTATATATTGATGTATGAAAACTTTCTCCTAAATCAAATCCTTGTATCGTTTAACTTCTTGATATTTGTCGTATGTGGTTTTAGAGAGAGTATGCATGTGTTTGTGGTTTCTGTTATATTGAGTTCTCTTTGTGACCCAATCATTGCTATGATTATCATGATTCTTCTTTTTGGCTTTTGTGACCCAATCGTTGCTATAATTATCTTGATTTTTTCTTTTTGGCTTGATGAGATGTTTAGAGTTTTTCTTTTAAATACAACACACTTAATATTATTCTTATTATTCTTAATATTGATTTTATTTTATTTTACCATTATTATTATCCTTATTATTATTATTATTATTTATTATTATTATTATTATTATTATTATTTTATTTTACTATTATTATTATTATTACTTTATTTATATTATTTTATTATTTTATTATAATTATAATTAAAATAATACTAATAATTATTATTTCTATTATTATTATTGTTTTTAATATTATTATTATTATTTACTTTATTTTATTATTATTATTACAACTACTATCATATTTATTTTTATTATTATTTTTATTTATATTATGTTTATTTTTGTTATTATTTTGATTATTATTATTAATTTCATTTTATTTTATTTTATAATTATATTCATTAATATTATTATTTTATGTTACTATTATTTTATTATAATAGTATTTATTATCATGGATTTTTGGATTATTGTTGAGGTAATAAAAGTTTTAAAATTTCTGGGGAAAATGATATTTCAGTAAATGCAATTTAATTATATTTCTCTATTTTAATATTTAAATCCGTAATATCCGGTCAGGATGTTACATTTGGTATCAGAGCAATGGTTTTGAAAAGATTTTTGGGGTCTATGGTGAGTGAGCTTATTGTGTTCCGCTTACGAGTCAATGTGTTAATTCTTTTGTGTTAAACTTTTTGTTGCATAAATGATGACTTAAGTTGTGTGGTTTTAACCAGCTGAAATGTGGCGTGCACAAGCTTTGGCAAATAGGAGAAGAAGGGATAATACTTGGGCTGATGAGATTACACATGCGATTCATCGGATGGTGGACGCGATGCAGCTTAATGCAACGTAACCCAGAGACAGAGTCGCACCTACTCGTCCCGTGATTATGGAAGATTTCATGAGGAACAAACCAGGTAAGTTCACTCGTAGGGCCGTTCCGAACGAGGAAGATGCATGGTTGAGGGAGTGTGAGAAGATATGTCGAGCGATTGGGTGCACTGATGTACAAAAGTTGACCTTCGTCACATTCCTTCTTGTAGCAGATGCTAAGTACTCGTGGGGGGGATGCAACAACTGATGTAGACCCGCGAAGAGTGGGTAACTTGGGCTAACTTCAGGACACGATTCCTGGAGAAATATTTTCCAAACAGTGCCAGATATGAGAGGGAAGCGGAATTCCTTGTTTTGCAACAGGGGACTATGAAGGTGCAGGCTTATACTAACAGGTTCGAGTACTTGGCGAGGTTCTACTTGTAAGTTGTCACTGAAGAATGGCATTGTAGAAAATTTGAGGGCGGTCTGAACCATGAGTTACGTCGATTCCTCGTACCTCTAAGGATCTAAGAGTTCCTTGTGTTGGTAGAACATGCAAAGATGGTGGAACAACTAGAGAGGGACTCATGTCGGGTCATGAGGGCACATCCTAATAGCAGTAGCATCGACGAGGGACAGTGAAGTGTTTCGAGTGCGGGGGAGACCATTTTCGACAAGTTTGTCCAGAATTTTCAGGAGCAAAGCCGAATGAGAAGAAGTGTTACAATTGTCGCAAGCTGGGTCATTACACGAAATCTTGCCCTGAACGGGTGAAGTTTGAAGTGCCACGACAACAACAAGGTAAAGTTTGAATTGATTTTCTTTCTTTTGGGGTAGTGAAGCATGTTATGTTAGCTGTGTGATGTATGCTCAAAATTTGTTCATCCCTTTAAAAACTAGGTTGTAGTTTTACTTAGAAGACTAAGGAGAGTCGAGTAAAAGGAGTTGCTATTTTACCCTTAAGACTTTGGAGAGTCGGGTAAAATGGAGTTTTGGGTTACTGTAAGACTTTAATCTAAGCTTAGTAACAATGTCCTTGCTAGGTATTGTTGACCAGGCAAGGAATGTTGCTTGTGAGGCTTAGCAAAAGTTACGCTCTTACCGGGTTTTGGTGAACAAGTAAGGGTGGGGCTCTTGTCGGGTTTTGTTGAACAGACAAGAGTTGTGTTTATGAGGCTCAGGGAAAACAACACTCTTACCGGGTTTTGGTGAGTAGGCAAAGGTTGTTGTTTGTGAGTCTCAAGGTAGGCAACGTTCTTACAGGGTTTTTGTGAGCATGTAAGTGATACTCTTGCTGGGTTTTGATGAGCAGGCAAGAGTTGTTGCTTACGGGTCTTAGTAGAAGCAACACTCTTACCGGGTTTTAGTGAGCAGGTAAGAGTGGTACTCTTGCTAGGTTTGTTGAGCAAGCAAGGGTAGTTGCTTATAAGACCTAAGGAAAGTAATGCTCTTAGTAGGTTTTGGCGAGCAGGTAAGGGGTATTACTTGTCTTTCCCGATGCGTTGGTGCGCAAGGGGAGAGGTTCTTTCCAAGAAGCATTGGTGCGCAGGGAAAGGAACTTCTGAACTGGAAGTATTAAGAATAGAAAATGTCTCGGTAGAGTGATGGGGCTGCACACTCATGACTATATCTGAGATAGTTTCCTTTCTTAATTCTAAAGGTTTTGGTAAAAGAGAGAAAAGTGATAGGTTGAGTTTCTCCCCTATACCTTTCTTGTTATGTTTGCGTTTTTTTTTTGTGATATGTGTGTGTTATCTATAGCGACTGACTATAGAATAAAGGTCAAACTTGATCTGTTTGTTTTGCAAGGGTTGGGTAGGGCCTTTGAGAAAATCTCTTGATCGAAGATGCGAGGATGCATAAGGATGTCTCGGTGAGCAAGGAAAGCTAAGTTGGGTTGATGAGCCTAAGAGCGACATTAGAACCCAAAAGCAACGCGTTAGGCAAGGGGATCTTCAAGAATGAGTTCCTTGGACTAGTACCACAAGTTTGATAAGAGGAATTGAATTTAACAGTTAGAATAAGGAGAGGTGTCAGTGCATGTGTGTGCCATAGAGTGGCAGAGTTAAATTGATACTACAACTTAACATAGGGCTGAGGTCGAAAGGAAAAATGGGGAAACATATGAGGGGATGGTTGAAATAAAAAGGATAGAGACCAAGAAGGGAGAATTTTCATATAAAGGAAGGTTGAGGCAATCCTATCTGCATTTTCCCAGGTGAACTCAATTTTCGAGGACGAAAATTTTATAAGTTGGGGGAATGTAAGACCCACGAAATTCAATTAATTAAATAAATAAATAATTAATAAATGCGGTTAATGGGATCCTTTATGGCATTTAATTCTGACATGTATGATGTGGAAAAGTACTAGTTCAAATGGATAAGAGTATTTTATTATGTGAAAGGACTTGGGTTCAAGTTCCAGGTATGTCATTTATGTGTTATTTAAATTATTATTATTATTTTAATAATGTGTTGTGTCATGAGGAGTGATAACATATTTATAGAATTATGTGATGTATCATGAAACATGAATTGGTTAAATGGTTGTGCATTGGTTTGGACAATGGCATGATTATGGGTTTGAATCTTGGTAGTCCCACATCAAACTTTCTTTTTGCTAGAATTATGTTGGCATGAATATGAAAAGCCATAAAACTCTAGTAGCCAAGGGAGGGTTGGAAAACCATCATAAGACAAACATTGAATGACCATTAAGTAAAATGCCAATTTTCGTTTTAGAACATTAACATATCTTTAAGGCACCATTAAAAGGATATTTTTAGGTGAGAAGAAGGGTTTTTTGGGTTGCCAATGTTGCTTAGGAAGTAGAGCACGAATTCAAAGAGTGTGTGGTGAGAATCGAGTGCTTGTTTGGAGCTGAATTGTGGGAGCACTAAGGGAAGCCAATTTGGGTCAAGAACAACTATCACATATTCAAATTTAAGAAAACAAAACCAGGTTATGGGAGCTGCCATTTCCTATTTTAATGATATTATATGCAATTGTGTTATATATTGATGCATGAAAACTTTCTCCTGAATCAAATCCTTGTATCGTTTAACTTCTTGATGTTTGTCGTATGTGGTTTTAGAGAGAGTATGTGTGTTTGTGGTTTCTGTTGTATTGAGTTCTCTTTGTGACCCAATCATTGCTATTATTATCATAATTCTTCTTTTTGGCTTTTGTGACCCAATCATTGCTATGATTATCATGATTTTTTTCTTTTTAGCTTGACGAGATGTTTAGAGTTTTTCTTCTAAATACAACACACTTAATATTATTTTTATTATTTTTATTATTGATTTTATTGTATTTTACCATTATTATTATTATTATTATTATTATTATTATTATTATTATTATTATCCTTATTATTATTTACTAGCGAACACACAGGCGTTATCGCGTCTGTGTATCCGCATTTTTTAATTTTAATAAGATCAATAATATTAATCTTTAAAACATATATAACAAATTTTAAAATAGTTGTTAAATAAAATAACTGTTAAAAAAAAGATTTTTAAAATAACGGTAAGAATAAAAAAGATTTAAAAAAACGGTTAAAAATAAATTAATTATAAAATAATTAATTTTTAAAATAATAATTAAGGGTAAAATTGTAAAATGAAAAGTGGATACAAAAAGTGGATTATGGCCAAGATGAGGAAACTAGAGCGAGAAGAGGTGTTCTCTGGTGGGTTCGATGGATTCTCTGAGAAAAAAGTGAAGTGAAAAAAAAACCTTTTTTTTCCTTTTCTTTTCATTCCAAAAAATCTAATGGAGGTTTTGTGTATGACGTGATAACAAAAACCGTTCCCTCCAAACCTGCCAAACAATCGTTTTCATTTTTAAATTTTATTAATTAAGAAAACGAAAAATACTTAATAATATTTATTTTTTATTTTTTAATTTTAAAACACAAAAACTTATTTTACTAAACTCTTAAAAACATAAATTAAAGAAACTTTTATTAATCAAATTTTTTATTTTTTTAGATAATTTATTTTTATATTTTTTATTTGACACTTATTTTTTGAAAATAATTTTACATTCATCCGAAAAAAAATTAAGTGTTGACATATGTAAGTTGTTCTGATATCATAAAATAGTTGGAAAATGATAAAGTGACTCCATTTTTTTGACTCCTTCCATTACTGCCTGAGGTGGCAAACAAACATGGTCAGGTGAGGTGGCTTTTATTATAGAAATTAATATAATTTAAAAAAACATACTGAGGCAGGAAGTGGTGGGAAGTGAACAACTTGAGTTTCCCACTTTCACTTTCTCTAGAGTCTTTTTATGTTTCTTTCCCACGCACACATACTTTCATTCTCTTCTCACCCCAACAAAAAATTTTGTGGGAAGTTTGTAAGGATTTTTACGAAGGAAGATAGAAAACGAAGACGGAGAAAGGGTTAGGGAGAAGAGGTGAAGAATTTTTTCGGATTGTCTCTCACATCCAAAGCTTGAAAGGGTTAGGGAGAAGAGTTTTTGGTTTTGTTGACGAAGGTTGTTTGTCTCTCTCGTAGAGCACGAAACGACGTGAGGGAGAAAAGGTGAAGGTGTTGTTGACGAAGGCATTTTTTGTGTCGTACAGAGCACGATAGGGAGTTACATTGTAGTTTCTTCAATCAGTGAGGTGAAACAACTCCTCCATTGGGTTTGTGGTGTTTGGACATTCTTTTCGAAGGTTGCAACTCTAAGAACGACGGTGGTTGTAAGACATTAGAGGTATGGAGAAATTTTTTACTTGCATTAGGGTGTGCTTTAGTGTTTAAAACACCCAAAATTTTGATTTTTTTTCCATTTGAACTAGATGATTGTTGATTCTAGGGTTTCCGTATGTTATGTTTGTGTGAGTATCTATTTGTGATGGAGTTGGTTAGGTTTACTTTGGAAGTGAAATTAATCGAAGTTGAAGTTGAAGTTTTTGATGAACCAATTACTTTAATAGGTTTGTGAATACCAATTTTCTGAATAGGTTGATCAGAACTGTTTGATTTTTTGTGATGACTTGTGTGCACACAAGTGATGACCTCTGTTGCATTTTTTGCAAGCATGTGGTATCACTCAATTTTTTGAACTTTGATGTTATAGTAGTGACAACTTGTGAATGTGGTGATTAACTTTGGTGCATCTATGTTTATTCTAAATATGTCTTTCATGTTGTTTCATAGCCAAGTTGATTAAAACTGTTTGATTTTTTGGTGATGACTTGTGTGCAAACAAGTGATAACCTCTGCTGCATTTTTTGCAAGCATGTGGAATCACTAAATTTTTGGAACTTTCATGTTATAGTAGTGACAACTTGTGAATGTGGTGATTAACTTTGGTGCATCTGTGTGCAGCCCAATGTGCAACCTACTGACACTAATAATGTGGAGGATATATTGCAGAAGATGGTTCCTCAATCCACCAATATTCCGTGTTTTGAGGTTGGGGAGAGCTCCAAAGTTGGATCTTCTGTTCCGGATAATATATCACTTACATAATTCATGATTGTTTAATGTCTTTAATTTTTGTGTTATTTACTTTTAACTTTTGGATTTATGTTGTTAATTTGTACTTTTAATTTCATGACAGTTTGTGTTTGAAAGGATGTACTACATCTATGGTATTAAACTTATTTTGTGTACTTTGGTATCCATGTAACTTAATGTCACTCAAACAATAGACGTTGATGAGGTTAGTCCACACCTCAAATAAGACATTCATTTCTCTAGAAATATTATATGGTTATGTATGTACTATTAAATGTTGACCAACGATAAAGATTTTGCATCCCCTCCAAAATTTGTGCTATTAGGAAAGAGATTCAATATGTACCCCACTTATAGCCAATCACATAAATTCAATAAGATATAATGCAAGATATTGAATACGATGAAATGAGTTATGAGATAACTGTTGCACAAGTGCAACATAACATACATGTCAACTGTTACAATAGTAAATGCTTACCAATCAAGTATTAATTGTTGACCAACACTAAATATTTTGCACACCTTCACAATTTATGGTCTCTACTAAGGGTTTGAAGATGTAGACCACTATCCTTGAATTAATAAACCATACTAACATATATTCTATGGATTCAATCTCACCAAACTAGGTGTGGGATAATTGGTAAAACAAGACATACATGATAACTTTGGTAACTTTAAATATTGGTCATTCCACAAGTCCTACATCACATATTACATATTAACTTGATGTGGGATAGTAAGTAAAACATGACAAACATGATTACTTTGGTATTTTTAAATGCATATCACTGAAATATTAAGTGTTGACTTGCAAAAAACATTTTGCACATAATTAGTTACTTGTGGTCTGTGTGGTAAGGGTTTGAACATGTAAACCAATATTATTGAATTGATGACCACATACATATTAACTATTGACCTACTATAAACTGTATTCGCACAATTACATATGGTTGAATAATTTAACACAAATCACTCAATGCAAATGAGGATGAACAACATTCATCTATATCAACCAAGCATTGTAGTCTCAATGGCCTTATTTCAGGGCCAACAAAAACAAAACAAAATATCACTTCCTTAACCCAAAAACCCACAACGGTGATTTCAACCTGCCAATCATCAGGCTGAATCGAACAACAGAAAGCACCGAAAACCCTAACTTGGCTACAACCACAAAACAAATCTTTGAACGAAATGAGATTCTGCGAGGTTCGTCTTCTCCCTCACCCTTTCTTCGATTTCACTAGAAGACGACATTCAAGAAGTGTAGTTGATTTAAACAGGTAGAGATTTAGTTATATACAAATTCTTTCTTCCTTTCCCCTTTCTTCATGTGGAGTGGTCTGTGCAAAGAGAATAACTTTCTCCGTCCCTTCAATTCCCACCCACTTTGTTATAATGTCTCTCTTAAAAAGAATTTTTAATAAAAAAAAAGCCACGTCTGCCTAAGTATTTTTAAAAATAAAAGCCACATCACCTGACCACGTTTACTTGCCACCTCAAGGAGTAATGGAAGGAGTTAAAAAATGGAGTCACTTCATCATTTTCCAAAATAGTTTTGTGTATTGTTCTCTTTCTATCAGTAAGACAAAGCTTTCATTACTCTATTTCCCGTTCTTTATTTTCCTACTTTGTTTCCTTGAGCAAGAAAGAATACCAAGCTCTTCAATTCCTTTGTGTTCTCAATGATCATTATACCAATGTTACATCTCACATCTTGCTTATGGATCCTCTTCCACCGATCACTAAAATCTTCTCCTAAGTAGCTGTAAGACCCGTGAAAATTAATTAATTAAATAAATAATTCATTAATAAATGCGGGTAGGAAGAGCCTTTATGACATTAAATATTGTTTGATGTTATGTGGAAAAGTACTAGCTCAAGTGGTTGAGAGTACTTTACTGTGTGATAGGACTTGGGTTCAAGTCCTATGTATGCTTGTTGTGTGTTATTTGATTTATTAGTATTTTTGATAATATATTTGTGAATAATGAGTGATATTATAATTATAGAATTATAATAGTTATCACCAAATTGGCATAATGGTTGTGCTTTGGCCTTATGGGTGGAGGGTCACAGGTTCAAACCTTGTTAGATATGAAATAGACTTTAATTTTTGATAAGTGTAGTTTTGGAGGGAATGTGAAAGGGGAAAAGTAAACCTAGAAGGGGCAGCCAAGAGGGGCTGGAAAACACCCTATAATGATCCTTAAATGAGAATTAAACATACCATAAAGCCCAATTTCCTTTTAGCTCTTTAACCCAACCTTAAGGCACATAAAAAAGGTAAATTTTAGGTGGAAATAAGGGTTTCTGAAATTATTTTTGTTTTGGCTTGAGAGGAGAGCGAAAATTGGAGAGTGAAAGGTGAGTCTTTGGGTGTGCAAGGGCTGAATTGGGTGTGCAAAGGGTTGAAGCAAGTACTGGTGAACCAGGAACTTTCTCCTTTATCTCAATCTCATTCCAGAATTTCAGGTTAGGGGAGCTGAACTCGAAATCCTGGGTTAATTTTATTGTTTTTCATGATAGGGTTGTGTGGGTACTCAAATTTTTGTGCTTAATCTGATGGGAGTTGTAATGGATTATTCTGTTGCCATTGGATCAAACTTGTTATGCAATTGTATGGTAATATTGAGGGTTTGGGTACTGTAAGTGCGAATAATGCTTTAAACTGGAATTGTTGGGATTGTTTTGGGTCTGAATTATGTGTACATGTTGGGTGCATGATTCTCCATTGTTTTGCATGAATTGGAATTTGGTTTGGTATTGGTTTTGGTGAATTGTGTGCGTGAACAGAGACCAATTCTGCAAGTATCGCCCAAGCGAGTCCATCTCACCTAAGCGAGAGTTGAAGAACCTCGTTTCTGGTTTTAGATCGCGCTGCTCGCTCAGGCGACCTGGGTTAGTGTTGAGCGACGAAGACTCTCGCTTAGGCAAAAGTGGCTCGCCTAAGCGAGTCCGCGAGGAAGCTTATACCATTTTGAGCGCGACTTCTCGTCCATGCGAGAGGTTTTGAGTTCTGAGCGATGGATACTCTCGCCTAGGCGAGAGTGGCTCGCCTAGGCGAGTTCACGAAGTGATTTGACGTAAATTCTAAGTTTAATTCTCGTTCAGGCGAGGGTTGTGTGTTTTTGGGTGCAAGTATGACTTGCTCAGGCGAGAAGAGCTCGCCTAAGCGAGATGCGGTGGTGAAGCCACTGTTGAACGCTAGCTCAGGCGAGGTGGGGTGGCTTAAGCGAGGTTGACGGGCTAGCCTAGGCGACGAGCTCTAGCTTAAGAGAGTATACTACGAGTTTTGTGTTTGGGGGCGATGTATGGACTGTTTGATGGTGAGTTTCTAAAGTATAGGAATTATATGCTTGTAATTGTGGTGTTTGGGCTTGATGGACTAAGTCCAATAGGGGTCTGGGATGTGCTTGATGGTTGGACGCATGATGGGCATGGAATTGTGTAGTTCCTGTCGACTGCTAAGTGGCGAGGAGTCCTTAGTATGGTGATTACATGCGTCAGACGCACGATGGGCAAGGAACTGTTATGTTCCCGTCGGCTGCTATTGGGCGAGGAGTCCATAGTATGGTGATTGCGTGCGTGCCATGGTCCGAGTGAGGGAGGCTTGGATGTTCACTATAGACGAGGAGTCTATAGGGCAGGACTATGAGCAGGATAGGCTCGTAGGGTTGGACCACAAATGGGTTAGTTTCGTGGGAGCACAGTGAAGTCCCAAGACCTAGTTCATACATATGACTCATGAAAGACTATGAGATCAGGGATGGGAAACTTGAAAACAATGAAATACTTTAGTGATGTTATTTTTCTTTAGGATGGATGACATATTTATTTTATGTATACATATATATATATATATATGTGTGTGTGTGTGTGTGTGTGTGTGTGTGCATAGCTCACCCTATCTATGTTTGTGTGGCGATGATCGGGTAACTTTTATCTGGGAGCAAATGATGTTTTAGGTGGGTCAGGAGATGCCTAGGAGCGGAGAGTGGGAACAAAGATCATGAGATTGTTTATAAAGCCTTTTCAAATAATTTTCTGTAATTTCATTATGGTTTTGGACTTCAAATTTGTAATAAGAGGATTTGAGTATTTTATTAATATTTTATTTACTTATGTTGGAAATTAAATTTAAAGGTTTTGAATTTTCCCGTGTTTTTGGGAAATGCTTTACTTAATAAATGATGTCTTTATTTCTGCCTGTTTATTTTATTTTACTTTATTTTAAGTAATATCCTATTGGGATGTTACAGTAGCACAACAAGAACGCCATTTATTTACCACCAATCTTGTTGCCAATATCAGGACCACTGCCTCAAGTTAAACTTCATTAAACATATGTACCCATTGTGGCAGACCTGGTCATCTTGAATCCACTTGTTTTAGGAAACATGGTTTTCCTGATCAAGATAGCAAGACCCTGAAAAATTCCAGCTCCCAAAAGGTTTGCAAGTTCCAACCTTCTCTCTATGGGCTTAAATAAGCAGGGTGTCAATGGTATGCTAAGCTTTCACGTTTTCTTTCATAAAATCAATATACCTATTATTCGGCTGATAATTCTCTCTTCTTGAAACATGATCATCACTCCACCATTGTTATCCTTGTTTATGTGGACGACATCCTCCTTGCAGGCAACAACAATGATAAGATCCAACAACATCATACATCTTCTGAACACATTTTCGTATTAAAAACTTAGGAGATCTCACTTATTTCCTCGGCATAGAGATTGCTCATAACAACACTGGCCTCCATATATGTCAATGAAAATACACTTTGGACCTACTTCATGAGGCAGGAATGCTCGATTGCTCTCTTGCCATCACGCCTATGGTTCACTCCACTACACCTTCTACATCTACTACCACTTCTCTTAATGATGAAGAATCTTCCTCCTATCGTAGGCTCATTGGCCGACTCATTTACCTTACCAACACTCACCCAAACATCTCATTTGCTGCACTTTAGTCAATTCGTCTCTTCACCAATACTTGCTCATCAACAAGCTCTCACTCGTATCCTTTGCTATCTCAAGGGTTCTCCAAGCACTAGTCTCTTCTTTCCACAATTCCAATCTTCATCAGTTAAAGGCATATATAGATTTTGATTAGGCATCTTGCCCGACAACACGCAAATCCATCACTGGTTTCTCCATTTATTTCGACAATTCCTTGATCTCTTGGAAATCTAAGAAACAACATATTGTCTCTAGAAGCTCTTCTGAAGCAGAATACCAAGCCCTTGCATCAACCACGTGTGAACTACAATGGCTAACCTACATCCTTCGGGATCTTCATACTTCATTCACTTAACTTGCCCTGCTATATTACGATAACTAATCTACCATTCAAATTGCTTCTAACCAAGTTCTCCATGAACGCACTAAACACATTGAATAAATATTCATGTCGTTCATGAAAAGGTTGCTCTTAGTTTGATCAAAATTCTCCCAATCTCTTCCACTCTTCAAATAGTTGACATCCTTACCAAGCCTCTACCTCTATCCCCGTTCAAGATTCATCTTTCCAAGTTGGGAATGAAAGATATCTATTCCTAGCTTGAGGGGGGCTAATAGTCCTTCTCTACTATGCCAAGCAATATGGGTTGTGCCTGGCGTCCTCATTTATGTTTTCCTTTATATTCTGTCATATATCAGTTTTTCTGATATCATAAAACAATTTTGTGTATTGTTCTCTTTCTATCAATAAGACAAAGCTTTCATTCTCTCTTTCCTGTTCTTTCTTTTTATGCTTTGTTCCCTTTTATTCTTGTTTCACATGTGCCTTGGCTTAGTTTCTCTACCACCGTTCAGGTCCTTCAATATGGATCGCAAGCATTCCCGTAATTTCTAAAGTCGGAAGACTAAATTAAACCAAAATTTGAAATAGTGGCTAATTCTAATTTTTACTTAAAAGATCAAAAATATATTTAACCTTATATTATATCACTTTCTGTTCAGAATAGGCTCATTATGTTCACATCTAGATAATTAGAATAAATGAATTTGCGACTGATTCTCTTGTTCATTTCAATCGATTTTTACGTGAAGGCTCAGTTAAACAATTTAGTAGTTGTGTGCTTTTACCAAATAACCCTACATTATTAATCATAATTTCACAAAACACCCATGGTTTTGTTTTTCGTCTTCACTATGTGAATGATGGGTGATTATGGGCACCTGCATGGGAGGTCCAAATGGTAGTAGGATAGAGTACGAGGTTGAACAAATACTTGCGAAGGTGCGACGGATTGTGGCAGGTGACTCCCGTAGTGGTGGTGGATCTTCGAAGCTCCACGAAATGTTTGTGTTTAACTTGAAAGTCGTTGTAGTGGTGGTAGATATTAATTCCTTGTTTAATAGTAATAACATTTGTATTTTTAATTAATTAGACCCTTAAATATTTTATTTACAAACTAGTCATTAACATCTTTTAAATTAATTTTAATTCATCATTTCTTTATTTTATATTGCTTTTTAAGCACACATGTAAATGTGTAATTTTCTAATTATATCTATTATAACATTTTTTTATCTATCATACTACAAACTTTTATTTCAAATCTATTATTTTTACTTCAATTCCGCGAATTAAACAAGAGTTCAATCTCTTCTCTATCCCATCAAATTCTTCAATTAACTCTCCCAAAATTCATCCTCAATGTGGACAAAGCATTAAAGCATTTTCTTTTCTTCTGAACTTGACTTATTATCATTTTTCTTTTTTTAATAAAGTCATTATTTTAGAATAAAATACAATTGTAACTATTTTTGTTTATGAAAATTAAAATGTTGATTTAATAATTAAAATGTATATAATCTACAATATTTCCATTTCTGAAAATGGTTAGTATTTTTTTTTTTTTTACTTTTCCACTTAAAAACCTAGTTGAGTAGGTAAAATGAAAATATTTTTATTCTTTTTAATTTTTTACAATTTCTATTTTTCATTTTCTTTAAATAAGTACTTTTTTTAACTTTATTTATCACATTTCTTTTATCATTTTCCATTCTTTCTTTATTGGTTTTTTCTTACATTGAAACTTTCTCTTAATAGTTTGTTTTTTCATCTTGTTCTTATTGGAAATAGAACATTTCCCGGTGAGTTGTTAATATGGAAGAATTTTCCGATCTCTGTAGTTAAGTTATGAATATTATAAGGAACAACTTCAACATCATAAAATACTAGCAAGAATTGAATAGATTCACGTGCAAGAAGTGATATCTCAAAGCTAAAGTGAATAAGTGAATAAAGAAACAAAAAGAGTAATGTAAATAAATTGTAAGTACGAATGTAGCTTGGACTAAGTTTTAGATAGAAAATTTCTTTTACAGGCTTTTGTGACCTTTGGATTAATAATAAGTTTATATTAGATATTTTATAATATTGTTGTAATCAAATTTCATACTTGAAATATAATAAAAGATAGTCAAATTATTAAGTAAATAATGTAGTACAAATTTCACCTTTCACCTTAGAGTGCAAGTGTTTTCCCTTGAAGTTATAACCAATAATCAACGTTCAACAAAATCATGTAATGCATGAGGTGACTCCTGGGAATTGGCTTTATGAAGAAATAAGAAGGATTCTTCTTGGTGTTAATCTTCTTTAAATTGATCTTCTCCTCAATATGAAGAAAATATTATTATACATTATTTGTCCAACTATATCATACATGATCTTCTAAACATATAACAACCAATGTATTGTAAAATATGACGATATTTACTTGAACCGCATTACGTCAAAATGTTTAATAGAGAGTGTTTTATTTTCTAACAGATAGCATTTTTTAAGTGTTTTCTATTGGAGTGATGTCTATTAAAAGAGAACGTTTATAAAAACAAAAAATGCTATCTAATGACTTCTTATAGACAACGCTTGGAAACACAAACATTTTCTATGTATTCTTCATAAAGATAGCGCTTTGTACAAAAATGTGCTCTCCTTTTGTTCTATGATAGACAACGTTTCTAAAATTTCTTCAATAGATAGCATTTTCTCAAACAAGTGCTCTATATTAGTTCAATTTTTTTTTTATAATTTATTTAAACATTCGTCCATTCCTTCTTATTTCAGTATTATATTCGCAAAAAACATATATGATAGCTATAACAATCAATAAAAAATATAACAAAATGTGATTAAAAAAAATATGCATGAATTAACTAGGCACGTATTTTCTTTTAAAGATAGTAAACATTTATCAAAAAAATTAAAGACAGTACGAAACTATTATAAATGAACATTTATACAAAAAAAAAAAAGCCTAGCAGCAATATCAAATCAAACATTTAACCCAAAATGGCCTTAAGTAGCTAACCAATATCAAGCCACAAATGAGTAACAAAACATTAATATAAGCTTGAACTAACATACTAATTAACCAAGGACTAAACCAATAGAATAACTAGCTTACAAAACTAACATCCCACCCTACCCTGGTAAAGATTGTCCAATACATAAATGAGAACCAAAACCATGTAGTGGATGAACTTGAATAAAGCAACAACAACTTATTGGTTCCAAGTAAACAAAGCAAAACCAAAATTTGGGTGGAAGATTATCATCTTCACTAGGTGTTGACAAAACAAGAAGAGTTGTATTGCAAGATTTTGATGATGTTAACTACAAGGAACTTCAAGCAAATACTAGAAAGATTGTTTTACTTTGTATTTATTTAAGCCATTTGTAATAAGTCTTTTGTTAGTGAATAATTAGTTTGAAGAACTTAGCTTAGAAAGTCACTAACAACAACTTGCACTTGACCACTCTGGGAAGGTTTATGTTTTCACAAAATGTTATGTGATAATTGATTATCACTTATGATAATTGATCATCATAAGTTATTTCAATTTTTTAGAAATAGCTATAGAATAATCAATATCTCAAAAGATAATTGATTATCATTGTAAAACAATGCTTTAGAAAATATTTATGGAATAATTGATTATCTTATCGAAGGATGATATTTTGACTCACTTTTAACTCGTCAGTTCAATCACCCTTCAATTATCTATTTTGATTTTTTTTAGTGGTGTGATGTGATGATCTAAGGGTGATTGAAGTAGTGGGTTAAAAGTGGGTCAAAAAAAGTGGGTTAAAATATCATTATCCTTATCATAAGTGATAATCGATTATCTTTGGCAGTTGTAACTTATCTTTTCATATTCTTAACCTAATTTTCTAAAATTTTTATATGGAGTCCTAAACCAATTTCGAAAATAACCTTTTTGTGAATCAAAAGTTTAGTGTTGTGTTTGCAAAGAAACTTTTTGAGTGCTTTGAAAAATCTAGTGTGGGTATAACAATAACTTTCACCAAGTAGGTTCTTGGGGGATTAATTCTTGTTGTTGTTGCTAAGAAAGTTGTTCATCCTTTGTGTAACTCAAATAAAGTGTTTCTTATACCTTGTGACTTTAAGAAAGGTGTATTCTAAACCCTATAATTTTTTTATCTGTAATTGTATTGTGGTTTATTTTACTAATTGAGTTAATCTCTCTTTTGGAAAAATTAAAAACTAGACGTAGGGTCTTTTGATGTGAACTGGTATAAATATTTTATCTCAATATTCTCTTCCTTACTCTCTTTATTTATCTGTATATACATTAAAGGAAAGATTTTTTTTAATTGAATGTTAACTTTTGGAAAAAATTTTAAAGTATTACATTTTATTAATCAAACCAATTCACACCTTATTTTGTCCAAGTAAAAATGTTTTTCTAAAAATTTTAAGTTCAATTTCATAAAAATGAACCATATATAATTTGGGAGAATTAAATTAATTTATGTTTGTATTTTTTTTGTGATCTTTTTATTCTTGTTTTAATGGATTGGAGTAACCCAAATTTCTTTTTGCCACCCTCATTCTTAATTTTTGCACCTTTCTTAAGTCGGTTAAAAAAAAAGAAGAAAAATATATGCTATTGGAACATTGCCATCGTCAACAGAGAAGAAAATTGAAGGAAGATTGAAGGAAATTGAAACGGAGAAGAATTAGGGGAGACCGCCGGTGAACAGGGTAGTGGTGGTGGCAATTTTTTTTTTTCGAACCCGAGCGTTTGCAGCGATGATGTTTTTGTCTCCGGTGAGACTGTGGTGTTTCTGATTGATGGTTTTTTCTTCTGGTTGTGCGGTTGAGAGGAGAATACATGAGACCCTAATACGAAACTGAAAAAGGGAGGCGAAGTAGTTGCCAAGCGTCGCAATAGGGGTTGGTCCAGCGCCGTCCGTGGCAACGTCGCTTGCGGCCTTGTGGTCTTATGTGCTTCAGCCTACGGTATGATGGTGAAGGAGAAAGATAGAACCCTAACACAAGAAGAAGAGTGGCGCTGACGGCTAAGGTGTCGAAAGCGAGAATGGCGGTGCCAGCGTTGGCCAGGAGGAGGAGATGCGAACATGGGGGCTATGCAGTAGTGCTCCGCGCGATTGAAGGATGTAAGGCGGAGAACAGCGTCGCTGTTGGTGCTGGTACGACGAGCAACGATGGTGGTCAACGCCGCCGTTGGTGATGGCGCGACGATGGTGACCGAAGTCATCGCTAGCTACGTGCCGGCGGTCTGGCCATGAGCGTGATGTTTACTCTCTCTCTCACTATATATATATATATTAATACACACTTTCTATTTTTTATTTTTTCTAATTATTTGGTTTAACATAAAATTCATTTGCATCTCTAATATTTTTCATCTTATTAAAAACTTTATGTAATTATGTTTAAATGATATATATCAATTCAATATTTTTTATCTCACATTTGAATATTTTTAATTCTTTTTAATATTTTTATTTATTATATATTTTCCTTTCATATGAGAATGTTTAACCCTCTATATTTAAGTTTAAATATCACAAACTTTTAATTTACTAGGTAATATAAAAAATTATCTTCCTTACTCTATTATTATTATTAATTTTTTGTTTCATTTGAAGGACTATATTGTTTCATTAAAACAATTTTTCGTTATTTCTCAACCCTCGACTATGTTAATATTTTAAAAAATTTCTTAAATCTCTAAAGTATTTTTCATTTTATTAAACTCTTAATTATATATTTGTTTTCCTTTGTATAATTTCATTCGATAGTCTCTCAAATTGTTTCTAAGACACACATTTGACAATATTTTTAATAGTATTTGTTGTTTATTCTTATAATGTAAAATACTATTTTGATATATTTTATATAATTATTTTTATTTTTTAATTCATTATCATACTGTAATTTTATCACTATAATTGTATAAATAAATTTTATTTACTAAATATAAAATTTTAATATAATTGTCATGAATTTCTTTTTATCACCATCCAACATATATTGGAGTTCAAAAGATACAATATCTATGTTAAAACTTTATTATTATTAGTTGATTATTTGTTCTTTGAGTTATTTTGATCAAATGATGTATTATAACTTTTATTAGTGTATAAAAAAGAAGTTCATTAGAATTTAAAAAATTGAAGTAAACAAACATTTAAAATACAATTTAATTTGAATATTTGTTTTCTTTTTATATTTAAAAAATATATCAACTATAATTCATTAATATATGCAAATTTAACATATGTTTTGGTTCTAGCCTCAAGGCCAATTTTTTTTTCTAGCCTTTAAGGCTTGTTTTCCTTGATCTCAAATTAAAATAAAAGAAAAATAAAAAATGAAAAAAAGCCCAATTCCACCCATGCATCCACGCATCCATGTAAGCATATCATATAGTTTCAAAAAGAAAATCATAACATGACATGCATCATCACATCATGTCATCCATCATACTCCACAAAATCATTGAAAATTATTTCCAAAAAAACAAATAAAAAAATTTGAAAAAAAGTCAGCAATGACATTTTTTGTAAGTCTCACAAATGTTAGGCATTCATGCGGTGTTTGTTCATACTTCAAGAGCAAAATTCAGGTTCTCTTTTATACATCAGGACCCTCTACAAGGCAATGGTCATTGACTCCCTTATGACCCTCTACGAGGCGGTGGTCATCGATTTCTTTACATCAAGACCCTCTGCGAGGCAATGATTATTGATTTTCTTTTATACATCAAGACCCTCTACGAGGCAATGGTCATTGATTTATTTGTCACATTGAGGCCCTCTGCGAAGCAATGGTCATCGATTCCTTTACATTAAGGCCCTCTGCGAGGCAATGATAATTGATTTCTTTGTCACATCGAGGCCCTCTAAGAAGCAATGGTCATCGATTCCTTTACATCAAGCCCTCTACGAGGCAATGGTCATTGATTTCTTTATTTATAGCAAGACCCTCTACTAGACAATGGTCATCAATCTCTTTACATCAAGACTCTCTACGAGGTAATGGTCATCGATTCCTTTACATCAAGGCCCTCTGTGAGGCAATGGTCATTGATTTCTTTATTTACAGCAAGACCCTCTACGAGACAATGGTCATCAATCTCTTTACATCAAGACTCTCTGTGAGGCAATGGTCATCGATCTCTTTACATTGAGACCCTCTACGAGGCATTGGTCATTGATTTCTTTACATCAAGGCCCTCTGCGTGGCAATGGTCATTGATACCAAGACCCTCTATGAGGCAATGATCATCAATCTCTTTACATCAAGACCCTCTACAAGGCAATGGTCATGGTTTTTCTTTACATCGAGGCCCTCTATGAGTCAATGGTCATCGATTTCTTTACGTCAAGGCCCTCTGCAAGGAAATGATCATTTATTTATTTCCTTTCGATATAGAACCTCTCCTAAGGATTGGTCTAATTTGTTTCTTCAAAAAGTCAAAAAGGAAAATAATAAAACAAAGTGATTTTTCAGATCGGGACCCTCTCCATGATAATGGTCATCGAATCCTTTAGATATAGATCATCTCCTCGGGATTGATCTAATCTCTCTTTCAAAAAGTCAATTTACAAACAGAATGTGGATTTTCAAATTGAGGTCCTCTACATGGTAATACTCACTAAATCCTATAAATAAACCCTCTCCACGGGATTGGTCTAATTTGATTTTTTCAAAAACTAAAAAAAAAATGGTGTATCGGATGGAGACCTTCTACTTGGTAATGGTCTCCTAGTTCTTTTCTTTAAGATACATACCATCTCCTCTTGAATGGTCAAGTCTTCAAATTTGCCTTCTTTTGAAACCTGAACGAAATTAGTGTTTTTATCTTTACTTATCTTTTATTACGATAATATGAAAAAAATCAAATTTTCATATTATCTAGTAAAATCTAAGTAAAGAGGGGCAGTTGTCAATACCTAATTTCGTCCAGGTGAATAAATTTATTTTCAAAAAAAAATTGTGAAACAAAATTTTCTTCAAAGATTTTTCAAATTTTAATTTTAGAAAAAAAGGAGATGGAAAAAAAGAAAAAAAAAAGAGAAAAAGAAAGAAGAGCCCATTTTGTTATTAATTATCACACTCCTTTTCATGAGCCCAACAACTCAAATATTTTATACCCTTTGTTCCTGATAGAGAAATGAATGATATGATTCTAATCATTAGAAGCAATATCTCCTCAAATGATAAGAATCAATATTACTAATTGATATTGATTTTGTGCTCTGATTTGTCAATGGTTACAATAAATATTACCGATCTTGATTGATTTTGTGCTCTGATTTGGTGCGATTTGATTTTCATAATGTATTGCTATCATGACCAAATTCTTCTATATCTTGTTCATTACAATTAAGGCTAAAATTGCAATGATATTGCAATTTGTGAATATAAATAGGCAGTCTGTCACATGACCGAAGAAAAGAAGAAAATATTCTAGATACTTCTCTAATTCTTTCCCATCACAACTCTCACACACACCTCCTTTTTTTATCTCTCTTTCAAAAAAAAAAACAACATATTGAAGGAGGTAGAAAAAAAGAGAAGAAAACATTCTCTACACTCTCTCTTTCTCTCATTACCACCCACAAAGACACCTCTCATTTTTATCTCTATTGGAAAAACAAAAATAAAAATATTAGAAAAGGAAGCAAGAAAAAATAAAAGAGAAAAGGTGAGGAGATATTGAAAAATTTTGAAGGTACGTCACTCTCAATTCTTTCATCTTTTGATTTAGTTTTTCCAATTTTCATTTTTTAATCATAAAAAATATTTTTCCCCTTTCTTTAGTGTCTGCCGGGCCGCTTGCGTCGCATGACATCCAATTTAACTTTTGTTTTTTTTTTCTAAAAAATATATATAGATGATCTAAAAAAATAGTTTTCTTTGTTTACCTTTTTATATCTATCTTGTTGCTCATGACATCCACATCCACTTTAAATAACTTTAAAAAAAATATTAAAAATTTATAAATGATTAAAAAAATAAAAAAAATAAAAGATAAAAAAAAGAATTTATTTCAAGTGTTTGTCCGGCCACTCGCGTCGCGTGACACCAATTTTAAAATAATTCAAAATACGAAAAATTTAAATAAAAAGGTTTTCAAAAATATCAAAAAATTCAAACCATTTTTCAAATAGTTTTTCAAATAGTTTATTTTTTTGTAAAATAACTATGTAACCCTGATTCTCCATTGTAAGTGGAGATACTTAGGAGCGAGCTAACAAACCAAAAAATATTTTTGTTTCTTTTGTAAATTCATTTATTATTATTTTTGGGAAAAATAAGTATTTTGAAAAACCACATAACTTTTGCACATTTAATTAAAGATATCATCTTAGGACGGACATTGTGGGGTGCTAATACATTTCTCATGCATAACCGACTCCCGGACCCAAAATCTGGTTTTTCACATTCCTTGTTTTATCTTTTTTGGTATTTCCTTAGTTTTCCAAAATAAACTACGGTGGCGACTCTAATTTTTTTTCTTCAAATTTTAAGTTTTGGTTCGTCATCCCATCACAAATTTTGGTTGCAACAGAATGTTATTAATAAATCGTGGAACTTTGTATTTAATTTGGAGTAATTCTGATTGTTTGACTTAAAACCACGATCATACCATATATATCATATACTTTTGCCTCAAGACAATATCCATCCATCAAAATCAAGGCTATCACATTTTAATATTAGTAGATGCTGAATAAGGTTATAAATGAAATTTTTGTAGTAATTGCAAAGTGTTATTCAATACACAAATTGAGCAACTTCCATTACCAACTCTACTTCTAAATTTTTACATGATAGAACCATAATCAATCACAGTCTTATACTGAAAGTTGAGATAAGCAATTAAAGTTGAGATGACCGAGTTCATCTAAGGCGCCAAATTAAGGTTTTGGTCCGAAAGGGCGTGGGTTTAAATCCCACTCTCAACAGTGTAAGTTTTGTTCTTTATATCCATGGATGCCCGCAAATATGAAAAAAAATTAATGGCTTGTTTAAGATTGTGGATTTATTCTAATTTAATTATTATATATATATATATATATATATATATATATATATATATATATATATATATATATATATAT
>Ga0209589_1004447_pt1 | contig 24204 bp, 8 predicted proteins | sample CowpeawhiteBW_FD_187525 | JGI IMG/M metagenome (GOLD analysis project Ga0209589, IMG submission 187525) | Root nodule microbial communities of legume samples collected from California USA - Cow pea white BW (SPAdes) (version 2) | ecosystem: Host-associated > Plants > Roots > Nodule | place: USA...
GTAATTTTTTATTTTTCTTTTTTTTTTTTACATGAAGGTGTGCATTTATTAAGAAGCCAACTTGGTAAGCACGTTTCTGCTTTAGATCTTCAAATTTTGATCCCCTTTGCAGTTATAACCCGGAAGTCGAAAAGGCAACTCCTCCTATATAAAGACCTCAGTCTTATACTACACTTGATCAGAAAAAACAACAACCAAGTTTTGAAGGTGAAACCACTCTCTCAAACTATGGTCTCCTTTCACAAAGCGCTGGCCGAGAGTCCAAGGCCTGAAATTCATGCAGAATTCGAAGCATCATCAAAGAAGAGAAAATGGGAAGAGCCATTTGCCGAAGACTTCTTCAAGGATCAAACAACTCTAGAGAAAAAGAAATCTATCTTTGATATAGAGATTCATCCTGAGACCCCTTTTTCTTCAGAGAAATGGCGTCAATACCTCACTATTCAGGTATCTAACTATCTATACTTTTATGTATATGCTGTCAAAACATATGTTGCAAAAACACAGCTCTGGAATGATCTTCTTGTTAATCTATGATGTTTTTTTTTTTTTTTTCCATGTGTAGTCCGGGCAGATACAGTTGTGTAACACACGAACAACATCAGAGGACCACAAGAGAAGTCCCGAACCACCACCTTCTCATCACATGAGTTTAGACCTTGAGCTGAATTTGACATGTGAATCACTGAGGAAAAAAGATGACAGTTACAACAATGTGAATGAGAAGCAGAGTTCTGGTTCCCCAGGAGGTTTGATTGAACGTGATCATGATCTGTTCAGTGAACCCAGCAAATGTAAGAAAGATTCAGAAGGTATAAACATTCGTTCTCCCTCGTGGCTGTCATCAACTGAGGATGATTACAATGAGATGGTTGCAACAGTTTGCATGCGCTGCCACATGTTGGTAATGCTATGCAAGTCATCTCCTTCCTGTCCTAACTGCAAATTCATGCACCCACCAGATCAGAACCCTTCAAAATTCTTGAAGAGAAGGTGCAGTCTTTTCTGCTAGTTATTTATTAGGTCAAGAGATACGTATAAATTTTCAACTTTGACCTTACGCTTATCTTTCTATTTTTCCCTCTGAAAAGCCTAAGTTCTTCTTTATATATATAGCTCAAGTGTATGTTCAAAACAGTGGGGTGATGATTAACTCTAGCTATGGTACTGATTCTGGTTGTGAGAACGAATGCCAATAAGTGAGTACCCTAGAGACTGACCTGTTATCATCATCGTATTTCCATGTACAGACTATTCTCGAATATTGTTTATCCATCTCGCCAGAGCAGAATTTCGGTAGATTTTTTAAGGATTTGAAACCAAACCCATTTTACTTCATACTGATTCTTTAATTTGTGAAGATCTTTTCTTCACATTGCAACGTTCAATTTCACTATGTTTTTTTTTTTTTTTTTTTTTTCTTCTTAATAACTAATACTGAGCTTCCTAAGAACTTCATTTTTAACATGTTGCTGGGTAACCAGTCTTCAAACAAGTAAACCTGGTTTTTTTTTACGTGGATATTAATTTCACGGTTTAGGCTTCATGTATATTATAAAAATGTCAAAGCAAAGAAGGCAACACAACCGGAGTAATTTTTTCTCTTTTCATCTCCTAGAAAATAGAAATAATATATGGACATTAATATCTTATCATCCTATTATAATACATGGAAAATTTATATTCTTTTTTAAACTCATTATTATAATTGGATATGATAAACTAGTTGATTTTTTTTTTTCAAATTAAAAGGAAATTACTCTAAGATGTGATTTCATTCTTTTTGCTCCCTCGAAAACCCCAAATCTACTACATATAATAACTAACCTGCTGCATATAAATCCCAAATATGAGTTCTAAAATTATGGAAGGATCTGCAGACTAAAAAAGCACATGAAGATCTGTTAATTCTATAACGATGGCAAACAGTAGGTTTGAAAAAGAAATATAACATACAGCTAGAAAGTTGGTTATCATAATTAATTTCTTGATAGATAAGTAATCCCTGGAGCCATAACCTATCTAAAATCCACATAAATTTTAACAAATTCTATCTATAATTTAGTCAAGTTGTGGCATTGTTCTTTTCAAAGTACCCTAGTCCTTAATAACCTGTATGCAAAGTTCAATGGCTAAATAATAAACATTGAAAAGTTTGTGCCCATACAGGGCATTCTATATCCACTTTCCACTTTTTCTAAGGTAAGAAAATGCATAAAGAAGATATATAAGGATGCATCTATCTCTTATTTAAAGGGATGAGTGAAGGTTCTTTAATTCAAAGCAAGGGTAGTTTGAGGAACCAATCCCATTGAATGCACATTAACGCTCCTGTGTAGCCTCATGCTCATTTACGTTCTATGCTCATAAATGCAAAGGAAAACAGAGGGAGAGATAGATACATAAATACATCATTAATCCTTGCATATATAATCCACATGAAAATAAAATAAAATCTGATCCACAATTCACGAACTCCTGGATTTTGGAACTACCTTGTCAGCTGCATTTATGAAATGTTTCATCGTAATAGGCGATCTGCGAAGAGTGGAGATAAGTTTTGGGATGTGAAGTTAGGATATTCCTTTGACCTTAGGTAATTCGACACAATTGTGGTTTGGAACCAACGGTGGAATACGTGTCCTGCAGCTAACGCTATTGCTTCTGGTACTTAAATATTTATGTGTCGGTTATATATACCATATCTCTTACTTCGGGGACAGTTCTTATCTCGGTTTACTTATTAATTATTTCTATTCATGTTTTCAAATGATTCTATCCATTACACTGTGTTTGATTTCCAACTGTTTTTTTTTTTCTTCACATTTAATCTCTAAAAGTGTGATATTTTTATGTTTGACCCTTGTAAATATCAGCGCTTCTTTTTTGGATAAATATTTAACATTTCTCGTTTTTTCTGTAAAAGAAATCTAACGAAGAACTCGTAACATTTAGAAGTAAGATAAAAGAAAAAAAAAATTGAAAATATTCATTAGATAATAGAAAGACTCGTTAGTTAAAGTAAAACTATAGTCATAAATGGGGTCCATATGTTGCAACAAAGCATATGATATAGTTATATAGGAATTTCTTGGTGCATGTGTGTTGAGCACAATATTAGATTGTAAACCCAGATAACTAAAAAAGTATGATGATATGTTTCATTTTGACTTTGGGTATATTTTAAAACCTTTAATTAGTGAGAATTGAACATGAAATTTATATTATATTAACTTATTAGGCACGTGTTTGGTGAACACTCATTCATTTTGGACTTTGATGTATATATACAGAAGTCATATTTAGACCAACACTCAGCAGGTGCTCCAAGTGAATTGGCCAAACCCAACGTTTCCAAGTGCATCATCATTACCAAATTTACCCTGATAACAACAGCAAGAGGGGATGACATTTTCAAATACCGACACTAGTAACATGAATAAAACGAAAACAAAATTATCAATAACAATCACATGACGTTCAAAGGTTTCTCTGGCAGCTCAAATGCGTTTGAGATGGCCGCGAATTAATTCTGTTAAGTCAAGAACATGTCTCCTTCCAATGTCGAGCATTAAAATAGTGAATTTCTTTTTTAAACTTTTCAAAATAGTGCAAGTTTAAAAAAATATAAAAAAATAACAAGTTGGGTAAGTATAATATAACTTCTTTGAAGAAATAGTGTCAAAACGACTTTAATTCATTAGTGAATTTGTAAACTTGCATGATTTTAATTAATTAAAATTAAAGAAAAAAGTACAATGCATTAAAATTTCATGAAACTGGCATAACTTTAATTTATATCACAATATATAAAGTTGCACAAAATTAACATGACTTAAATTAAGTTAAAAAAAAAAATTTACAATGCACTAAAATCATAACAAGTGATACAATTTTATTCTAGTAGTTAAAAGTCATGTCAAACTAGCATTATTTACAAGCTTTGTACGTTTTTTAAAACTTGCTCCATTTTGGCAATTTTGAGAAAATTTACACCATTTAGTGCTTTTGCCTCCAACGTCATTTTTTTTCATAGCAGTGAATTTTCATCTAGCTCCTTGTATTCTCTTACATTTCAATGGAGATGATATTTTTTTATCATTAATAATAAATATATTTAACTCACAAATAGGAAGAAATTTTTTTTGTTTTGATAATTTAAACAAAAGTACTCATTTCGCGTGCTTCTTACTCTTTTTTAACAAAGTATATAAATGTCTTTTATTATACTATAAATTGTCATGAAAAATAAATCTAATTCTAAGGATGAAACATTTTTTTATAAAAGAAATATATTAATATACAATCACATTTATAAAAAGTTCCTACAAATTATTCACACTTAAGTAATTTGGAAAAAGAAGGTATATTCACAAACAAACTTAAAATATACAAAATATAAGGATTAATAGTCTAATTATACATATCACCCTAATGTCTTTATTAATCCTAATTTGTTTGTTCTATTATCTGTTTGTAAACTCCAAATTGATTGGTATGAAAATCCAGATAACTTTTTTTTTTTAATTTTTGGAAAGAAATTTTCAAGAAATACCTAACCTTATATTTTATTTTTGAATTGAAAATTGGAAGGAAGATTCTGAAGAAGGATAAAATATCAATGAGTCATGAGTTTATCCTATATAATGCATTGACATTATTCCAACATAAAACTTTAAGATAATGAATTTATAGGTATAACGTTAGGGTCGATTTAGTCTTTGACTGCGATAAGGCCGATCTAGTCTTTAACTGTCAAAAGGCCAATCTAGTTGTTAGGTCTAAGACCCATCTAGTTGTTAGACCAATATTAGTAAGATTGCTAAGACATGAGTATGAGGTCCTAAATGAGGAGTTTAATGCTTATGACTCGGACAACTGTCCGAGACATGACAAGAGACATGGACTAAATAGAGAAAAATTTGATGAGCATGGAATAAGAAGAGAATCCAAGGGTACAGAAAGATGGCATAAAAGAGGATCTCAAGCGAGGAGAAGAAAAGACACTTTGAGTGCTCTAACTGATTGGACTTTGAATCTTTTGGTTAGAACTATAGAGTTTTTTTTTTTAATATGATACTCAAATTTTCATCTTTACTCAATATAAGATTGAGATTCTAACTTGGATTTTATAACCTTTAATAACTTAATAAAAAGAAATCTATATAATGTTAAGTGCATATAGATTATTTCCTTAAGTTTTATAGAACAATATTTATGAAAATCTTATATTTTGTTTTCCGAAGAATTAAGAACTTAATCAAGGAAGTTCTGATATATTTTTTGGCGCATGATAGCCTATCACAAAGAAAGAAACATTACGCCTGTATTTGTTTCCAATTATTGAAAACGAAGGGATGGATTTGTAACAAAAAAAAGCATGAAAATCAATGAAAATAACACAAGAGAATATTTTTTTTATTTTTTTTTTCACTAAACTTTCCGCACCATTCAGTGAATAAAGGTCTCATAAATCAGCATAAGTGGTGAGACTATTTTTTGGAGGTCGTTGAGAATACATTATAAATTTTTTTGTCCCACATTAGTCATAAATGAGAAAGTAGAGCACCATATAATGATCAAAGCCCATAAACCCATTGCTTTGAGGTTTTGGGTTGAGAGTAGTGTCAATATCATATGTAGTTGGACTCAGGTTTTATTGGTGTTGTATCTTTCCAATAAAACTTCCTCTATAGACCTAACACAATGAACATGTTTTCAAGAAGTGTTGTTTGATTTAATCCTATAAAAGAATCATATTGATCACGTACAAGTATAATTATGAATAATACTTTATTTCTTAAATTGGGTATTAGAATGTTTTTCTACATATCCATCTCGTCTACAAAACATGTATATTTGTCCGCATAATATCTCTATATTAAATTATTAATTATAGCTTTAATTTATTAGCTAATTAAAAACCTTTATTAACATTTGTTGTCCTTAATTTTGTAACTCAGAAAACATTTTATCATTTTTATTTTTTTCTATAATATTTACCATTTATCTAATTGTTGTTATTTGATACTTTTTTTATATTTATATGATTTTAATTTCTTTTTTGATATGTAACATTGGATAAAAGAAATTGTGCACCCTTTTAACATAAATTACTTCATAATATCATTTTTTTTATTTTGATATTTTATATTTTAGAAAAAATATTTAATTAATATTTAGAATAGTGAAAAGATGGATATAAATTAGAGTTGTCAAAACGAGTAATCCAACTTCACTTTGCTCAACCCACCACAGGTTGGCCACTTAATGTGTCAACCCAACCCAGTTCACTTATTAGCGAATCAAAAAAATACGAACCTGGTTTGGTTCACCACGGACTAGTGGGTTAATTGGGTTGACTCACTAATTCACTTAATTAAAAGAAATATATTTTTTTTTTCAATCTCAACAAAACCAAATTATAATCCTAAATAAAATATAAATAAACTTCAATAGAATTCAAATGTAATCCAAAAGGATGTTAAACTCCAACTCCAAACCAAAATCATAAAAATACTAATGTGTTGCCTAAAAATAACCTAATCAAACTTATATGCAAAACTCAACATATATAATAAAAAAACATTTGTGTGATCCTTTATTTGTGAGTTGATGAGTCAATCCGGCTCCCCACGGGTTGAATCTAGGTGGGTCAGGTCAAAAATTAACTCGAATTAAAATTTATAAAGAATTTTCAACTCAACTCAACTCAAATCCGTGGTGGACTAGGTTGGATCGCGGGTTCTAACCCATTTTAACATCTCTAATATAGATACAAATACGAATACTTGTTCTCCGATGAAGATGAGATGAGACAAATATTTCATATCTATTGGATAGAGATGAAAATATGATGAACTTTTATTTTGAAGACGGGAGATTAGATAATCAAACCCGTTACGATAGTAATATGAATTAATATATTTTTTTTACTTATTCTATTTTGTCAGTTTTGTATCACATAAACTTGTGAATAGCCAATCATTTCCCCTCGTTTTGTATACTTTTGCTCATAGCCAAGAGGACGAGTATAAGACGTAAGTTTCCTTCTCCTTTTTTCTTTCATTCCAGGATTAGGTTAGTAGGTTTTCTTAGTTTTAAATGTTGCTTTATGCTTTTTGTTTCCTACTACTACTTTTTAGTAATTTTAGTTTTTTACTTATTGGTCTTTCTTTGTATCTTAATCACTATACGAAGAACACTCCTTTGAGCTTATTCTTTTTTTACACTATTGAACATTTACAAGACGTTTTTTTTAGAGTAATGGGGTTATCTCTCATCATCTAAACCCTCATTTGGTTAATTTCAAAAGTTGTGTTTGATGCATTTTGTATATAAATGTATGTTGATCATATGAGTTGCTGTGTTGATTTGTTTTTTATTTTATTAGCAAAGAAAATACATTATAAATTGAATACTTGAAATACTTTATAACCTGTATACAAATGTGGAAATAAAACAATAATATATACATAGGACCTGTCCCCTTACATTCTATGAACCTCTAAAGTCTACTTACAGCCCCTACATTGTCTTCTTGATTGCGAACAAATATACTCACATAAGCACACAACAATCTCTAGAAGCTATTTTGTAATTTCATTGGGGACCTCTTTTCCTTGTGTTCAACATTAGTATGATGGATCTTACTATTTTTACTTGTGCCTGTAATCACTCTCTCTTATAATCTCATTCTCACTGCTCCATTTGTCACACATTTTCCTTACATGCCTAATGACCCTACAAGGAAAAAGATGTGACTAATTATCTCATCATCTTTTTCTTTGTACATTGCACATAACCTAGATCTGGTCACAACCTCCTTTGGAAAAATAATTTTGCTCGACAACTTTACAATCTTACTTTGTAATACACTCCATGCAAAAAAATTTAAAGGGTCTTGATCATTATACTCTACAATGACTTTTGTGTCACAACTTACAACGACTAAGAGATTGTTATTATCAGCATCATGTTTACGATTTCTTGTTATCAAATACGTTCTCAATGAAAATGATTTGTTGTTTTACATTAATTGTAATATCGTTTTATGTTAACATTTTTTAACACATGAAAACAAGTAACATGATGATGGAAAAGATAACAATCATATCACCAAATTAATGAAAAAAAATAAATAACAAGAACTCAATTGAAAAATATTTTAAATATTTAATATATAGACAGAAAACTAATATAGATTCATTTGAAAATCCTCAATTTTATAAAATACTTGAAAGTTAATTAAATTTATATTTAATAACAATGAAATAAAATTATTAAAAAATGTAAGTAAATTTAACCTTACTTAAAATATATTATCATATAATACACATCTTCTAACATAAAGTTCATAATAACTTATTAAATAATAATACACTCTATATAGGAATTCATAATAAACTTTTAAAAACACAAGAACCACCTCTTTATATGACGGGATCAAACTATATTATACAGAGAACTACTCGAATTTTACTAGTTTTAGTTAAAGTTATTGTTTTGGCTTTTTGTGACAATTTTGTTTTATATAACATATTTGAATATATCTTTATAAAAAGAAAATGTATACTCTGCCACGGTCGCCAAAAAATGTTACCAAGAAAAATTCAATTTTATTATTCTTTATTCATTGGTTTTCCAATATTTTGGAATTGGTTAAATCGATTTATTTATCGTAATTTGAATAACTATTCTTTATCATCTTCATTTATGTTACATCGTGCCAAATACTGGTGGAAACTTCCTGAAGCCATTTTTTACCATTTTACATCAACTTAGTAAAACAATTTGAATATTATATATTTAAAATAAGAAGAATCTCTTTGTCAAAACTAATTTATTATGTTAAAAGTGTTTGACAAAATGAAACAATAGAACATTGTTATATAAATAAAATTTAGGTTTAATTACTCGATTAATAGATGCGTTAATTTGGTATCCGCTCTTAAATAAGTGATACGCTATTAACAATGTTAATAATTTTTTTTTACTTAAAGGCACGTGACACTAACATTGTCATGTATCATACTAAAAACTTGAAATATGATAATAAAAAATATTTGAAAAAAAAAATTAAAATTTTAAAATTTTAAAAAAATTTAAAAATTAGAGAATGACATGCCGTTAATAGTGTTAATAATTTTTTTTTTAAATGGATCCAATTAAAACATTTCTGAAGAATTGAGACACAATTAATATTTTCTAAATGAAATACCAAATTGACATACCAAGTTTATGTTTATCTACAAAAGTATATTATTATATAATCATAATTTTATATTTGACATAATAATAATTATTAGCAAAAATTAAATAAATTAAAAAATAAATTTTATTACAATAATCTATAATCTATAACTCAAAAGCTTTTAAAATAAATTACTTCTATATACGTAACGAACATTTTTATATCAATTAAACTATTTAATAAAACAAATTATTAACTTTATCATACACTATAAAAATATATTATTTATATTAAAAATAGTAATTCTTTTTGGAGGTAATGAAAACACCCCTTTCCAAAAACTGGTGATAAAAAATATTCAGAATATACCAAAAAATTTTATATAAATTTTTCCACAATAATATGGATAAAAATGTAAAAATTTCAACTAAAACGAATTTATGTATAAGCTAAAATCAATTTATTATATAAATTAAAAGATTTTATCTTAAAAAAGTTTATTTTTATTTATATCTTTTAAATTTGTCTTAAGTTTTTATTCAAAAGAACCATTGATATATCCGCGAGTAATGTTATGCTTTAGTTTTTGTTTATATAAAACAATGATTAAAAGAGTTAGTATTATCGTATGATGAATATTTTTAATTAATTGATACAGAAATATGTTCGATGATCTTTTTAAAAAATACACAAGAGAAAAAAGTGGAGAGATAAACTGATAAAGGGATAATGTTACAGGGGAAGAGGTAACTCTTATATAGTGGTATCTGAAACTCAGTAAAAAAGAAGAAGAAAAGAGGTAAAATAATTGTTATTTGTTTTGGTGACTGAAAGGAGAAATTATTCACTCTATCTTTCTGTGTGAGTGACTAATTTGAGATCTCTGATAAATAAGCAAATCACGATGTAAGAAAGGGCACACACCCTTCTTTCTGAGAATGACAATGCAGGCAGGGGATCTCTGCCAGCAACAAAATACACATTCTCCCCTTAATTTCTTCACTTCAGTTTCTGATTTTGGTTCCTTCACCGGAGGGTTGTTTCTCGAGCCCAAAGTTCCCGATTCCTTTCTTCGTTCCGTTTCCTTCAAGATTCACGCCGCCGCTTCTTCCCAATCCAACACTCACCGCCAACGGAGGAGGGTTCCGGCCGGCTGCTTTTTGTCAGTGAGCTTGCCGACTGCAAAGCTCGTCACCGAACCCAAACTGCCAAATGGCGAACACGTGTCCAACCAGGACACCGCCTCCAACGGTGTCGTTCGGCAAAGAAAGGTTAAGGTGCGAGGAGGCAATGCCGTCAACACCACCAAGCATCTCTGGGCTGGTGCTATTGCCGCTATGGTGTCTAGGTATATTTAATTTCACCGATTCACGTTATTTTCCATATGAAAAGAAAAAGAAAAGTTTTTTGTATAATAATTAATGTTTATGTGACATTTATCTTTTCTTTTTGTTTTGTTTTATAAGAACTTGTGTTGCTCCACTTGAAAGACTGAAGTTGGAATACATAGTTCGTGGTGAGAAGAGGAATATATTCGAGCTCATTAGCAAAATTGCAGCTTCTCAAGGGTTGAGAGGCTTTTGGAAAGGGAACCTTGTAAATATTCTGCGAACAGCTCCATTCAAAGCGGTTAATTTTTGTGCCTACGATACTTATAGAAAGCAGTTGCTGAGGTTTTCTGGGAACGAGGAAACTACTAATTTTGAGAGGTTTATTGCTGGTGCTGCTGCTGGGATTACTGCTACCATTATTTGCCTTCCACTAGACACTGTATGTAGCATTTTGAATTATGATTTCGTAGTTCGTTTTCTCTGTTGCATCCCCCAACTGAATAAAATTGCATACATGTGAAAAGTAAAGCACATACAGCTACAAAATTTATGCATTAATAATGATTGAGAGGTCTTTGAATTATTAGTTTTGTATGTGCTCAACCTCTACCAGTAAGTTTCATCAACCAAAATTAATATTGTGATGTTTACCTGTTTATCTTTTCCAATTTTAGTACTGAATAGCAACCTTCCTGTTATCTTATTTAACAATTGTCTGTCTTCAGCCAAACATTTTAAGCTCTTAAGTTTCCTTTTTCATTTTATTTGGTTAAGGAAACATTTGGACTGGATATGGCATCATTACGAATGAATTATATGGAAGGGGAAAATAATCCTGTTAGTAATTTATCGCTATGCTGATGTAACCGTTGATCCCCAACACCAGCCCCCCACCATCAGTTAATCTTAGTCATTCAGTAAAGCCTCATTTTTTTCTTTTCTTCCTGTCTAGCTAGCTGTGTGCCGGAATATTTTTCTGTTATGTGTGAAGTTAAATTAAAACTAGGAGTTTAACCAGCATAAGGAATTTCTTCTCGACAGGGACATATAATTTTGGTATAATTTAAATAGAGTAATAGATAGAACGATGGGTAATATCGCAAATACAAGGTCGTGTTAGAAGCAGAAATTAATCTCATGTCTTCTTCCAAGTAATTTTATAATGGCCCATGTTATATTTCTAACTAGGACTTATAGGAAAATGGTGCAACATGTGGTAAATTAGTCTGTGTGTATTTGGCAATCAGTATGAATGAGTACCTGAATCGTATAATAAAGATAATTAGGTTTTGTAGTTAATAAAAACTAAAGCATTACCATTAAGCTATTTTTCTGTATATTCACTTTGAAAAAAATACTACGGGGTTTTTTACAGATCCGAACCAAGTTGGTTGCACCTGGTGGAGAAGCTTTGGGTGGTGTAATTGGTGCTTTCCAATACATGATTCGAACGGAAGGATTTTTTTCTCTTTACAAGGGTTTAGTACCATCAATTATAAGTATGGCTCCGTCTGGTGCTGTTTTTTATGGTGTATATGATATACTCAAATCAGCTTATCTGCATTCACCGGAAGGAAAGAAGAGAATTCAGAATATGCATAAAGAGGGTCAGGAATTGAGTGCATTTGATCAGCTTGAGTTGGGTCCAGTACGAACATTGTTGAATGGGGCTATTGCTGGTGCATGTGCAGAAGCTGCTACGTACCCATTTGAAGTGGTGAGGAGGCGACTTCAATTGCAAGTTCAGGCTACTAAATTAAGTTCTTTTGCAACATTTGTCAAAATAGTTGAACAGGGAGGCATTCCAGCTCTCTATGCAGGACTTGTTCCCAGCTTATTGCAGGTATTAAATTCACAACCTCTTGGCATGCACTAATTACTATTTTACTGGACATAGTGGATTTCTCTCTAGGAATCAGGATAATTGTCCTCTGGCTGGTTGACAATCCATTCATATTAATAATTCACTAAATTAGAACTGCTCTAGGTTTCTAATGTACTGATCTAGATTACGGGACATAGAGGGTGATGTTTCTGTTTGCTCACATAATCTAAATTCCATTTTTCATTGTACCATGTGATCACAACTGCTTGTATCCTTCTCTAATTCTTTGAACAAAGTAATGTCTTATTTATAAAATGTTTTGACCATTTGTCTTTGCCCCTGTAACACTCCACAGTGTACGTTTTATATAACAAAAAAACAAACGATTTTATCTGTTTATTGTGCAGGTTTAGATTAGGAATCATAATGAAAGCTGACCAAGATAGAAGAGACCATAACAGAAAAATCTATGTTGCTTTAAGATTTCTTTCCTTTGTTAAATTTGGATATTTAATAGATTTTTTTAATTATTTTTATATAGTTAATAAATTAAAACGACTCTTTTGCCATTTTTTCCTTTTTTATCCCGTACTGCTTAAGGTTGTTTTTAATGGATCATACGATTTTGAATAAATTTCATATTTTAATTTCCTATCATCAGGTACTTCCTTCAGCTTCAATAAGTTTCTTTGTCTATGAGTTCATGAAGATTGTTCTGAAAGTGGAGTAGACACGAATAGACTCTCAGGTATATAAAATGATAAGAAGCTGTAGCATGATCACGGGCGAGCAGCTAAAATAGTTACAGAATGGTAACGATAAATTTTAATTGACAATCGAATTTGATGTCTGCTTTTGAGGGTGAAGGCAAAGTTCAGGTCTACCATCCCGTAGGACCGATCACTGTACCCTTACCATGTGTATTACCAATAGAATTTTTGGATTGAATCTTCAGTCAACATACCCAGGCTACAGCTCTACAAAGTGAAAATATATTTATCCAGTCACTCCCAGATATTGACTCGTATTCTCATTAGGTTTACACAATTTTGTTAGTTTTATTCAATCAGGCACAAATTCTTTATCCTTATCAAGGAGTGCACAAGCAAAGTCCATTTACTTTAGGTTGTAAACTGAAACTTTGCTTATCAATTATTCTTGTGCTTTGCTTGCATTATATCATGTATATGTGAGTGCACGTGATTTTGGGTTTTTGATCACAGAGAAAAAATGTTCGGTTAATTTAGGAGAAAAGAAATCTCTTACTTCTTTGCGCGAACCATTGTGAAACTTCTTCACATGTGAGATTGATTGCAGGGTATACGCTCCCATCAAGAAAGCTCAACAATGCTGATGTGGTGGTTTTTAGCCAGTTAGCGGCCATCAAAATGCACTGCAATGTACAGGAGATGAGGTGCTTAGAATTTAGATATTTGTCTTTCTTTATTTAGGTTTTTATGCCCCATTGATTCTTAACTTTGAGGACAAAAGTTCCTCGAGTTAGTACATGAAGGGCACTACCTTATAAGATGGGTGGGACTGTGAAATATGAAGAAGGTAACATTCCGTAATGGTGCCTGAAGAATTTGGAAACGACTGGATTACAAGGCGGTTTAAAGCTGAGTAGCTTTGATATTCTTTAGAGAGGAGCACCTAACAAACGTATTTTCGAACTCCAATTATTACACCCCTCGAGTGGATGATCTATGGCTTCGCAATCTTCATTGTGTGGTTGAAGGCACGTCATAGATATGATTTATTTCTAGTTTATCAAGATGGGCTAAAGAGCTTTTTAGAGAGTGTACACTCCTTGGGATCAGATTTGGATCCAATCCTTTGAACAATCATTAAGTATTCTCGTCATCCTGTGTGTTCATAGTCTTATTGTACACTGCACTCGAGATTTGAGAGTTGTCTACTCTCCTAGAGATCATCAGATTTGGACCAAACTTTTTGAACAATATGTTTGTGGCTTTGTTAGACTTTGTGCTCGGGACTTATACCATCATGGAGATCAGACCTAGATTTAACCATTAGAGTGATTCCTCGATAGCCTCATCAAACTCTACGCTCGAGGGTTGTGTGCCCTCTTAATATGACAAATAGATCTGACTCTGGAGTTATCCTTTAGTAGTCTTATTGTGCTTGAGGGTTGTGTACCTTTTTGGGATTGGACCTGGATCCAATCTCTTGAGCAATCATTCAGGAGCCTTATCGTGCTCTGTATAAGAGGCTTGGGCTATTGACTCTCTGGAACCAACACTTTCCAGATTTGGTATGGAGTTCGACCCAGTTAACTATAATTTGTCCAACTTAGCAAAGACACAAACTCCTAACCCTAAGGGACAAGAATTGTTATTCCCGAGATCTCTGAAAACTCATATGAGGTGCACGAAACCAATCGCAAAAGATAGGTAATACAACATGCCTTGATTCGGGATGCTTAGGATCATCAACAACCCCCACGGGTACATAAATTGGAGTTAAGGAGTCCAGTGTAGGTTAGGGTTTTCTCCTATTCTCCCAGGAAAATAACAAATTGGTGTGTAGTTGCTGAGATGCTAATGAAGATCTAACAAGTTAGAAAAGGGATTGGGACGATATTGTAGATCAAGAATCTATGGTGATCCTTCTTAATAAGAAGGCTGAATGCTACAGAGATTATAATCTGGTGAGCTTTCTTAGTAAGAAGGCTGAATGGGACAAAGGTTATATGTTCATCACGTTGGAGTAAAACAAGTTGGGGTGCTATAGCTAAGATGATTAATTTACTTAGTTGGGGTTACGAAGACAATTTTTTGAATTCAGACAAAATTGGTGTTCGTAGTGAAGGGACGAGCTATGTGGGATGTTTTTGGAACAATGTGTTAGAAATATTTAATATATATAATTTAAAAATAATATTTTGATGGATTATTAATTTTATGGGTAAATATTATATATGGATTAAATGTTTTTAATTTTATTATGAATTACTATTATACTCTTAATCACCCTTTTTTACTCATATATATATATATATATATATATATTATCTATTTGTATGGAATCAATATACAATAAACACATAAGTTTTATGTTTTATATTATCTTTTAAGATATCGGTGTAAATAAGATTTAGAGATTTTTTGTTTGACTCGATCAATTTGACGTATTATTGTATCTGGAAAGAAAAACTTATATAATTTTGTTTTTGTTTTGTCAAGGCATTATCTCTATAAGAATAGAGTTGTGGGAATTTCAACCCAAAATATTTCTATTTCTTTCTACGTACATTTTTATCTTTTTTATCTTGTACTGTTATTCTTTGTTATAAAAGTTGTTAAGTCTAATCAATATTCTGTTATCTATATTTATGTTTTATTATTATTATTATTATTATTTTATTATTTCTAACACAATGTACCAAATCATTGGAGATTCCACTGTTATACACAATTCAGAATATCGTAGTAATATATTTGAATTCTATGATGCAACTAATGAACATATTATGGGATGATGGTCACGCATGTTAAAGAAGGATCAATGGATGTTAGTATTAGTATTAGCACTGTTAGATATAAGACTCTAAGTAAAAAATATTTGAGTTTTAATCAAACAACTTTTTTAAAGTAAAAATAAAGAATTAAGAAGAACAAAATTAGGGGAGCAAGAGTAGGAAAGGAAATTTTTTTTTTCAGATATTTATAATAATTTTAACAAAATCATCAAAACGTTTACTCATGCTCAATTACATATAGGTTTACAATTGAGTAAGCGGATTTAAAATAAGTCAGTGAGATAATTAGAAATTATTTGGATCTCGATCGACATGCATTAGTTTTCCAAGTAAAATTCATGCATTTTATGTTTTCTTAATATTTTTGTTTCTACAACCATTGAATGCAAGGTCTGTGGGTGTGAGGTCACTTTTATTTTTCACATTTAAATCTTGACAAAAAGAAAGATATAATTTATCTTACAATTTTTACACTTTATCTTACTATTTTTACACTTTATCTTACAATTTATGTATTCTTAATATTTAGAAGAGAGTGAATTTTATTTATTTACTATTTCCATTTTTAGTGATATTACTAATAAATTTTATATGGTTGATGGGTATATATTAAGGGGGTTGATGTGTATAGTAGGAACATGTAAAATTTGATCACGATTGGTCCTTTTAGAATAACTGGTGTGTTTGGGAACGAGACAAAATAAAAGTTGAAATATTTATCCCTTGAAATGTTATTGAATCATTAAAGATATTTCTCTGCCAACTTATTTAAGAGAATACGACTCTCATGACTACTGAGAAAGATTTTTGAACATTTGGTTCTATCTATCTAAATTGAGATTTTCGAATTTTGTTTTTCATATACATAGTAAAATAAGAAGTGAGATAAAAATATAATGTAAAATCATACCACATTAAACTAAGATATAAATATCCTTTCAAATTCACAAAATTTACTTTATATTTTTTATAAATATTTAGATTAATTTTGTACTAGCTTAGTCGGAATAAATGAATTTTCCCGTAATTAATAAAAGAATCCAATAACATATAATTTTGAGTAATATTTACTCATTTAAATATCAAGATTACACCTTCAACTATAATAATAAAATTTTTATTTATCATAATTTTTCTTATTACACAATAATAAAAAAAATATTTTTTAATCATATTTATTTGCCATAAGTAAATAAAATAATAAATATTAAAAATAAGCCATAAAATGGAATAAATGAAATCAATAGACAATTGAAGATAAATATAAATAAATAATAAATAGATAATTAAAATGAGGTTTAAGAAAAAAAACTCATTTATTATTATAGGTGTGGTATTCTTTTACGAGAATATCAAGAGAATCCGAATTTCTATTGTGTGTAGTATTCCTCTTATTACCAAATTGTGTTCTTCTTTTCTTTCATGTAGAGATGTGGATTCAGGTTTATATTTACATCCAATTTAATAATCATTACTTCTTATATTAATTGAACTACCGATATGATAAGAAATTTTATTTCCAATTGCTGATTTAGTTTCGTTCGTTAGCACAGATAAAGTGATATAGTTTTCCGGAATATAAAGAAAAGTAGTGCATGCATAAAACTTGTCCATTATTTATAAGGTTATCGGTAACTACACTCTTGTCCTTTTCAATATCTGGTTATTTCTACAAATTATATTGTTTTAAGTAATTAATGTTACAACCTCATGTTGAATTAAAATCCGAAAATATAAAACCTTAATCTTTATATTATTTCTTCTACGATTTTCCTTGAAAACATGAATTAATATAATAGCAAAATAGTAAATGCGAACCTATAAATAAGTTGTCTGATAAAATGAAATAAAAAATATTATATATATATATATATATATATATATATATATATATTTTAGGTGACATTAATTGTTCCATGACAGAGATCAAGTGGACGGATTCACAATCGAATCATGATGTTTGGACTGTTATACTCTTAAATAAACAGAGTTGTGCTCTAATTATTAATTATAGTTTTTAACCTAGTAGGAAGCGTTTGATCCTAATAATTGATATTAATGATCTTATACCAATTTTATTTTTAATTTTAGTGATAATTTTTTTTTTTTAGTAATTTGGTTGCTTAGAATCCTATAAAAGTAAAAGTACATTCATTCTTAAATATAAGTCACTTTTAACTTATTTCCACATACTAATAAGTTAGATGATTTGGTTAATAACATTAAAATTTGTAACCATTTATTGAAACCTACTCTTTGCACCTAAACAATTACCATTAGTTATTCATTCTCTTCGATCTTTCTAAGATCATTTCCATTAAAAGGATTTTTTTTAATATTAATTTATCTTTTTTAAGTTTAACTTATGATATCACTTTTAAGACTTTATAACTTTTATTCCAATACAAAACTCACACTTTATGTTTTATTTAGTTATTAGTAAAAATATATTTTTAAAATAGAAAAATATGTTTTTATTGTTATGATCTAAGTTTTTATTTAATATCAACATTTTAGATTTTAAAACTCACTTTAATTAATAATTTATTTAGTTTTTAATAAAAATATGTATTTTTAAAATAGAAAAAAATGTTTTTATTGTTATGATCTAAGTTTTTACTTGGTATAAAATTTTAGATTTTATATCATGTCATTATACTTTAGTGAGATATTTTATAATATTGAAGTTTTAAATTCTTAATCTATGTAGGATTTCTGCAATGAAGATATCCCAATGGATAGAATAAATTTATTCCGTTTGCTACAACATTTATTAAAAAATAATTAAGGATACTTTAATGAAAGTAATTAATACTATAAAATAGATAATTAAATTTAGAAAAGTATCTTACTTTTTGAAACGGACACTATCGGCTTATGGTTTGTGGGGTGAGGATGAATTGGAGAAAGCTGTCAGCAATGAACGAAATGCCACGTGGCTCCAAAATGTTGACCTAAAGAATTTAGGATTTGGTATGTAAGTGATTTAGCACATTTGCAATGTAAGTAAATGAGAGTTTTATATTTTAATTTTAATTTAACTATTGTATATAATAAAATTTATTATTTTAATAAGTAGAATAAGATTTCTCATTTTAAAAATTAGAGGTTTGTAACAACTGAAAAATATTGTAAGCACTGTTCTAACGAGAAAGTTGTTTCTAACGAACCTGTAGTATCTCCCTCTGTATTTAAAACTCCTCATTAAATGCTTTAAATGTGTTTTAAAAGTAGAACAATCAATTTGACAACCACTAATAACGCTCACTGCGGTCACATAAATGCAATGTGCATGGAAATAATATTAATCCGTTGTATAATAAAAAATATACCTTTCTAGGTTAATATACTATTAGAAGGTTACTGTCCTTCACATCCTAAATCAATTAAAACTCAAACTTCATGAATTTAAGCGATTCGGTTAGAATTATAAAATCATTAATTTCCATTGTTCATGTTTTTAATTAATGGTTATAAAGATTTTGTTATAATTCTGAAGAATGTTATTGAATCATTGACAACCATTACGAGAAATATTGAATTTAATGAGAGATCAAAATTTGTTGGTAACATATGTAATTATCGAGAGAAATTAATGATGAATATTGACATTTGCTTTATTGATAAATATATTTGTTGATAATATATGTCAATAAGGCTGTAATAGTTGTTATCAATATATTCTTGTTGTTGGTAATTGAGTGAAAAAAAAAATGAAATAAAATTTCGAGATTCAAAGGATGTATGAAGCATTTTGTCACTTATTTCACGAAGCGGATAAATATTTTTCTCAAATTAGTTATTCTTAAGCTTGATTTGTCTCCAAATTGATCTTTTCAAATTTGCAATTTTCCATACCCCAGTTGTCGATATCAATTGGCCTTAAAATACCCAACACCAAGTAAGGTATGCGTTGAAGGTTGTTTAGTGTCCACACCCTTGCCCATCGTTAGTATCAGTTGTTGTGTGAGCTTTGGACATTTCTTTTGTTTTATTCAGTGAGGGTTTAAGGAATGATGTATGGTTGTGGTTTACAAGAAAAAGGAGATTGTGTTTTCGTCGCTATCACCCTCTATTGATGATGATCCCTTTGTCATAGTAGCGTTTATCATTTGGACAAGTATGTGATTAATGCTTTAGGAATGTTAAGGTTTTTGTTTCTCCATTTTTCTTGAGCATTGTGAGGTTTTAAGTTTTGTTTAATTTTTGTTAGCCAGGTTTTCCTAACTCTATGTAATACTATTTTGTGTATGTAACCAACCCAGTAACACATAGAGGCCGAGAGATGTAAATTGTGCGTATGTTTGACTTCCTCATGATCATGCTAAGTCTAGAACCTTTTATATAACATGTAGAACTGGAGTATCTTCTTTTTGTCTAAATTTGATCCTCTAATTTGTATTTGGTCTTAAGATTTAGGTACAATAATTTATAGTTTTGAAATGAAGTCTTCTAACTTGGGATGACAGTATATTTCGTGTGTTGGGAGATAATTACTTTTAAGCATTTATGCATTGGTTTTAGGAGTGTCAAAGTAAGCCAACCCAGTTCACACAGGTTGGCTCACCACGGGTTGAACTAAAAGTAGGCCAGTTCAACTTGATTTATTTTTCGGTGAGCCAAAAATTTTGCAACCCGACTCAATTCCTCACGGGATAGTAGGTTAGTGGATTGACTCACTTACAAATATTTTTTTATTTTTTCAATTTAACTTTTTATATTTATTGCAATGAAAGTGAATTGACTCAATTTATTTTTTATAATAGTAGAATCTATGTGTTCACCTAATTTTTGAAATATTATTATAAAGATAGTAGGTAAAAATTAAAGTATCAACATATATAGCTTGACAAATAAATAAATTAAACATTCAAACTATTTAAATATTATTGAACAACATGCTTGTATTTAAAAATATCAAATTGTGAACTTATATAATTATAAGTAGTAAATAATTATAATAAAAAAAATTAAAAATTGTAAAAAAAAAATAGTGTTGTTGTTGATAGGTTGCGGGTCAATCCACTTTCAACTTGGTTCAAACCCGTTTAACCCGTGGGTTAAGTGAGTCGAGTTCGGTTCAACTCACTTTTGGAAAAAAATGAATTTTTCTCAACCCAACTTGACTCAAACCTATGGTGAGCCAGGCTGGCTTACATGTTGGAACCCATTTTGACATCTCTAATTGACATAAAAAGACTTCATTTAAGTCATTAAATGAATGTATAGTCTAAGTCACTCTCGTGAGTGCTTTTTGTAATACCCGGAATCAATGGAGTCAAACTCACTCAAATGAAGGCTTCATCTGAGTCGCTTGAGGGAGAGCATCGTTTGATACCCTCGCTCAAGTGGAAGTAGATTTTCTTAGGTATTGTTTCATTCACTCTTGATACCTTTGCTCATTAAAAATATTATTGTTTCTTAGGTAATATTTAATTTTTTTTTTTGGAGACATAGTGAAAAAAAATCTCTAGCTAAATTTGCTAGGATAAACTGAACGTAGAAAGAATCAAACTAATATAAAATTTTTTGTGTTTGCATGTTCTATCTTTCCTTCATCTTATTTTGTTATGATATAAACAATCCAACACTTGAACATCCAATTACCTTGTGTTAACTAGTTTTCTTTTAGAAATAAGTTTTAAAAAATCAAATCAAGCAAAATTTTAAATACGAATTCGATCTTCCCCTCTTGGTTTGAGAAGATCAGTTATATATTTTTAACATTGGATTCAAAGTGTGAATTTATATAATATCTAATACAAATAACATAATTATTAAGTAATTTTTGAAAATAATGTCATACATGAATCTTATTTAAGTTTAAATTAGAGATGTATAATAATGAAAGTTTAGGAAAACATATAGTGATCATAGTTTGCTATCATGACATCTTGTCGAATTTAAAGCACACAGTTAACTTGATTGGATAAGTCAAGTGTCCATAATAGAAGAGAAGTTGACAGACACATGCGTAGTGGAAGAAGCCTTTGTTCCCATCCATATCAAAATCGATCGCACTTTGCCTCCATTTCAGTACAGTGCGTCTTCATGGTTTAATTGTGACTCGAAAATGTTTCACAAACGACAAAATAACAACCAAAACCTTGTCTTCTTTAAAATTACAAATTAATTCCTTTCGATTTTCTATTTTTAGCATAAAAACGAAGAATCTCTTGGACAATCACTGACGCTGTTTCTGGATTCCACCAAAACCGAAAAAATTAAATCAACGAAAGGGTAAAACTTACATCTAAAATCGGGTTTCAGAAGAATCAGCAGTTGCTTCTGCTAAACAAAGTTGTTAATGATTAACTTGATACATACTCCCACCATTTGTACATAGCACATCCATAAACCACACTATAAACAATCACCCTTAGAGGAGAATGAGCAAACCTGTATCAGCCAACACATTTCTAATCACAAATTACTCAATCAACGTCAACATTCATCTATTCCAATCCTATGACCATAAATAGCACTACTAATTAACCTATCAGAAGTGAAGCAATTGTTTTATAGATAGAATTTGGGTAATCGAAATCCAAAGATAAACAAGAGAAAAAGGGGGCACCTTAGAAATCCAGATCCTTGGGCATGTGGAGAATTGGCCCTTTCCTCAGCAGTTACAGGGTAAGTCCAACGAGAGAAATCACGGTTGAAGTAATCCCAATCGGGAAGAAGAACCGCCGCAATCCCAAGAACTCCGAAGACGTAGGTCACCATCATCTTCTTGAAGGAGTGGGTGAATATGCCAACCGCTAAAATAACCGCCGCCAGCCAGAGAAGGCAGGTTCTGAGAACGGCGTCGTTTGGCATGATGTGGTGCAGGTTCTGGGAACGCAATATGAGTTTTTGAGAGAGGGTGTGGGAGAGAGTTGGGATTAAAATTTTGAAGTTTGTGATGTGATGATGTTGAATAATGGGTCCATAGTCCTCACTCACCACTACACAATGGTGAATGTGGTGAAACTTTGTTAGGCGTATGAGCTTTAAATGCTACCCCAACGCTCCCCCTACTCTTGAGTGCTCTCTTTAATGTCCACGTTGCTTTCGCTCATGCTTGCACTTTCGTCTTCTTCATGCTTACACTTTCTGGGACACATTTCATCACAAAACTCGCTGTTTACTTCAAATGAAACAATTTTTTTGGAAAGGAATCATTCAAAACAAAAGTTGAAAAATAGACATCGTCGGAATCTGTCGATTTTCTAGGAGTAAATAGCAAAATTATTCTCCTTGGATATCAAACATGTTCTTCTTCCTTCCTCCTTTGGTCAATGTTTTGCGCAATGACTCCACCATTTATCCGTGCACGTGCCTCTGCAAGCATCTTTCGTTTTCTTCCTTATTCATCTCAGCTTCATTGATTCTCTTACCACCCTTTAATGAGTCCCGCTGGAAGACATAAAAACAATAATAAGAAATTGCTGATATATGAGGAAACAATAATTCTTACTTTTATTTTCATTTCTCTAGTGTTCACCCGTAAGTAAGTAACGTAGTTAAAATCAAAATTGAAAAAAAATTCATAAAACATGGATAATAGATTTTATTTCCATGGTGTTGCGGCAGGTTGAAATGAATACCGGTTAAAGTCTATATTTAAATTTTAAAATCATAAAATCTTAGTACTGTGCATACGTAATATTTTTTAAACGTAATACTTTTTAAGTGGATATCACAGCAAAATTAATAAAAATATTTCGTTAACAATTTAGTGATATTATTAATTATAATAAATCATTTATATATCAATTTATAAAATAATAAATTTTTATTACTAAAATAGTTATTATTATAAATTTAAAATTATAATTGATCTTTAGATTAATTTCTCCTCGTAAAATTCAAAAATCACATTCAATACCTAAATATTAATAAAAGAATTGATTTTATTTTTATTATTATTATTATTATTATATTTTCATAGTAAAAAATAAAACTTACTATTCATATTACGATCCTACAATCTACAACTTTATAAATTTTCATAATCTTGATTATAATTTAAATTTTAACTATTTTATCCGTACACAAATTACAGGGATTAAAGACCGTGAATAAGGTAAGTTGTTTTTGTATGGCTCAAGTTTCAACAGAAAGCAGGGACACTGATATTTATAATAACCATGGTCTCTAACTTGTGTTGTTCATATGCCGTATAAACTTCTTCAATGTACTCACTGATTCCAAGCAGCAAATTAAGGAAAAACATGAAAAAAAAAAAAAAGAAGAGTGTAATGTTGGAAGGGAAGAAAGATGGCAAACATGACACCTTCCATGAACTAGGAGTAGCGGACCTACGAAGGGACCAAGGGGGGCCATGGCCCCCCCAATTTTTTTTATA
>Ga0209589_1004453_pt1 | contig 24184 bp, 12 predicted proteins | sample CowpeawhiteBW_FD_187525 | JGI IMG/M metagenome (GOLD analysis project Ga0209589, IMG submission 187525) | Root nodule microbial communities of legume samples collected from California USA - Cow pea white BW (SPAdes) (version 2) | ecosystem: Host-associated > Plants > Roots > Nodule | place: USA...
ATATATATATATATATATATATATATATATATATATATATATATATATATATATATATATATAGAGAGAGAGAGAGAGAGAGAGAGAGAGAGAGAAAAGAATGTGACATCATAGATCGAGCAATCTCACAACCTACCCAGCAATCTTGACAACATTAGAGATACGGTTATATTGGCTCAATTAGAAGGAAAAATAATCAAGGGAAAAAAATCCCATACCCAAAGAATTTCCAGGGAATCTTGAGAAATTCCCCCAACACAAGACAGATACTTTCCCAAACTTCAAAGGATCTTACACTCATTATAGATACAGTTAAGTAAAATTTCATATTGTTATAACAAAAAACACATGATCAGTGACAAGAAAATCATTTTCAATATGAAGAAGCACAACAAGATCATAAAATTAAGAATATGAATACTCTAGTAAATAAAAAATTACACACAGAAAGCATAAAATAAGAATATTAAGACAGCTGCCTCCATAAAAAACACATACAAGCACAAACCCGTAGCAATAGTATTTTGCAATGTTCCCACTACAGATATTCAAGTAGCACAAGTTAAACTCTAACCTGATTCATCTCAGAGATAAGCTGACTTAGGATCTTCAAACCAATGGCATAATGACCTGGCGTTGCCTGGATTGGAAAAAATATGTTATGAGCAATATGTTCCAGAAACAGAAATCTACTAATTGAGAGTGTGATTCAACAAATTCAGATTGCATACTGATTTCTGGTTAACTTAATAGGATTTAAGAAAAAAGTTGCAGAAATCAAAGCAAATTACGAACAGTGCTAAAATTAGTAAGTCACAACATAAAGAGTAATAGGTTATGTACACATCTGAGAAGGTGACGAAATCAGAAGTGGGGTTCCGGGTTACTACTTCAAGTAAACTGAGAAACCTTTCTTAGTTTAGGAGATATAAACCTACAGTTGACTGATGTGAAAAAGAGGATAAGCCACATTCGTGGTTTTAAAATGAAGCAACCGCGATTTTGGCCACAATGTGAAGGTGTTTCTCGTTTTACTTGAGTCTTGAAGATCGTCTTTCGATACAAGATACCTTATTGCATGCAAATTAAACACTCGATTTTATCTCACCTGACTCAAGAAGTTCATTGATTCTTTGACCAGGTCCCGGAATCGGTCATCATCAAACCATCCGAACTTTGTAACTCGACATAAAAGTTGGATCAAAGAAGCAGTCACAAATGGCTGTAACTCAGGTCCTCTGGTCGCTAGGTAGTTTATGAGGTATGTCCCTAACATGCATTAAAAATAGTTCTATGAATTGCAGCATTTTTAGTCACCCAAGAGGGGACGAGTGAAATGAAGAGAAACAATACATATATCAAGGCGAAGCTTCAAGGCAAGGCTGTGTTCGGTGACTTGTTTCAACAAACTGGAACTAGCCAGCATCAATGCGTAGGGTGTCAAGGCATGATCAAGTATGTATTGGCATTGGGAAATGTATTCAGTGTTCATAGAAAAGCATTTCAGTGTGTTCTCCGCGTGAGCACGTTCTACCGAGTCCTGCGAATTGTACAGCCTCTCGCACAATGCTTCTAGTTGTGCCAACTCCATCGCTCATCAAGATTTGCCACACACAGAAGTCTACAATCTAAGATTTCACTACGGGCGATGATTAGGGTTGCGACGACAGGAACTACGCGGCGGCGATGACAGAGGTGCCGCCGGCAACCGCGAAAGGACGGGAAAGGTGAAGAGGATATTAACGAATTGAAATCGGAGTAAATGGAGGATTTGGTTCTACTGCAACTGCTGGACCACGATCACATCGCATTGGCGAAATGGAAGAAATTCTTGTGCTTGATCCATCTAGGTTTTCTCAATCTCTTTCTTTGTTCGGAGGATTTTCTTTTTTTCTTTTCTTTTCTCTCGTTTAAGTTATGCGTGAACGACAAAAACTGTTGAAATAAATACTTTCCGTTTTTTTATTCATGCACCGACTGTGTTTTATTTATTTTTTAAATAAATGCAAAAATATACTGGTTGGTTGTAAGAATAATTTATCTTCACCCTGAAAAACTCATTTATTTTCTATTAGTTTTTAAAATTGCTGAAAAAACATTTATTTACTTCTATATTACAAACTTAAATAGGACAGCTTTTAGGTAATATCTGTTCATTAGCAGAATTTGCATGTTTAAATTATATTAATTATTGCATTTGGAGTAACATGAATAACATTATATATATATATATATATATATATATATATATATATATATATATATATATATGTATGTTAAGCATTTGAATGAAATACAATGGATGATTATGTTTCTTAATGTTCTATCAGTGGAAACACATTCCAACATTATTATTGTGTGTGTCCATCTTTTATAATCAAAATTGTTATTGTTATTAAAGTAAAAAATATTACTAAAATATAAAAATAAATCTAAATAATGTTTATACTTTTAATTATTGATAGATAGTTATTTTAGCCTAAAAGCGGTTATTCAAAAAATAAAATAAGTAAAAAAATGTAAACAAGAATAGTTTTTTTTTATTTATTAATGTTAGATTTAAATATCTTTTTCGTCCTCATTTTCGTAGTGTTTGTTACGGATGATCCTCATTTTTACCGAATGTTTAAAATGGTACATATGACATTGTTTGTACGTTGCATTGGTGTGTGTTACGTGTATTGTACAAGTGACTAATTAATGTTAACTTTTTTAATTTGGGGGAAATTTTGTAATTAGGTATTTCGAATTGTACAATTAGGGCTTGACTTCGTTGGAGGCGATTTTTTCATTGTTGAAGGCGATTTCTTCATCTTTGACTTTTTTGAGCTATACCGTGCTTAGTTACTGACTTAAACAACGTCATAGAAAATAACCAAATTAAACATGAATTGCGAAAATGAGTACCATTTTAAACATTCAGTAAAAATGAGGATCATTCTAAACATTCGGTCAAAATAAGGACCATTTACAACAAACACTACAAAAATGATGACGAAAAAAATATTTAAGCCTTAATGTTATAATGAGAATCGACGTACGAAACAATTGTCCCAATATGTTATAATAACGTTTCAATTTTGTTAGAAAAATTCGACATATTTGTTTCCATAATCATCATTGTTTCTATATTCGTCATATTTTTAAATCCTAAAAATTTCAGAAATTTATATTGATTTTTCTTGATCTTTACTTTTGTAAAAAAATATTATTTTTTTATGATTATTTGATTTTTATTCGCTTACTCTTGTTATTCTTATTTAATAATCATATAATTATAACTTTGTTATTATATTTAATCCTAACAAAAAAAAAACTACATTGAATAGTTGGTAATCTTATTTCATAATCTTATGTTCATGGTATGATTTTCATGTTTTTTATATAAAATTATTTAATTAATATTTTAAAAAATAAAATAGCAATGTATTCATTTTCGATAAAAAGAGATGAGATAAAAAATTTATATCTGTCATATATAAAGACATGTTTATAATATAATAGATAGTTTTTTTTTAATTGTGGGTAATTTAAAACAATATGTCTTTCATCATTAAAAAAAGAAAGTATATATGTTTATTATCAAACAAAAATACAAGACATTATCTATAGATAATGGCATGTTGGGTGACAGTTAAGACAGTATCATTTTATGTTATATTTTTGTTTGAACGAACTCTCATTTTATGTTTTTTTTTTCCCATCGAACTCTATTAAACATACAAAGGGGAGGACAGTTGAGAAGAACGGAAGGCTAGGCCCACCAGTTACTAATATTAATAGATAAACAATAATTTGGACTTTAGTTTTTCAGTCTTTATATGAATTTAAAGGTCCAAATTAGGTATAAATAGATTTTAATATTTTGAATATCTTTTCATGGATCATTGCGTATATCAACAAGCTATACAAAGTTTAGAAAAAAAAATCATCCCACTAAGAATTAAAAATATAATAAAACCTATGATTTTATGTTAAAAAAAAAAACTTATTATGTGAAAGTAGATATTTTGTGAGTGGTTCAATAAAAAATAATGTAAATTTAACAAATTTTGTTAAGATAATTAAAAAATAAATTTACCTAGTTAATGCATGCGGAATCTCTACTTCATTAAATCCGTTACAGTTATGATTTATTAAATCCGATACTGTCGGATCAAATTATGCAGCATCTATTTTGATGTCAAACTATTTTCTGTAAGCACGCCTGAATGAGGAGCCTATAAAAATGGTCGTTTTTGGCGCGCGAGTGTCTAGAAGACAAGACTTTGACACAATATATATAAACTCTTGGAATTTCATGACAAACCAACTTATTCAAAAATCAATACACGTAATTATGGAATTTAATTTGGTCAAACAAAGAATGTCCAAAAGCTTATTAAGAATGGACCAATCAATAAATAGATGCTTCCTTCGTGTTGATTATTGTTGTTTTGTGTTTCTTACACGCTCCTGCACAGTATTACTTTTCACTTTTCATTTTTGATGGCTTCCAACTGCGCCAATCGCTCTAATCCTTACCATCAATGCACCCAAGCTTGCTCCCAAGGCACCAACCAAACCAAGATCACCACCACACACGCAAATAAAAACAAGATTAATTCAGGTTACTTTTCTTTTTCCTCTGCTGTTATGCATCTGTTGAATTTAGTTTTGCATCGATGCTAATATCATTATCTCAAACCTTATAAGGTTATGGTCGAAGTGTGACAGATGGTCAGCTTGGTACAAAGGTTAATAAACAAAAACGAACTTACTCAGGTTGTCCTAAAGCTTCTAATCCTTACCATGAGTGTGATGACAATTGTTACATAAGATTATCGGATTCAGGTACCCTCTTTCCTTCTCTCCTTCAAACCTGACGAATTTTTGAATTTCAGTTATCAGTTTCAATTTTTATAAAAAGTGTTCGAGTAGTAACATTTATAAGAAAATTCATATGATAGAGTGATTTTGGAGGTACAAGAGTTTGTCCTAGACTTGATGAAGATCTCTCACATGGCGATGAATGAATATGTTTCTGATTGTAGTCCATTTCCAATTGCATTTGCAGGTGCCCCTCCTCCGTTAAAGTTAGACAGGAAAATTAGGGTTGGTTCTAAACCAGAACCCCCTGTTCTTGACACTGTTCCTGCCTCAAAAGTTGGAGCAATTTACCTATCCGAGAAGAAAAAGGTTTTTACAGAGAAAAACGAGCACGTTCCCTCTGAGCCAATTTCTGGACACAAACATGATCCAGTTGTAAAGGTAGTGGTCACTGTTTTGTCCCATGTCATCATGCCTCGTAATCTTTGAGCTAAGAAAGAGCGACACACAAACTCATGTCATGTCTTGCATGTGCTTCTTTTGCAGCCTTCCTATCACAAAGACCAACCAAGGGATATCGATAACGTTGCCAACCCAACGCCAACAAATCACGACGAGAAAACAACTTCTCATAAAGTTGTTCATGTTGATCACACTGAAGAATTGGGTCGTAATGTTTCAGCTGGCGCTTCTAGTTTCCCTGGTGGAAATGAAGAAAATTTAAACGATGAGGCAGAGACGGAGTCCGTGACTTCAGAAGCCCGTGTTCAGGTTGGAAGATACAAAGTGAAAGAAAGTTTTGTTTCCATTCTGCAATCTATCTTTGACAGGTACGGGGACATAGGAGCAAGTTGTCACTTGGAATCAGTTGCGATGCGGTCGTACTACGTTGAGTGTGTGTGCTTTGTGGTGCAAGAGTTACACTCCTCCTCACTAATTCAACTGAGCAACTCCAAAGTGAAAGAATTTTTGGCCATTCTTAAGGATGTGGAATCTGCTGAACTTGACGTTGCATGGTTGCGTAGCGCTCTCGACGAACTGGCTGAAAATATTGAACTCATTAATAAGCAGCAGGTGGTAGAGGCAGAAAAGGATTACTCTGGTCGCGAAGTGGAGACAGTGAAAGAGGAGCTACGACAGGAGTTGGAAACTTTGGCTCAGAAAGAACAAGAGGTTGCTGATATCAAAGCACGAATTCCTGAGATCAGAGGTCGTTTGAGAGAGCTCGAACAAAAGTCAGAAGAACTGAACAAAAACATGCTATCTATCAAGTCCAATGTTGATAATTTGCCCATAAAATCGTTGGTAGATGAACTGTTATGTTGAGCAAATTCGATTGTGTTGCACCCATCTTAATAAGTTTCAATGCTTAAAGGTAGAATAGGTTGCTGAATAAATGCATAAAGAGCAATGTTTTCTTGTTTAGTTGTTAATTATACGAACACATATGTATACTGACACACAGGGTACACAGATGCACCCTCTCCATTGGGTCTGAACTTTAATTACTTGTTTCTATTTATGCCAACGATAGTGTTTTTGATCATCAGTTTTAAATACATATTTTATTCCTGTAAATTTTATATATGTCTTGTTCCTGTAATCTTAATTCGTAATCACAAAAAATGCTGATGCCAATCGATTCCTTAAAGCCTCCCTCTTGAACATATATTTATTTTACGTCATTTTCTCTTTAAAAATTGGCTCAACAAATTCCCTAAACTGTCCTGTGCCGTGATAGAAGAAATCTTCTCCCAAAGGAACAATATGCCTCAAAAACAGATAAGCGAATGGAAAACTTTAGAAACAAAGTATTCGGAAAGCAGACTCAGGCCTAGAAGTTTGAGCTCAAAGCAAAGGAAGACCGCCTTGCTTTCCTAGTTATATGTTTCTCATAAAAAAAAAATGTAAGTTTCCCATAGTATTAAAAACTTAAACAGTATAAGAGTTCTCAAAATGATTCCAAAAGCAGTGAATTACGAGAAGAATAAGATTTTATCTCTGACACTAAATCAGGTCTGATGATGCTGGGAGTTTTTCTTTAATATATTTATTATGTAATTAACTTCTATACTATTATTCATAAGCCTTTCTGTAGATAAATTTTCCATTATTTAAAAAAAAATCATAATAATTTTCAATTAGTTGACAACGATTGCGTTAGTAAAAAAAATTGAACTCTCTGTATGAAAAAACACATTTTTGTAATTAAGACATGTTAAGGGCAAGCCAAATTAAGACATGAACAACATGTTAAATATAATAAATAATTGAGTAATTGTCACTATGCCAACACTGAAAATATTTGATGAAAAATAAAGGGATTTTTAGTTAAATAAGTTTGGAACTGTATTAATAATGCACTAGATATTTATTATTGGCAATCATTTGAGTTTTACTTTACCCCTTTTTGTTGGTGCGAGACCTTGTGATGTATGTGGGAAGAGAAGGTGTTTTTGGTATTTAGATTCCTCGAAACCTTTCCTTCCTTCACTCTACTTTCTTCCATGCTTCTTCGTCTTTCTCTTTCAAAAGCTGTGAACACTTTCCATGTGTACCCATCTCTACCATTACCATACCCTAATATCAAAGTGCGTGCCATCTCACTCTTCTGCCCTACACTTTAACTTTACAGATCGTTTCGTTTTGATGGAAACTTTGAAATTTCACAAAACTCCATTATGTTATTCAATATAGAACAAAAATTGGATAAAATGTTGACAATTCAGTGTGAGGTGCATTTATTATATATATGATAATTTCATTACTTTATTTTTCATTCCTTTACTATAAAAAATGGGTGCTGAAAAACTCGTTGGATGCGATCCGCTTGAACTCACATTACATTACTAAACATAATTTAAGTTTCTGGTTTTGAGATAGGAACAGACACGCAGGAGGTAAAAAAAGGAACAACAAATTTATGTCGAAAAAGACGAGGAGGGACTTCACTACTCATCCCATGCCATGCATGACGGGTAAAGAAATACAAATTTAAAATTAAATAACGGTCATAATATGATCTCATCTCATACAAACAAACCAAAGAAATGGTAACAATAATAAAAATAAATAAATAGTAAATTACAGAGGAAAAGACGAATGGGTCATCATCACATACACACACATCAAGCGAATAACAAATCATGAATGCAAACACGAATTAAAGTTCCTTCCTCTACACTATCTCTCTTCTCCGTCAACAACTAGTTCGTAGGGTTGCTCCGGAAGGACCCCAACGCCTTGATAGCCGCTGCTCTCAGTATGTACTGGTGGTATGCCGCCGCCGCCAACGCTCCCACGAATGGTCCAACCCAAAAGATCCACTGCAACCAAACACACCACACATTATTATTATTAACATTATCAGTTAAAAATTATAAACACCACAACCATGCATCTACGTGGGGCTAGATTCTCACATGGTCATCCCAAACTTTGCCATTGTTGTAGATGACAGCAGCTCCGAAGCTCCTGGCAGGGTTAATCCCGGTACCGGTAATGGGTATGGTAGCCAGGTGAACCATGAAAACGGCGAACCCAATAGGCAATGGAGCCAACACCTGCACAACACATTCATCTATTACTAAAAATGCAACATAGACCCATGGTCCGCGGGTGTGGAACGAGAAAAGAAGGGGAACATACGGGGATGTGAGAGTCACGCGCGCTTCTCTTGGGGTCGGTGGCAGCGAAAACGGTGTAGACAAGCACAAAGGTACCGATAATCTCCGCACCGAGAGCAGTGCCTTTGGAGTAGCCAGGGCTGACGGAGTTGGCACCGCCGCCGAGGGAGTTGTAGGGGTGCTTCATGAAGGCCTTCACCAAGCCGACGCCGCTGATGGCACCAAGGCACTGTGCTACAATGTAGAGAACCGCACGGATCAGCGAGACCTTGCGCGCCAGGAATAGGCCAAAGGTCACCGCTGGGTTTATGTGTCCACCTGTGTTTGCGTTCATAAGAAGTCAGAGAGCGTAGAAGAAGAAAAAAAAAAGAAACGCAAGCGGTGGGTGGGTTGGGTTGGGTTAGGTTTAGTTAGGGTAAGGGTAGTAGGGTTAGATGTTTACCAGAAATGCCAGCGGTGCAGTAGACGAGAACGAAGATCATGCCACCGAAGGCCCAGGCTATGCCGAGAAGACCAACGCCGTCGCAAGGACCGGTCTGTTTCTTGTGACCGATGACGGTGGCGACGGTGACATAGAGGAAGAGGAGGGTGGCGATGAACTCGGCGATGAGGGCTCTGTAGAAGGACCAGAGCTTAATCTCGGCGAGGTCGATGAGAGGGGCTGGTGGAGGGTCGACGTAGTCCTTCCTTTGTTGACCCTCTTCGGTGAGTTCCTTGGACATTGTGTGGGTGAAAGAAAGAAGTGAAGAACTATGTTATGGTGAAGAAGGAGAAGAGTGAGGGTAAGATTGGGTTGGTGGGTTATAAGGATAAGAGAGAGGGGTAGGTTGGGTATATTGTAATAAATAGAAGAAGAAGAAGAAAAGAGAGGATTGTTGTGTGGGACAGGGTGCAGAGCAGAAGCATGTGAGCTCTAATCATCTAATGGGTAGCCACAGCACAGAGGTAGGCCTCATCTCATCTTCTTCTGTCAGCCTGGCATGCAATGCAACAACGGTCATCTCTCTCATTTTTTTCTTTTTTTTTTATTCACGCAATTCCAATTTCAATTTTTCCGTCCGTTATTCACCAAAATCTTCCTCATCATTTCTTCTGCTTTCCACTGTGGTCCCTCTCACAACGTACACAACAACTGCTTTCACAACCAATCATCCCCACCCACCACCCTTAATCAACCTCATTCATCTTTTTACATTTCGCAAACACATCATTATGCTGCAATTTACTCAAATACTATTTTTCCAATAAATATTACTACCTGTTACTTCACAAACTCAGAATTAATTCAGAGCATTGCTTCACATATATTTTCACCACACCGCATCATTACATAATTATTTTAAAACTTCATCATTACAGTATACTTCATAATCATCCGTATTTTTAATTTTCATTACTCGTTAAAAAAAATTAACTTTAAATCTGCTTTTCTTACAGTGGTCCCTGTTTAACAAAATTAAATTGTTCCTGTCTATGTACTTTCAGAGTCTATATGCTGAAATCATTCATGCATTATTTTCACCCAACCAAGTTACACTTCAATAAATTTATTTATGTTTTTAGTGTATACCAACATTTTTGAATGATGGTATTGTTTATTAAATTAAAGGTAATAGAGGAGTATATATACATGATAGATTGTTAGAAATTAAAAGTGATATTTTATCGTCACGTGTGTGAAGATAACTTTTTTCCCTCATTTATATTGAACTTTTTTTATCCACCCGAAACTATATTTACCTTTTACCAAAGTTTGAAACTAAAGCAAGCGATGTGTGGTTGTACTTCACACCAAAAGGTGTTAAAGATGATAAGAAACAAGGTTTTGTGTTGATTAGAGGGAATTGCACATTAACTATCTAATTTTATCGCATTTATTTACTTTACGTTAAAATAATAAAAGTGATTGTTATTTAATGGTATAGATTAATGATGCATGGAGAATAATAATGAAAAGAGTAGAGAGTAAGTTTGTTTTGAAAATGATTATCGCAGGGGAAGAAGTAGAGACATTCTCTGGTGTGGGAAAGAAAAGTGAAAGAATATTATATTATATTATGAGTGAGGAATGGACAAAAAGAGTCCAACAAGGATCACTTCATGTGACATTAGCTGGCACACAATAGACCTGCATGCCATTCTCCATCCAATCACTTCTCTGTGGATGCCAAGGAACAAAACAATTTAAATTAAAAAGTTAAATCTTTTCATTTATTATTTTTAAATAATAATTATAATTATTAAGAAAAGCATTCATAATTAATTATAATGGCATATATAAAAAATAGAGTTTATAAGAATGTCATAATTGATTTATGTATAAATGAAGCAAATTCGCCTGCAAATATTTCTTCGTCCATATGAGACATTGGTACAACAAAGAAGCAAAGAGAAGTATCTAAGAAGAGCATCTAACGAATAAATATTAAAATCGTATTAGATTTAATAATTATGTTTTATAAAAAAATCATTGGAAGAAGTTGATGTATCATGTCATGACGATAAAGAAATTATTGATCAAATTAAATTTTTAAGTAGTAATTATTCTTTAAAATTAAATTTTGAAATGCAAATAACAAATTATAAAAATGTAAATATTTACAACATTCGTTCTTAAAACGAAACTTGTAAGAGTGTCATGCTAGCTGTGTAAATAAAAGCAAACGAAACTTGTAAGTTTTTCTTTTAGACTTTTGCATCTTAGATGCTCTTATGTATATTTTGGGAATGTTAAGTCTTTCCATAAAGATTTATACATGAGAAAAATATAAATAGAAAAAAAAAATAAGCATTCCTACAAATTAAAACTAGTTTATATACACAATAACTTATAGAAGTTTCTTTTATAATTTTTTTAACTTTCTTTTAGTTTATATATAAGCTAAGTTTAGCTTATAAAAATTTTATTTAATATTTTTCTTCCAAAAATAAAGTTTATCTAATCATCAACATGCAATGCAAACAGTCTCTGTAAAAAAAAAAAGGTTTGATGGCAGAAACGTGACATCTTTAATGAAAGTTGCTCAAGGGAGTTGGTCGATTGATGCTAAACATAGTTGTTCATAACCTTTTATGCATTAGAAAATATGACTTCACATTTTAAAAAAAAAAATATAAGTTATTGAATCAACAAAATAGAAAGAATGTTCAGAATTAAGGTATGGTCCTTGTCACTTTGTTGAAGCAACCGGTCACGAGAAGTTGATTAAGGTGTGCTCTTTACTTTTGAACACATGAAGGGATTGAAAGAGATATTCATTATTACTTTTCGGACAGCATACTACATGGTAGTTCTTTAGGAAAATATACAGTTGATGTCGTGCAAAATTCCAAACTACCTATACGACCCCATCTTCAAACAACCTTATACTGCAATGCAATGGTGTTGCTTTGCATTGTTTGTTTCTTCCTTCTTTTCCTGGTTTTACTTTGATTTCAATATGTACACCATGAGAGGCAAGGCATCAAAATCTAACACCAGTTCAATTACAAGGACGTTATGTGCGGTCGAAACGTGTCACAATCCAGTTTATCTGCAAGGTGTAAAAGTAATAGTCAAATTTTGGATGGGGGGAGAGAACATTTTCTGGCATAAAACAGCAGCATGCAAAGGTATCTTACAATGTTGTTTTCGGGTTTACTCCAATAAAATCCTTGAATAGCAATCACGGCCAAGTTTGAAGATACGATGACAAATATACTCAAAGAGTGTTTTCCCATCCACTCCAACACCGCTGTCAAACGCCTGTGGCCATGAACATCTACCTACAGAAGGAAAAGTTGAGTGGTCAAAAGTTTGAAAAATTGCAGAGATCATGGGTTTAATCTGCATGCTAACACAGTACCCAATGAATAAAACAGGAATTGTCTCTCTCTCTTTCTATCTATCTGTATAGTTTTCTCTGGTACTCACCAGGTAATATAAAGCAATGAATGTGAGACCAGAAGCTGCAGAAGTTAGTAGCATATAACTGACGGTGTACAGAGCTTTATTTATTGGAATTCCTGAAAACAAAAGATAAAGGGGTAAGAGAAAGATCAGTGTTATATGGCATCAACGAACATAGAAAGAAGTTGATTTGATAAAAACCAGAAGAAATATGATTATGAAGAGAGAATGCGCGATTTATTATTAGTAAATAAGTTCTAGTGTGCGTTCCACGAACAGAAGATTCCCACACAGTGTTTACAGCACGGACCTGTTAAGGCCAGGAACAATCCAAGAGCCAAAAGTGAAAGGGAAAAACACATCCAGTTGTATAGGCGCTCTTTGTGGTCCTACAGGACAAGCACAGATAAAAGGAAAAGGTTAGTTGACTAAGCACTACCAAAGCCACAATTTACAGTACTTATGTGTAGATGATTCAATGCCTAAAACAATCTACAAAGGGACGTGCACTCTCAGATCATAGTTAACTTTTTAAGAACTCTTATCTTGAAAATACTAAATTTTACAGGCTATTGAGGTTTGGAAATTTGATACTGATCTCACCTGTAGGTGGGCAAGAACGTGACCATATTGAAGTCCAATTATGCATGAAACTGCTGCTGTTATGGAGCTGTGAACAAGTGAAGATAATTATAGACTATCATCAATCATTACCAGTCAATGTAACTCGAAATAACACAAAACCTACCACCTATGTATACAATTTGCTGTTCAATGAACATTTTCTTGCCAGACTATCAGTAAAAAATCTGTGAAGAACGTGAGAACCCGGAATAAATATGTAGATTATAAACATCTACAATTTATATATGTTCTACTTTCTTAATTTGCCGAGGTGTCTTTCATAGATAAAACCATGATACATAATGGATAATACCTCTGTCCCACTGGAACTAAAAGAAAAATCAACTAGGTTTGATTTAGAATTAGAACAATTTTACTCTCGGATCTTGTTAGCATTAGTTATGATTGTAATTCCATGATATCACAACAAATTAGAAAGGCGATCATTTTAATCTGAAAAAGAAGCTTCCAGTTGCACAGAGCATAATTGTCTCCGAACTTCACAAGATAAAAAGGCAACTCTACGTAGGAGAACTTTAACTGATGGACTCACAGGGAAATATTAGCAGTTTATACTTATCACCTTAAAATGCCTTCGGGGTCAAAAGGAGCATGACACCATGAAGGTGAACTATCTGAAACTTGACCCTTAGACATATTGCACTCCTGGAAGTTAAATCATCAACAAGGAATTAACATGTCACGTTATGCTGCTGTAAAGCCTCGAACAAAGATATGGAATCAACAATAAGATACCCTAAGGTTTCTGTAAACTGGTTTTCTATACAGATGGCCTAGACCAAGTATGTAGCGATCAATCATTCCAGCAGAATTACACGCAGGTCCAAGATCGCCTCTCACTGAACAATTGACCTGACATTGGGTTGAGAACCTTGTAAGCATCGTAAAATTCATATTTTGAATTCCACCACCAGTATACTCTCATACAAATGAATTTTAAACATGAATAAGCAGGTGAGATTTTTTGAGAATTAATAAGCACAGGACAGCTATCTAACCAGTAAAAGTTGATAGGAATTCATGAAATCAAATTCAAAACAAAAAGGATAGGAAAGTGAGAAGTGAAGGGTGCTGAGTCTACTCACCGTGTAAATATCACCACCACCAATAGGAGGCAGCGAAGAGGACGAGGCTGATACATCAAACTGCCAATCTGGAACATATAGACCATACAGTAATCCTGAGTAAAGCGCCAGCAATATTACAACAACAAACCTGCATAAAAATATTTGTACAATGATGAGAAAATGAGTACGAATATACTGGATGTAATACTAGATGAATATAACTTGCCAACTTCATTCAATGCGAAATGGACTAATCCTGCCATTTGATTTTCTACTAAAATCTGTGGGTTGAGACTTTTAAATTTGGATAGTGCCCGGTTGTTAAGTTTTACTTTTAAACATCATATTGCAGCAGTAGGTGACTAAAATTATACTTATTAAGGATGGTTTTTGATTTAGAGACAATCTTGATTAACAGGGCAATCAGATATCGACATATTAGGGCCCTCAAATTTAATAGTTCTGACACGAAAACCTTACCATTGCCAGTAGTAATTTTTGACGAAATTTATTTCTTTCCATCGCGGAGGTGGAAGCCAGATCTCGATTAAAGCTGCAACAATGTATCCAATAGATATCCTCTGGATTCATAGATCGCCATATCAAATTCGTTAGCTTCCTCAAATAATATACATTAACAAAAAATACCGATATCAACCATTACTGATAAGGTATAGTCATATATCACTACTACATCAGATACATTTCTTTGCACTATCAACTTTTAGTATGAAAAGTAGTCAACAACTCACAAGAGATCGTTTTATGGATGCATTTACCTGTAAAATTCCCAACCACCGAATTCTTTCAATGTCAACACCAAAAGTCAAGGAAGTTATACCGTGAAAATAGCCTCCTGAAATGAATATACATTGTTTATTAGGTGAAGAAACTAGAACGGCAGAAAAAACAGTTGCCCAGTACAGCAAAATTAGGTGAACGTAGTTGAAGTCCATCAACACAGTCTTATGCAGACATAACATGCAACAATTTTAATGAAAAATACGGTTTCATGGCAGCGTGCGTGGACACAAAAAAGAGTGAGTGAGAAGATATTACCTTGAAGAACAACACCGAGAACAAATAGTTTGACTGCTCTGGCGAAAGCTTTGCATGTAGCTTGTGTTCTCTGCGGCCTTCTCTGACGTATTGCGGGGAAAGAAAAAAAAGAGGGCTTTAATTAATTGGATTGATAGAAGGAGTGAAAAGCAGAAAACGTAATGCGAAGAGGAGTGGCATCGCAATAGGCACCTTATAAACGAGTGCAAGAGAAATTCCAGCAATGAAGAGAAAAAATGGCATGACGAGATCAGCCAAGTGAATTCCATTCCAGGGGGCATGAGCAATGATGGGGAAGATGGAACCCCCGTAATCCACCACTATCATAAGCTGAAATTCAACAAAGGGAAAGCCTTTTTCAATTCCCAGAAGAAAAAAAATGAGACCTTTGCTTGTTAATTTGCTCGAAACGCAAAGAAAGAAAGAAAGAAAGAGTGAAAGAATCGGATACAAAAACAGAGAGGCCGCGAAAGACGTCGAGGGAAGCGATTCGGGTGGGTCTGGCGTTCTGGAATTGAGTTGGCTCCGAATCGTTGAGCAGCAACGGTTGTGGATCAGCCATTCGATTTTAGGCGCAGTAATAGTATTCTCCGTCAAACTACTACGGAGTGTTTGGACAAAACAAAAAGGTTTCACTCCAAAGCTCGATTGTTGCTGAGAGTTTTGACTTGTTTTGTTTCTCCCTAAGATGCGAGCGCAAAAAAACTTAGGAAACTGGGAATATGCTTATGCTGTTGTTCGATGTCTTTAACAGCGTGGCGCTAGAACATTGGGTCCCTTGGGATTGTTTGTTGAGTATTTGTGAACTACTAACACTAACTACAACTCTACAACTACGCTTCCACCATGTCATTGTCCCATGTGTTTAGGGATATACATTATACCACCCTTTTACACTTTTCTACCTACTACATATTCAACAACTATTCAATTCATGGCCTTTTAAGTTTCTAGCTTCTAATAAAAGTAAAATTGGCATTTAATATGTGTTTTGCAGTCTTTTTTTAACTTTTTTTGACAATTTTGACGTTGGATTATTGTCACAAGCAGACACACTTTATGAGGGTTTTAAATTTTAATTGTTTTCAGCTTCAGCATTTTTAGTGGACAGGACTTGGACAAACCTGAATGTACTCATTCAAATATTTCACGGGTACGCCAGACATTCCTTTAAATGCAGTGCCAAAAACATTCTTTCTCGAAGGACCATAACTATTTTTTTAAAAACAAAATATTCATTTTCACCAAACAGTCAAGTGATTCATGATCATATGTCAAAATGAAATCCATAATGATTACTGTTTCTTCTGATTCCATTTTTGTCAATTTGGAGTTCAACCTTACCACCTTGCGATCAAACTTTTGGCTCTTATCAGGATTCCTAATATGATAATCATACATTTTTATTTTATTTATACCTACTCAAAATTTATTTTTTATTTTTATCTCTCTTATTTATATCTTATAAATCTGTCACTTTCATTCATTATATATGTAAATATACACAAATCATTGTTCTATATATAGCACAGACCATAAGAAAATACTCGCATCCACTTCCACTTTACTTAATCGGTATGTTTTATTGGATAATAATATTTTAATTATTTTTTTTAACTTATTATTTTAATCATCACTAAATTATCGCATCACATCATTGAAAAAAATAAAAAAATAAAATTCTTATACCGATTAAAATAATAAATTAAAAATAGATAAAAAAATAAATTAAAATATCATTTTCATTTGTTTTTGCTAACTGAGATGACAACTTGATTATTACACCAAAATTTTACTGATAGAGTTTTTGAATCCAAACTCATCAAAAAGAGGATCGATCTATAATTTATCACAGGTGATATTTTGTTATTCAAATGGAATGTATGCAAAATGCATATGAAGAAAAATCAATGGCCGGGAGAAAAGCCACCGTCTACCACAAGATCAAGGCCGGTGACGAAAGCAGAGTCATCAGAGACCAGAAACAGCACCGCATTGGCCACCTCTTTGGGCGTCAGCACCACTCCCTTCAGTCTCGCGTAATTCCGGAAAACTTCACGCGCCTCCTCTTCATTCACCCCTATCAGTTTACAAGTCAACGGCGTTGCCAACCCATTGGGTGAGACGCAGTTCACCCTTATCCCGTGTTCCGCAAGCTGCATGCTTGCCGAACGCATCAAACCCAACACTGCGTGCTTCGACATCACGTAGTCACTCCCAGTTGGACTACCGTGGCTGCCAACCACGCTCCCCGAGCACACTATGCTTCCTCTCACGCGCCCCTCCACCATGGCACGCGCCGCGTGCTTCACGCACGCCGCCATTCCGCGCACGTTCACCGTGAACAGCTTGTCGAGTTGGGACATGTCGAGCTCCGCCACCCTCTGTTTGGAGAGACTACCGATCCCAGCGTTGCTGAACATTATGTCCAGTTGACCGTACGCTTTGACCGTTGACTGTACCAGGCTTTGGACTTCATCTTCCTCCGCCACGTCGCAGTGAAAGTAGCTGCACCTCTCCCCGCCAATGGACGCCGCCACTTCTTTCCCCAGCTTGTCTTGGACGTCAGCGATGACCACCATTCGCGCCCCTTCCTCCGCGAATAGTCTCGCCGTGGCTTCGCCGATACCGCTGGCACCTCCGGTAACTATGGCTATTTTGTTCTTTAACCTGAGAGTGGTGATGGATGTTGATTCCGCCATCATATGATTGTTTAGTGGTGGTGCTCGCAAATGGTTCACTGATGCTGCGTTTTTTATAGTGAAGGATCATCTTCCTAGCGCCATAAATAAATGTTAATAATGATGCTTAGAGTCTAAAATCAACACTTTACTTTTTTTCCTATTTGAAAATGGATTTGGTTTTTATTTGAAATGAATTTTGGACACGAGGATTTTAAAATTAAAGGAGGTGAAAATGGACGTTGTTTGCATTAAAAAAAGAAAAAAATGACGTGATTTGAATAAATTTGAAATAAATGTTTGTGTATGATATATAATAAATATAATAAATTAAAAAAAAAGTTTTAATAAATAAAATTAGGTGATTATTATTTTATTTTTATCTTGATAATGAATGTAGTATAAATTTAGATGTAAATATTATTATTAATTGTTAATTATTAGTTATTAATTGTTAATTATTAATTATTAATTGTTGATTGTTTATTATTAATTAATAATTAATAATTTTTAATTATCAATTTTTAATCGTTAATTATTAGTTACTAATTATCGGCTTAAATACTTTTTTGGTCCTTCTCATTCTTGTAGTGTTTGTTGCGAATGGTCCTCAATTTCACATAATGTTTAAAATGGTCCTCATTTTTACCGAATGTTTAGAATGGTCCTCATCTTCGCAATTCGTATTTTATTTGGTCATTTTCTGTAACGCCGTTTAAATCATTAACGGAGCATTATACATGTGACACGATTTGTATTAGGGTGTATTACGTGTACTGTACAGGTGGTTGTATTACGTGTATTACGTGTAGTGTATTAGTTTCCACCTCAATTTCACCTCCCACTTCAACATCACTATTCAGACCACTGGCATCCCCAATCTCTACTTCAGCAGCCTCTTCATGGGCCTCTACTTCACCACCGTGGTGGACAATAACATTGAACCTATCATCACTCAGTGTCCTAAAGTAAATTAAACACATAAAAAAGATGTATTATTAAGCCTACTTTAACGCAATGGGGGACCACTCCTACAATCAATTACAAATAAAATAATGGGAACCATTACACCAACATCGACAACGGACAAACAAACCAACTAAAATAATACCCCACTGAACCCCACCTACAGACACAAACTACACAAAATCATGGAATTAATTTAGAAACCATGCACAACATCACAACGAAAGAAAAACAAACCCAAAAATAGAATTACGAAAACCCTAACCTAGGAGCAAACACAACCCAGAAAACCCTGAACCCACTTACCTCGTTGATGATGATTAACTAGAAAATTGAAATGAAGAGTGCAACTGCAATCCAATGATGAAATGACAAGTATTAGTTGTTTCCTCTGCAAATCTGAACTCAAGAAAGACGAAGATAAAGAAATTTCTCTAATTGCAAAATTTCTCCTAAATTGAAAAATTAACGTTAATTAGTCACAGTACACGTAACACACCCTAATACAAATTGTGCCACCTGTACAATGTTCCCTTAATGATTTAAACGGCATTACAGAAAATGACCAAATAAAACACGAACTGCGAAAATGAAGATCATTCTAAACATTCAATAAAAATGAGGACCATTTTAAACATTATATAAAAATAAGGACCATCGCAACAAACATTACGAAAATGAGGACCAAAAAGTATTTAAGCCTTAATTATTAATTCTCGATGTTGTTGGCATGGTTCAAGATCCAATTAGGTAACATCTATGTTGTAGGCCTTTAAAAAAAATCTCAAAAATTTATTTTTAAAAATATTCTTAAATTTCTTTTTAGTACTAATTTATAAAAAAGAAATAACTTCAAAGAAGACTTTGATTTTAAAATGTTGAGTTGCTGGATTGCAGAGTTGGTATAGAGATATTAAAGTTTTCATTTTTTTTTTTTCATTTTGGATCTGTTCCTTTAAGGTATTCTCCTATGTAAGGTTTTTTTCGTATATTATTTTTTTTACCATAGTTTATAGCAACCCATCACTCTTGACAAAGACAACTGCATTGAGTGCATTATTATTATGACAGGCAAAAGACAAACCATAATAAAAATCAATACCAGTGCACGACATGTCAAATAATTGAAATTTTAGATGTCTTCGTTTATCAGACAACACTCTGTATCTCAGAAAAGTAGTTGTTTCTTTTACTCCTGCGAATCACTCTAATGGTAGTGAATAATTTTATTTTTATTTTTATGATTTCACGTTAATTTTAGAGGAAGTTATTATTCAAACTATAGAGTTTAAATTAATCGGTACTAAAAGTGGATGGTTTTTTCTTTTTTTGCAAATTATTAATTGTAGGGAAAATTATACTTACTTTTCTGTGGTGTAGATGATATTCATACCTTTTGTAATTTTAAAATAGATATTTGTCCTCTTATAATTATAATTTTAATAAAGTGACAATTATGTCTTCTAATTTTTAAATAAATATTCACATTTTTTATATTTCTAACAATTGAGATTTAATCCTCGTAAATTTTTTTAAAATAAAATTTATTTTGATATAACTAAGATTTGAATAAAAATGATAGAATTTGAAGTTTTTAAATTAAAATAATATTTTTTTATAAATAAAAATGGGAGGTTAGCGACATTATTTAATTATATATAATGTTTATGATAAACATTAAGCTACTTGATCTCTTTTTTCTTCTCGAGTTAATCAAGTTGTCAGATTAACCAAAATCCATGCACATCTCAACTCTTGTAATCATATAATTTATCAATAAAAACTTATGAATAAATGGTATTTTTACTTGTGTAATGAATATGACATAATTTTATTTTTTATAAAAATAATAACAATAAATAATTTTTAGCGTATAAATTAATTGATATAAATTCCTTTTAATGTATAAAGCATATTTATATTTATTATAAATACTTTATATTATGATTCAATATAATATTTGTAACTATAGATAAATTATTTAAAAAAAAACATTTAAATTCAAGTTTAGAAACAAAGATGAAAAGAATAAAATGAAAGAAGTCACGAAGAGATCTTTTAAAACGCTCTTGTTGAAGAAAAACTCATAAAAACTTTCTTCTTTATTCTAATTTTTATATATCAAAAATTAAAAACAAAAGTGATGGGCTTTTTGGTTCTTTGACTGACCCTACCGCACAAGGCCTGTTACGCTTCCTGGGCTTTCGGCCTTAACCCACAGCCACAAAACAAATCAGCTTCTTTCTGCACCTTCATGTCACTTTTTCCGTAAATCCATATAAAGGAATTTCCATTTTATTTTTTCGAAATTCTGTAATTTGAAAGTAATTATATTTGAATTGTACAGCTAAAAGGACTTTAAAAAATTAGAGAGAAATAAAAAAAAATAGCTTTCAGATTACACAACTTAAAAGTTATTTATAATTTTCAGATTGTGTAATCTAAAAATCTTTTTTTACATATAAAAAAATTACCAGATAATCTATAAATAATTTTAACTATTAACTTACACAAATCAGAAATCACATTTTATTTATCGGACTGCAAAATTTAGAAAGGGTGAAACAGGGTTTTTCTTAAATGGGGCAAAGGAAAAAAAATATGGAGGTTCAAGAAGAAGTTGCCAAAATATATTGCATTTCTTTTAGCATTTTTATACTTATTTTTTTCATCAAAGATTATATAGTCTATACAATATATAATTAAAAAAATATGATATGAATATTTGTTAGTCATTACACACGGGTCTGATAGTGATATTTTGTTATTGAATGGGAATATATGCAAAATGAATGAATGCATATATGGGCGTCACAGCGAATAGCCACCGTCTACCATAAGATCAAGGCCGGTCACAAAGGCGGAGTCATCAGAGACCAGAAACAGCGCTGCATCGGCCACATGTTTCGGCGTCAGCACCACTCCCTGTAGTCTCGCGAATTTCCGGAAAACTTCACGCGCCTCCTCTTCGTTCATCCCTATCAGTTTACAAGTCAACGGCGTCGCCAACCCATTGGGTGAGACGCAGTTCACCCTTATCCCGTGTTCCGCAAGCTGCATGCTCGCCGAACGCATCAAACCCAACACTGCGTGCTTCGACATCACGTAGTCACTCCCGATTGGACTACCGTAGCAACCAGCCACGCTCCCCGTGCACACTATGCTTCCTCTCACGCGCCCCTCCACCATGGCACGCGCCGCGTGCTTCACGCACGCCGCCATTCCGCGCACGTTCACCGTGAACAGCTTGTCGAGTTGGGACATATCGAGCTCCACCACCGTCTGTTTGGAGAGACTACCGATCCCAGCGTTGCTGAACATTATGTCCAGTTGACCGTACGCTTTGACCGTTGACTGTACCAGGCTTTGGACTTCATCTTCCTCCGCCACGTCGCAGTGAAAGTAGCTGCACCTCTCCCCGCCAATGGACGCCGCCACTTCTTTCCCCAGCTTGTCTTGGATGTCAGCGATGACCACCATTCGCGCCCCTTCCTCCGCGAATAGCCTCGCCGTGGCTTCGCCGATGCCGCTGGCACCTCCGGTGACTATGGCTATTTTGTTCTTTAACCTGAGAGCGGTGGTAGTGGTGATGGATGTAGATTCCTCCATGATTGTGTAGTGGTGGTGCTGGCAAATTGCTGAGTCACGCTGCCTTATTTATTAATAATGGAGCATCACCTTCCTAATTTAGCAACCCTGACTTTGATTTTCTGATTAAAATGTGTGACTGGTGGAACATTTCTAATATTATATTTTGTTTCAATAATAAATATAAATGGACAACAATAGTTTCATAAATAAATGTTAATAATTATGCTGTAGATTACTTTAGACTCTAAAATCAACAGTTTACTAATTATTAATTGTAAATTATTAATTACTAATTAATTATTATTAATTACTGATTATTAGTTATTAATTAGTAATTACAGTAATTATTCATTCTTATTAAGTATCAACTACTTATTATTAATAATTAATTATTAAATATTAATTTTAATTACTAATTATTAATTATAGATATATAGCAAAATTGGAAAATAAAATGCATATATAGTTATAGATAAAATAAATTTCAGTCATTAAAATAAAAAGTATTATAATAAGTAAATAATATTATGTGTAATTATTTAAAATTTAAAAAATAGTTATTAAACTAAAAAAGATTAAATGATTTTTTAAATTATAAATAATTATTTGAATTTAAAAGTAATAATTAAGAATATAAAATTGAAGAAGTAAAAAAAAAAAGACATTAGAGAAGTATATCTACTTATATATATATATATATATATAATTATAAATATGATATAAGTACTGTAACATCCCAATTTCAGCAGCTTAAAGCTAATCAAAATAGGGAGTTTCATCATAGTTCCAAAACAGATAATCCAGTGTACACAATATATTAATATAGTCTTACAAAAGATATGACTATAAAAATATATCGCTTATACACTTAAACTAAACTAATAAACTCTATACTTAAACTGACCACTGCTAAAGCTCCCACTGGAAACCTCCTTCTCAACACTTAAACGGTGACTCTTCATCCTCTAGAAGCGCTTTTGACACTGCAACCACATCTGCTCCCACCGAATAGGTGATCATTGCAAAAGGAAACATACAACACGAGACAGACACACAGAAAGCAAGGGTAAGCTAATCTGATTAAATGAATCATACAGTTCAATTATAAACAGAAATCATGCAATCTTTCTCATTTCCACCAGAATCACATAAACCACCCCAAACACAATGCATATATATTACTCTAAACTCGATATCCGGATTATGTAAGCGACATTGGATCTCTGGGTGGCTTGCACCTGTGACGGTTTCCAAACTCTGCAGAGTTTGGACACAAGGGGTTATCACCCAACCACTCCCAAGGTAAGTCCCCTTCGCGTCTGTGACTGAATCGGGTCCACAGACTAGGACCTCCTGCTACTCCTCACGACATAATCCATTACACTCTACATGAGCCTTAATGGTTATTGGAGCGTCAGGATACCAACCCATACGGAGTCCTCATGTCCTTACATACACTAAAACATCCCTCTTAGAATTTCCCTTGAAATCCTACTTTAACCACTTCTTCTCATATTCCAACTTCATGCAATTTCACTCCACATATTATCAGTCATAACAATTCATGCATATCATAACTAAGTTCACATTTTAACATTTAAACATAGCTTCATCCATTATAAACAGAGAAATAACACTCAGTTGCAGAGGATCTCGCCCAAGCTAGAAGGTCTCGCCCAGGCGAAAAGGGCTCTCTCGCTTAGGCGAGTTATTCCCGCCTAAGCGAGGCTCGAAACAGAGAACAACCCAAACTCTGGGCGAATTCTCGCTCAGGCTAAGTTGTCTCGCTTAGACGAGAGTGACTCTCGCTCAAGCGAGACTGGCTCGCCTAGGCGAGATCTCGCGCAGAAA
>Ga0209589_1004456_pt1 | contig 24174 bp, 9 predicted proteins | sample CowpeawhiteBW_FD_187525 | JGI IMG/M metagenome (GOLD analysis project Ga0209589, IMG submission 187525) | Root nodule microbial communities of legume samples collected from California USA - Cow pea white BW (SPAdes) (version 2) | ecosystem: Host-associated > Plants > Roots > Nodule | place: USA...
ATATATATATATATATATATATATATCAAATTGGAAATATTTTAGCCTTAGTACAGAATTGGAATTTTTTTTTTCTCAAATGATAATATGTCTAAAAGTGATGCTGAGGTACCAACGTTCATAAAAGAAGATTAATTGTACCTAAATGGCAAATAAATCTGTCTTCGTGGGTATTATCCGAACTTGTCCCTATTTTAACGGATAATCCCCACATTGACTGTGTATGTGTATGAGTATGGGAAATCTCTAACTTTTTCAATTAGATATGGGGATGTATATATCCCTGCCATAATACATGTCCCCAACATATTTCCGTCTCCATTTAAATTATTAAAATATTCATAATTAATTAAGTAACCATATATATATATATATATATATATATATATATATATATATATATATATATATATATATTCTATTTTTTATTTCTTCTAATTATTTGGTTTATCATTAAACTCATTCGCATCTCCAATATATTTTTCATTTTATCGTAACCTTTATGTAATTATGTTAAAATGATGTATGTCAATTAAAAAAAAATTATGTCTCACATTTGAATATTTTTATTATTTTTTAATATTTTTATATATTGTGTATTTTCCTTTCACATGAGAATGTTTAATACTCTCAATTTAAGTGTTTAATAACATAAACATTTCATTTACTAGGTAATATATATAAAAAAAATTCTTTACTTATTGTTATTAGTTTTTGTTTCATTTGAAGAACTTTTGTTTCGCTAAAACAATTTTCGTTATTTCTTAACCATTGAGTATATACGGATATTTGAAAAGTTTTCTTAGATCTCTAAGGTATTTTTGATCTTATCATACCCTTACTTATACATTTGTTTTTCTTTGTATGATTTCTTTCGATAATTTCTAAAATTGTTTCTAAGACACACATTTGTTAAATTTTTAATATTTTTATTTGTTGTTTATTTTAATCATGTACAATATTATTTCGATATATTTTATCTAATTATTTTTATTTTCTAACTCATTATCAATCATACTGTAATTTTTCACTATAATTATATAAATAATGTTTATTTAGTATAATATAAAAATTTAATGTAATTGTCATGAATTTTTTTTTACCACCATCCAACATACATTGAAGTTCAAAAGGTATAAGATTTATAAAATTTTATTATTATGTTTATTATTTGTTCTTTGCGTCATTTTAATCAAGTGATGTATTATAACTTTCATTAGTGTATAAAAAAAAGATTCATTAAAATTTTAAAAATTGAAGTAAACAAAGATTTAAAATATTTTTAATTTGAATATTTGTTTTCCTTTTATATATATCTTTTAAATATTTTTAAATTGTATCAACTAGGTTTTTGCAGTTTGCAGATTTAATAAATGTTTTGGTTTTCATGAAATTTTATTTGGTATTCTAATATAAAATGTAAACAATTATAATTTATTTCAAAGTTTTTGATATCAAAGAAACAACTATCTTCCTATATTTGATAATATTATGTTTCCTTTACCGTAATTTTTTATTATTTTATAAAAATTAATTAAAATTAATATTGAAGTAGTAAAAAAATGGGTATGAGTATGGGTACGAGATTATACCCATTATCTGGTGGAGATGTGGATGGGAAAAAAATTTGATACCCACTGAATTTGAAGATGAAGATGAATTTTTCTACGAAAATGAATATGGGATAGTAAAACTCACCCTTGCCCCACCCATTGTCATCCCTAATTGTATATATTCCAAAACTAAATACGTAAGCAAAAAAGAAGGGAAATACTTTATTAAGGAAAAAGAAGGCTCGAGAAAATACATGTACTGCATAGAACTAGATAATCTCAAAATATTCATCTAAATAAAATTACTATACTTAAATAGGATAAAGAATACTAATATGAACATAACTAATCTATTTTCATCAAATACCTATTAAAATATTATAAATAAAACACTTTATTATGTATGTATTCTTTATTAATTATCATGTTTATTGCGTGTTTTTACATGTGAGTGACAAGAGTATTAAAATTAAAAAATTGTAAACTGGACATGCCATTCAAATGTTATTTATGTGACAATTAAGTTGTTATTCAATCTTTAACTTTTTTTATCTATGAAAAATGTTTTTTTTTTAACGGTGACTTATATATAAAAATTATTTATATAGAACAATTTAAGTTTAGTTCTTCGAGGAGAATCTAATCTTTTGAATTAATACGTTGTTTTCACAAATCTTTATATAACTTCAAACAATTTTTTATAACCTGGTTTGACAATTTTGATATCATTATTCAACTTTTTTTTTTATAATTCAGTGAGTATAAAATATATATATATATATATATATATTTTGAAAATCTCATATTTATTAAAAATAAATTCAAATTATAGTATATAAGTGGAAAATTAATTATAGTACGAACATCATAATATAAGTGACTTATGAAAGATCGTTTAAATTCAGATGATAATATGATATTAAAGTCATATAAAATTTATTTTAATTATTGAACTTATCATGTAACTTATTATCAGTTTACTATCAAACTGTTCATTAATTTTTAATTTTATACTCAAAATGTATATATTTTAGTGTAAAAAATTATATTATACATTATACATCAACTAAAAATAAGATTAAATTATAATATACAAATAAATATTAGTCTAGTATGAACTAATTTTATAAAATTAAATTAAATTTATAATTTAATTCTTAAAATAAGGACGACAAATTTTGGAGTAGAAGAAAGTACTATAATATTTATTTATTTCTGGAAAAACATTTATAAACTCAAATTGAAACAGTATTTAAGGATTAACGGGACTTGCTATGGCTTAAAGCTTCAGCATTCATCATCGTAATTTTGAATCTAACAATTTAGAAATGATTCACGTGTTAATTTATTAATGTGGATTGCCCGGTGTCAACTTTTTTAATTTCAGTTTTTCACAATACATGTCAGTTAAAAATTTGACCACTCAAATTTAAAATTATTTTACCATTTATTTCAAACACCAAACTGGTTAATTTTATTATTTTATTCATAAAAATTAAACATAAGAATCAACATTGTGGAATAGTTCAAAGAAACACACTTCACACTGCCTGCCACAGACGACAATAGACAAATTCTAAAAAAAATGAAGGAAGAAATACATAAGGATTTACACACAAATTAAAATTAAAATAGTTCAATTAAAATACGAACAAACTTCAATTTATGATATAAATTCACAATGGGAATTAAAATTACAATAACGAATTTCTTTTTCCATAAACTTTTCCTCAACTACTAATATTCTGTTGTACAATTAAACTTAAAAATCTTAAGTAAATAAAACTATCAATAAAGGTCATACTTATATAGTGTATGTAACTCACTTCCGAGGGTCAAGTTTAACCTAATTGAGCAGAAAAGTGAACAATACTTTCATTAGTTATAAAAATCACATAAATGAACTCTTTAGAAGAGAAAATTAATATCTAAAGAACACAAACTATATACATACTTTAAAGAGAGACATAATAATAAAACCACATATACTTGAATAATGAAACAATCTCAAACCATTGAATTTGAACCATCTAAAACATGGTACAATTCAGAAACTTTAACAAAATTTTACAAACTAATTTTCGCAAATTATATCAGAATTATCACAAGTTTATAGTTTAACTTAATAATACCATTGGAGAAGAAAATAGCAAGCCATGTTGAAAAAATGAAAAAAAATAAATAAATTGGGTATTGGAAATAAACGAGGGTTGCTCTTTGTTTTGTGATGACCTCACACTTGCATGCAGTTCAAATTTCTGCAGACCTAATCTTCCTATGTAATACCCACTTGTAATTTTTATATTAATTATTTAATATTTAATATTTATTTCTAGAAGGGAAAAAAAAGAAAAAAGACTGAGACGGCAAGCAATCAATCCCTTTGTGTGTATACTGTAGGAATTGCCAGTGTGGTCACTTGCCACTCATTCAGGACAAAATCAAACAATTTATTATTTAAAAATATAAAAGTATTTTATAATTTTAAAAAAATCATATAACTATTTTATTTTATTCTAATCATTTTCGTCTTTCAGTTTAAATCTTAAGACACACGCTAATATAAAAAGGTAGGTACAATAGAAAAAAAAAGGGGGAAGAAAAAAAGGAAGGAGTAAAACCAGCTTGGCACAGCACAAAGTAGAACTGAGAATCAACGATGCTTGGAAAAGAGTGGTTTTGAAAAATGTGCGCCATTTAAACGCAATTGGAAGTAATATATTAATCTCAGTAATTAAGCATAATATATAAAGCCACCTAATGCTAATTCTAATGTTAATGCTAATACCATTTTCTAGTTGTGGCTGCTTACAACTTACAACATTGTAGGCAGTGTCGTACAGACACACATATATCATATTCTTATTATGTTATTGGTATGCATGAATAAAAACAAGCAATATCCCAATGTTCCACAATAATTAAAATATATTTGTAATTTTGTTCTCAAAGATAGAAGAAGACTCTGTCTCTGTCTCTGTATCTGTCTTTGTCTCTGTTCGTCTCTCTGAAGGAATCGCTAAGGATCACATTCTTTTCAAGTTTAATTTCTGCTTCTGGGCACCTCTAAAGTTCTCTGCTTTTTTAGGGTTCCTTTGATTCTCAATTGGATTGCAATTGGGTGTGTCACTCTGCTTTGCCCAATTCATGCCACTGTAGTTGTTCATGGTAAGACTCATCAGCAGCATGCGATTTTGAATAAGATATCAAGGTGGATCTTTTTTTCTTCTGAAATGATGAATAGAGGTGGGGAGTTTGTTGAAACAAGTGCTTTTTTCTGGGTCGGGGATTACTGTATCATGTTGGAAAATCAGTTCAACTTATGTGTTGGAATGAATTCGGACGAAGTTTTTTTTTGGGGTGGGGGGTAGGTGTGGTGTTAATACAAATTCTGAAACCAAGGTTTTGTGTGATTTTCATTAACACAATGGTGCATTTTTCTCGTTAGTTTAAAAAAGTTTCGAATTTCAACCTTCGGTTTCGATCTCTGGAGCTTTTATTTTTCTCATTACTGTTTTCCTGATTTACCGGTGGCTTTAGTGACAGTGGTGTGAAGCTGTGACAGGACATCGATTAGTGCAAGAAAGAGATATAAAAAATGTCAATGTTCCTTTGCGTTTCTGCAATTGTAGCTTGTTTGGATTTCTTTGGGAACACTTTACTCACAAGTCATGATTCTCATTTTTTGCTAACTTTTCTCCTGCTATCTCCTCCAATTTCATGAGCCGAAACCTTTTCCTTGAAGTTTATTTACCCTGAGGAATTTCTCATGCGGGTTGTTGCTTATGTTGGGTTTGTGTTGTTGGTGTAACGGGGTGCACGGGGAGAGTGTTACCTTTAGTTTTACTATCACCAATTCACTATACATGCCTATTGCAATCTTTTGAAACCTTTCCCTTGTCATCCCAATCGAGAATTGGCACGGACCACACTTGTCATGTCTCAGGCCGTTCTTGTGATCTAGTTGCTTTTATGTCTGTATTTTTTTCCTCAGCCTCACGTTTGGCCCTGTGAATTTTTGGAACAGAGAATAGCAGAACTTTTGACCTGACCAGTGAAGAGTGAACTGCCAGGGCAAACGACAAGGTTAGTTGGATAAATCCTTTGTGCTTATTTTTAATTACGAGTTTAAGATTATGGAATGAGGAAAATAAATAAAGAAACGAGAATCATTAATGCTGCTGAAATGGCCTAATAAAAAAACTGAATGCTGTCAAATAAAGTACATGTCAGTTTTAAAATAATATTGGAGAGCTCCGGTACAACTTAAAATGTATTGCCGCTCGTGAGTAACCTACTACCACTTCTTTGTTGGTTGACATTTAATTACTCATGTTAGTGGCTTTTTACTGTTAGTTTACCTCTAAGTTTTGAGTTTTGTCTAAGCTTTTTGAACTTTCATTGATGAATAGTCATCTTTGTTTCTAGAATATATCTGAGACTGTGATACTTGTATCTCTGTGTGTCTTAATGTCAGAGACAATAGAAACTCGTTGTGTGCACAGAGACACTAAATTTTTGGTGGTGATTCACTGTGTCTTCCTTGTATCAGCTGGTCTAGTACTCAGGATATGGGCTGCTTCGTCTCCACTCCAAAGGATTCTAGTGGAAATAGAAGAAGACCAGGGAGTATCGGGGAGGTTTCTGTGTATGTTCCCGGTCTAAGAATTCCTAAACCTGTTGATTTTGCCCAGTCACTTGGTGATTACTTGTCCAAGAATATAGTGGAACGCTTGTCTGCGCTTAGAACTCGTATAGTCGTAATGGCTGGTCAAGAAGGGCCTACAATTACGAGAACAAAAAGGAAAAGTGCCACCCAACATGGTTAGTACTAGCAAGGATGAATCATTTTTATAGTGAATGAGTAGCTCAAATTTAATGATGCATCACACAATTTCATACTCAGGAGGTTCAACACTGGCTGATCTTCAGCAGGCTCTTGAAGACTACTTGCCAGTACTTTTAGGATTAGTCGAAAATGGTAAAACATGTTTTAGCCTATTCATACTTGATGAATGTTCTCTCCACAACTTGTTCTGATTAATAGCTTATCTTTATTGTGCAGGAAGCCATTTACAATACAAAATACAATTTGCTTGGGTGAATCAAGAGGATGATGCAGAGGTAATTCCTACGTTTTTAGTTCATGTGTTTCTGCTTTGATTTGTGTGTTTATCTGTATCTGTATACAATATAATGCTGATAATTTTCTATCTGCTCCATTTTTTGTTTGTTTGTTGATGCAACTGCATTTTTCCAGGAAACAGCCATGTCAAATGCCTGGTATGAAGTGTTGTCAGTTTTGCACTTGATGGCTACACTATCATTATCACAGGCCAATTTATTACTTCTTCCCAGAATGTCCACTGATGGTCATCAGCCTAAAGTATCAGAAGGTGAGTATTGAGATTTTTTTTGCACATGTCGACATATTCCTTGTAACTTGGCTGGTAATCTTATTGTTTTTACATCAAACAACCAAAATACATTGGATAAAAATAATTCCAATTGGAAACGCCTGTTTAATATCTTGTGGTTTTCAGTTAATCATGTTTCTGCTTTGTTTGTGATTTTGTGGTTATATGGAATCTGTAGTCTCTATTGACTAGTGTGTACTTATCAGTTTCTATTTGAAGTTTGAAGAAAGATAATTCTCTCTTTCTTTCTTTGTTCAGTCTTGTTTTTTCATTGCCTATGCAGTAAATAATTCGAATTTGGATTCTCTGTTGAGTTTTTGTGTTGTCCCTCTACTGTGCCTTTAAAATATCTTAATGGTTAATAGGTTATTGATTTTGAAAATTTAAAATATATTAAAAAGATATTTAAAGTATCAACATAATGTATTTTTAGTACTCAGCAAAGAACAACACCTAAAAATTCAGTAGAGAATTTAGACTCAAATAATTCATTGCAGTTCTTCGTGTTCATGTCCAGTTATTATAATGTGGCATGGAAATTTCATCATCTTATTGACAGAATAGTACAAAATTTCCTGTAACTTTTTTCACATGTTGGTTATATATTGTGGTAGCTGATTAAATGGAAACAAATTTTTTAATTGTCTTATGTTCTGCAACACTCTGTTTCTAATGATTCTGCTTCATATTACCTTTATGTATATCATTACTTTTGGAAGTATGAACTTTTGGTTGTTTACTAACAGAAAGCAGACGAGCTTCTGTTGATATCTTCTTAAAGGCAGCTGGGTATCTTGATTGCGCTGTAAGGCATGTTTTTCCACAGTTGCCTGCCGAGCTCAGGTTTGTACACATGCAATACAATCAGTTGACTGAACAGTTTTTTGTAATCTATCTTCATTTTTATTTTTTTTATCACTCTTCTCACTGTTAATTTGATTTTAGGAGAAATTTACCAGTAGACCTTGCAGAAGGAGTTCTCCGTGCACTTTGTTTGCAAGCATTGGGGCAGGTATTATATTTTTTGCCTTGTAAAAGAATTATGAATTGATAACCATTACATTAACCGATGTTTCTTGTATGTTATAAATATTTATGGAGCCAAACTTCTTATCCATCATTCTTTTGCGAAGTTATGTTGCATTTTCTAGAAATGATTAATGGAATTAGCTTTGCAAAGTTATTTATATATTTGCTTTTAAAATCGGAAATGGACCAGGCCTAACTCAATCCCAAATATAGCTCAGAAGAAAGGTTTGTCCAAGTCATTATAAAAGATCCTTTGTCTTTTGGGCATTTTCTGGGACGGTGTGGAATCTTAATACATTCCCATTATGCACAAAGTTGGACATTTGGGATGTGGAGTTTTCAAGAGTGGATATTTGATGGTAGCCTAACATCAAATAGGCTCTAATATTAAATTACAAATCCATTACTTAAAATGTTTAAGTTTTTTGAAGGAGACTCATTAATGTTTTTCATACTTTTTACATCTCTTACTCTAGTCCACCTTGTACTGAAATTTGCTTTATATTTAGAAGAATATGGGAATGTCTGGTCAAACTCTAGACTACTTAGTCACAAACTAAGACTTTGATACTTCCCCATAAACTAATTTGGCCTTAAGAATGGACTATGCTTGACTTAACCACCAAAGCTTGCTTAAGTAAGGAATTAACACATTCTTGACGTCATAAACTTGACTTATGAGGTGTGAAGTTTGCTAGACTTAACATATGTGAGTGCACCATCATCATGGGTGGGATAGGCCTTATATATTCTTGGGAAGTGTGAGTTTTAGGTTTAACTTAATCTCACAAAACTCTTCGTCACACCGAGGATTGAACATGGGTGGGTAATATCAGGTGTCGTGATATGACATAACTGAATCTTATAAAGTGTGGGTTTTCGGCCTAACTGAATCTCACAAGTGACTTGTAGGGTGAAATTTGCATCCAGTTGTATATCTGTAGTCAATATGGGATTGTCAACAAATATCTTATTTTAAACCAACTAACCAAGAAGCTTCGGCTATTGGGTGAGAGTACATAAATGTTTACTATTTTCATAATGCTGTCATGTATCATAAAATTGCTCAAATCATTTGCTTTGTGTTAAAGTTTGCTAGACTGCATGACTTAATAACAATGCTACAATGCTTGAGTTTTTCTTTTAGTGAATGATGCTTTTAGTGGCGTGTCACGGGAATTGTTATGGTTGATGTAAAGAGAATACAAAGACAAACAACCTTGTTGTATTAGATGATGCAATGAGAACATAGTAGAATTAATGACCAAATATTATACGACTAGTTTTATGCTTCCTATATTCTTCTATTCTTTTCTTTTATGAAGATAAAACTGCCATTGTAATCAGAGAAAAAGGGGTTATGGGCCCAAGATAATCTGCTCTTGCTTAGAGCAAGGCACATTTGCCCAACACTGTGAGCACCATTCAAATCGAGATTCAAGTAAAAATTCTGTGCTTTACAGATGCTTTTTCCACTTAAAATCTGTTACCATTCTTCAATTTAATCTTCCACATTAGGTGGGCCATTCAAAAGTTTTTGGTCCAGCAGATTTCACAAATGTTTATAGAAATATTGAAAGTGGATATGTATAAATTTGCTCATAGTAAGGCTAGTAATAGAAATTTTTTCATTTTAAGCTTGTAGACGAGTAATAGTCAAAGTTCTTATGTTGAGTAATTGAATCTGAGAACCATGTGTTTGACTTTTAAGTATATTAGTTCATGCCTTTGTTGCCATAATCTAGGAGAATGAATTGGCAAAGGTGAAAATAAAGGAGTAAACTTATTAGTTGTTGTGTGTTGCATCAATTGTCCCATGGTAGAGTTAGGTGAGCCAAGTCACAATAAAAAAGTTTGATTTTTAGCGGTGTAATTGTTGAGGGGGATATTGTTACAGGATGTATGAATTGTTTTGTGGTGGAGGTCAGGTAAACCAAATCTTAATTAAATAATGGTGTTCAAGTCACTATGTTCTTATTGTGTGACTATAAACTATAGTTTTTAGTCTAGTGGTAAGTGCTTGAGAAAGAAATGTTTGTCATTTTAGTATTTACCTCAAATTTCAAGTCAACTCTTAGGTCCATTGATATATAAATTATAAAATAAAAATTTTATGAATTGAGGGTGAAATTTAAAGCTAACAAGGGACAAAAAGGGGGACATTGTGATTTGTGATTACAATCATTGTGTAAATCCATGAGGGTTGCTATCATTTCAATTGAATTCATTGTGTAAATTGCTTTGGGTTTTGTATTAATTAGCATATTAGATTAAAATTTATAGATCTATAGATGCATTTTTCCATTTAAGAATTTGTGTAATTCAAAACCGTAGTTGAGTATATATGACTCTGCTACCGGGGGTAATGCCATGTAAAACATTAACAACACTGCATAGAAGACTGGAGAAGGGGTTCAATATATAGATTTAGATACCTTTCCCACCCATTTTATCTCACATCTATTTTGGGTATACTTGTTTATTTTTATGTTTTAATAGGGTGTAGATATTCAACTTGGAATGGCAATTGATAGTACCAAAGCTACTCTCGCAGTGAAGCGTAGACTTGCATGTGAGATGGTGAAATATTGGCAGCAGGTACAAATGCAAAGTTTTCAATTGTTCTAATTAATGCATTTCAAATATTCATTGACATATCTAATGGAGTTATGGTAACCGTCATTTTATTGCTGGTGCATTTTATTTTTGAACATTTAATACAAATTTCTTTTTCCTTTTTTCCATGGTGGGGTATAAGGTGTGTAAAGAATGCTAGAACTTGTACTTGAGCATGTGACCTTTTCTATATAAATTAAAGTTCTTTTAACTCTACAAATCTTAATCAATTCAAATGACTGAATATCGTTGTCCTTTTCTGGTTTTGCATTGTGTACGTTCTCTTGCATGATTTCTGTTCTGTTGATAGATTTGTTGGTTTCTTTCCAAAAGAATTTCAAAGCCAAGTAACTAACCTGCAACTGTTCATTCTCAATTTATCTTTTATTCTCTCTGTTCCATACCCAATTTCTGATGGGATCTCCAACATGTTTCTCTTCGTTCTGAAACAATAGCATTTTTTCCCTTAGACAAATCTTTGCTTTAATTCTATATACCCAGTATGAGTATGCATATGTGATCATTACCAGCATACATAACTTTATTCACACTTTTCATTTTGCAGGCTCAAGATAATATTATGAACCTTCCACTAGCAAATGGTTGGGGTGAAAAACATCGTCTCTTTGTGAAATGGAAGTATGTTGAGGCAAAGGTTTGTGTTTTTTATCCACAGTTATTTGTATCTTCCTATTTAATTCTTATGAATTTCTTTATAGTAGTACAACTAGAGTGGAATTTTGTGGTTACTGACTGCCTTGTGCTCATAAATGCAGTTGAAGCTATTTGATTTATTCTTATATTTTATGCTCTTAATCTTACTTAATGAGACCTTGAACGGCTCAGCTACTTTTAATATATGGTGTTTCTTTTGATTTTAGCATGCTCATGCACAATTTAGGAACAATATTCATATGTATATTGTAATGATTTATAGGCTGCAGCATATTATTATCATGGATTGATTCTTGATGAGGGAAACACGGAGAAATCTCATGGAATGGCCGTAGCTGCTTTACAAGCTGCTGATGAGTATTTCAAAGAAAGTAAGAAGCTGTGTGAAACATTTCATGCAGCACCACCATTATCAAGGTTATTCATAATATTCCCTTAAACAAACTGATTTGTTTTTATGCTGTTATGTTATGTTATCTTCAGAAAAAAGAGTTATACTAATTTTTAGTCGATGTTTAAATCACAAGTCACGTGTCTAATATATAAAGTGTTACCATCCTTAACCATGTTTATCCCATTTTTTTGAATGAGTGTGTTCGAATTCCACATCATCAATCGTCAAGTTGTCTACGAGCTGAACCTAATCATTGAGATGTCATGCCAGGGTGCTGATTCATCCATCTTTCAAACTACAAGAAAACCTAATAAGAGTAGGCCGAAGAAGACTAATACTAAATCCTCTAAAGTAAAAACTTCTAAAAATTAAAGACTTTTTTCGGATGCGAGAGGATTGATTAATGATAAATTTTTTAATGTGCTGAAAATTTTGCCTTTTTCCTGGTATATGAAGTTCAAAGTAGTTTTCAAAGTGTGATGTAATTTTATCTTGGATTTGGTGTAGTCTCTCCATTTTTATTTAATAAAATCTTCATGTAATAACAGCGATGCCGTATTTGGAAGTTCTGTTAAAAGAGAAAATCATTTTTGGCTGTAGTATTATTTTTCATGGTCCATCTAACTGGCAGTCATGGTGCAGAAATCCACCACTTTGGGGGACAATGAAATATCTTTTCGAGAAAATTCCTAAGGATACTTCAAGCAAGGTGCGAGTAAACCGTGATCTGTATACCTATGAGAGGTAAACTTTAGTGCATCAGTAAATTGTTGCATAAATGAAATTTCATAGTTGGTAATGATTTTTGACTAATGCAAAGTGAAGTAGATGACTGATAAAATCATGCGTTTTTCTGTCAATGTTTATTACAGAATCATGGAAACAGCACCAACATTGCCTGATTTTGCCTTGGCTTTAAAACCAGATGAGTATCAACTTCCTCAGGTGGATTCCTCTTGGAGAACAGAAAATGTGAAAGGGGGACAAAGTGGTGCCACAGATCTTCTCAATGGATGATCACAAATGAAAATTGATTAAACCATATAAATTTGCAGATCTCAGATGCCAGCTTATCAGAAAAAAGGATGCACATCAACTCCAAGCTCAGAAGGGTGATTTTCCAATGCTTTGTCAATAGTTGAAAATTAACTATTTCTGACTGTGTCTACCTTTTCCCTCGTTTTTTTCTCCATAAATTGATTCCCTCCTCCACAATATTTGAAAAAAGAAGGCCTGCAAGTGGAAATAGAGCTTCAAGTTGCGTTTAATGTAAATTGTTTACTTTAGGAAAAGAAAGGGTTTCCTTGTCAAATAATTATGGACATTACTGTTTTGGTTCTGCGTCAAATCTGTCAAATCCTCCATTTGTTAAACAAAGTTGTACAACTGATTGTGTGTAAAGACTTGTGCATTGCAGAGAAAATATGGTTGCTTGTGTTAAAATTCGAAAGAATTTTCAATGCAAGGGAATTTATGTCTGTGTTAACAGGTTATCTAGATATGTTAGTAGCATTCTTGACAATTTAACAATATGAACTTGACATTTTATCAAACATTGGTGTGGCATGTCTATCAAGCCCTCCATGTAGATACGTTATTTTGATCAGTATTATTTTAAAAAAAATTAAAATTAATGAAATAAGAATAGAAATATATCAATTTCGAAGCTGAACCTTTATAGATTTAATTCTACCTTGTAAGTTGTAACTCACTTTGTCACGTAATTTTCTTAAATGAATTGTTATTTTCTTGGACACCATCTGATGCTAAGAAAACTCTATTTTTTATCGCCTTCAAAAATACTCACTGAGTTTGGCCTATACTTTTGAAGATGTTGCCACTTTCAGAAAAAATAAAATAAAAATTGCCGTTTAATCCAATGTACCGTGTATTGTTTGTAGACTTTTCACTGACCGAATAAGGTTATATATATATATATATATATATAAAATAGCATTTCTGTTACTATAATCATAATAATGATTCAATGTTTTTTTTTCTATTTATTTTCCTTTAATGACCTTTGTGTTTTAAAATGACAATGAATAATTCACTCTTCATTATCCAATAACAAGGACAAAATGAGTTTTTTCTAAAAATATGTAGACCTAATCTTTTTAAAGAAATATACGGAGAGTTAAATATAAATAGACAAAAACATTGAATCATCTAGGAATAAAAAAAATATTAAGCTTGGGGTTATTTGGGCAAATATTTGTTAGAAAAGGAAATTTAAAAAAAAAATCATCAATGCTGAACATAATTCACTTGAGGTTCGGATATTATTGCCCAAAAGATCAACAATCCCTATTTCCACAATGGCCAGGGAACATAAAAGAGGAAAATAAATTAAATCTCCCATATTCGAGTAGTGTTATGTATATAAACTAATTGATACAACTATCAGAATCCAGGGACTTTTCACCTCTAGAAACAGATCTAATATACTCATACTTGTTCATCGAAAGAGAACTGAATGGTACGAAATTCACGATACACTTCTAAATCTGTTAGATTCCTATTCTTTATGTGTTAATAAGAAGGTTAAATGGGAGAGAAGTTCTCAACATATTGCTTCAATATCTTTCAGCTGCCGTAACAAAATGCAATCTACTCTGCTGTGCCATTTGTATCATCTCCTTCAGTCAATTGCTTTTGCTTCTCTTGTTCCACTGTTCAAAAAAAGCATTGTAGTGACTCCAGATTCATTAGAAGGCACAAGACTACACAAGTAATTCAGATGACGTAGTATTTACAGAATAAAACTAACACAGACGATAGAAAAATTAAGAGCAGTTCTCTTATTCAACTAAATAGAATATGGATAAATTATTTGAATACTTATGGCCAGCGTAAACGAAAGACCCTATAAGATTTGCAATTCATAAAACTAATTTTAGTAGTCACATATACTAGATTCACATAGTACCTAGATGGCATCCTGTGACCGTGTCTCATGTAATCTATGTATCCAACCTAACTTCACCTAGTGGAATAAGATTTCTTTTAGTTTTTAATGTATTAATTTTATTCTTTAGGTTAAAGTTAATAGATTCTTAACGTTTGTGATTCAAATTGCATGATGTGATACGATTTAGCAAGCAAATAATTCATAATTTCATATCATTTGATAAGTCACAAACGATTTTCAATCATGCAATACGTGCATGAGTTGACGTGATTCTATATCGTTGATATGAATTGCTCGACTCAACATGATTCTTTCAGAAAGTAAAAATTCAAGTTTAAGTTGTTAGAAGAGATTGAAGGAGCACAACGAAGGCCCCATTATTTGGTTATGCCCTGGCTTTGTTATCAATTTTCTGCAGGCAATCACTCGATGTCTCCTAGTTGGTTGTTTGCCATCCTTTCCGATTGAGTTTGGGGGAAAATGAATCCAAACAGAACTGAGCCAACCTAATATAATTTGGGTTCAGCAATGACCTGATTGGGTCAGCTATATATTTCTTCTTTTAAAAATCGAAAAAATGAGCTATGGGGAAATTAGTAAAAATCAATAGGTAATAGGGGTTAGTACCAGGTTGGGGTCAACGGGCTGGCCGATGCACGCTAATAAAATGGAACACACTGGAAGGACCCCGGTTTGAGAACGGGATTGAGAAGGTCAGGTCACACAAAATACAATATTATCGTTGTATCTGCTGGTTAATTTGGGTGCGTATCTCACTCTCAAGAGAGAAGATTATTTTATTATATAAGAGTGCATTAACAATATTATGTACCATTAAACAAATACATGCATGTGTCATTGTTGCATTCTCATCGAAGGTGCTATTCTACTTGGCTCCTTGCTACATGGAATGACAACTTGCTTGTCGTACCATCAACCTATTTGATCATATATTTTGTTTTTTGATATTTTTTGGTAAAATGTTTTTAAAACAGTGCTACTTTAGTCAAACAACCACAATTCAAAAATCAAATGGTGATTGATTTACATACAATTTGAATTGTGATTTGATAACCTCAGTTTAAACACGAGCTAGTCCTACTTATTTTCAACAAATGTTAAGGAAATAAAGATCCAAATATAATTAATCGAGACAGAATTCACTTCATTTCAGTCTTTTAAGTTAGCCTCAACAAATGTTTAGTTTTCGGTCCTACTTCCAAAACTTCTATTTGTTTTTAGTAAAACCTTGTAGCTAGCAAAAATATCACCTTGTCCTAAACACTAACTCTATTTCATTGACTAGCATAAATTGCCTACATAACACACAAGTGGCAAGAACTTGCCAGACAAACATTTGGGTCTTCCTATTTGGAAAAGAGAAAGACATCAATTGTATTTCTATTCTTCCTTCTGTCATTCCCTTCCATAACCTTTAGCAAGTTTAGGAGACCGAAATAATCTCTTATCATAATGCTCACCAACCGATCCACCATTTTTCTAAATATCAACCCACAGGAGCGAAGTAAAAAGTAGCCAGCAGCAGTGAACTAAAAATGCTTTCCTAAATGAAGCAGCGCCTTCGATACAAAAAAAGAAAAAATTGACGGAAAGAAAACAAAATAAACACCATTTTGTTTTACAGCACTATGATTCAAATATCATCACAAACAATTTGTTTAATCTGTCAACAGGAATTTAGCATTTTGGGCAAAAGTGAAGACACAAATAAAAGAAACAAGGAAACCAAAAGCAAACACCAGGGACAGATAGCATACTTTTCCAGCATTAATCAGTAGTTTGCAAGGAAAACCATCGGACGGTATTTTCAGATTGCATGAAGATTCAAGTCATGAAACAAGGTGTCATAGAAAATTAACAAAACTAAGGGAAAGTACCCATAACCATTCACCACACGGTAGATATCTATCACCGGACAACACAATTAGGGAATAAGGGCATGCGTAAACGTACCCATGAGTTGATAGAGAGCCTTCTGAGTTCGCTTCTCCAGCTTATCAAGCTTCTTCTGCACATCTCTCCGCAGGTCCCAGTTAGGTTTCTTCGGAGCAATATTCAGAAACGGATCCTAATTTTTTTTTTGTACAAAAAAAATACATATTACAAAACGAAGAGACAAAGAAAAATAATGACGGATTAACCAACGGAGTACGCAATAGAGTAGTACCTCCTGAGCCTGAGGTTCGGGTGGAGGCACATCGACAGGGTCTTCGAACTTTGGGAGCACCGCCGGGGCAAGCTTCCCTTCCTGAAGGTTCTTGTCATGAGGAACGTAGTTACGAAACTTCATTCTGCAACGCAATTTCAAGAACCGTAAGTGTTTTTTGTGTATCAGAAAGAGAAGCATCGAAGGTGGACATATACTCACTCTTGTTGTTGATCTTCTTCTTCTTCAGCATCGTCGTTGTCCTTTGGTTCGGGAACACTGGACAACTCCTGAGCGGCTCTGAGAGCTAGGAGTCTCTCGCGACGGGAAGCAACGCTTTGCTCGATCGAATCCTCTTCACTACCCATTTTTTCCTCAATCAAAATTTCTTCTACACACTCTCTCTCTCTCTCTCTCTCTCTCTCTGTATTTGCGTATACACAAACCCTAATTCTTCTTCTACTCTGTACACAAAACCCTAATCTTTCTCCACACTCACAACATCAACAACTTCAAATGCAATCGCCAATCTCCTACCCAGTGCCTACTGTTCAATTCACCTGTCTCCGTGTTTTCTTTATATCGGTATTTTATTTTATAATTTAAAAGAATGTAATAAAGAAATTATATTTTGAACCTATAATTAATAATATAAATAAATGCTTAAATACCTTTTTGGTTCTTTATTTTGTTTGTTGCGGATGGTCATCATTTTGACAGAATGTTTAAAATGATCATCATTATTAGGATGTGTTACAGGTATGGTAATTAAATATTTGGGGATAAATGATAAATAAGTGGCGAGAGTTTTGGTAAGGAATCTTTGGACAGTTGAGTTTTGACAATCTTATTACTCCATTCCCAATTGGTGTTGTTACAATCTTCTTCTTCCTGCAATCCCATTATAAAGATTGCAAGAAGAAGAAGATTGCAGCAACACTAGTTGAATGGAGGAACAAGATTGCCAAAACTCATCAACTGTCCAAACATTCCTTACTAAAACCCTAGCTCACTTATTTATCCTCAAATATCTAATTACCCCAACTGTACAGTACAATACAAACCCTAATACAAACCTTGCTACCTGTACAATGCTCCGTTAATGATTTAAACAACGTTACAGAAAATGATCAAATAAAACACAAATTGCGAAGATGAGGACCATTTTAAACATTCGGTAAGAATGAGTACCATTTTAAACATTCTGTCAAGATGAGGACCATTCGCAACAAACATTACGAAAATGAGAATCAAAAAGTATTTAAGTTTATAAAAAAATGTAATACAATTTTTTTAAGATAAATATGAAACGAAGTAATTTGAATAATTTGCATGAATTTTTTAAGTATACATTAGGGAGTTTTTTTTATATTAAAAAAAAAAAATCAACATGCAGTCATTTTTTTGGTACAATTTGGAACAATTATTTTTGCATACATCTAGTAGTTTTAAATTGGTTAATGTGATCTATTTTTCTTAAATATGAGTGTTGTGTAAAAAAAAATCAATAGGATTAATCTTTCATTGGGAATGTTAAATTCTAATATTTTATATAAATATTTACAAATATCCATTAATGTAACATTTATGAAATTTTGTAATTAAGTTTCAAATGAAAAATTTTCCATTTTATATAAGTATTTCTTTTACTCTTAAAAATATCTTAAATATACCAAACATGTTATGATATTTGTAACATTTTCTGTCGTAGTTCTTTTACTTCCTTTTCTCTTCCTTCATTTGGAGGAAGTTTGATTTGACTTTCTATGTTTTATTTTTGTAGCAAGTTCTTGTCACAGAATCTTGAAACGACTATCCACTTCATTAAAATCAGACAATCAGATATAATGTCAAAATCAAGAATGATAAAAGATAGAAGATAAAAAAATTGTATGAACTGCTGCAATAATATAGTGTAAGAAATATGAAAAATCTTTGATGGACACCCCATGCTGATAGACACTCTCAAAGAGGAAGAAGAAAAAAAAATACAGAGATAATAGCTGGTGATATAAAGACATTGGGTCTTCGTTTCATGGAGTATCCAAAATCTAGAACTCAAAATATCCATGAAAGAATCAGAAGTCTTTCAATCATAAAAGAAAAAAAGAATACAAACAAATGAGATGAAGCAAGGGAAACTCTCTCAGAATGGAATCAAAGTTTCATTCTGAATTTACAGTTGCTAGCCTTGATGCTTATGAGATTATTAGATGATAAGCTATCCACCACCAACAGGCATTCTCCCAAGACTCTGATCTTCATCAGCTTCAACCTCCCAAGTTTGATGGCGATTGGCGCATGGACCTTCAGATCCAATGGAATGCGTCCTGTCTGCTGTTGCTGCTGCAGTGCCGTCATTAAGGTGCTTCCAGACTGCACTTGACCACTCAAAGACACATCGAGCACTGTTTTGTTCTGGTGACCTTGGTAGAACTGGGGCAGTGACCCTTCACAAAGCCTTGTGTTTGTGTACCACACACTTAACTTTCCACCCTTTTCATAGTAGATACCAATCTTCTTGTTTGGGTTGTTTGCTGTGATCTTCACATCAAACTTTGCATACAGACTCATGTCAAAGTTAAGCCTCAGATCACTTATCCTGAGAGTGTCAACTGAGTAATCTGGAAGTTTTGGTTTGAAGACTAGGTAAAGGATTCCAACAATTGCAGCCAAGATAATGAGGAGGAGAACAAACACGCTTATTGTCCAACACATGCACTTGCAAAAACAGCTTCTTTTCCGTGGTTTAGAGTATACTGCTGGCACAGAACGTAGCAGTGGAGGATGGTGTAAAGGGATACCCTTTTCTGATCTTGAGGAGCCTGGAGGTACCAATGGGGTTGTTGGGGGAGCTGGTGCTTCCCCTTCCATAGGGTGGATCCTCAGTCTCTGATGATCTGCCATGAATAGGAGTTATTTACTGAGTGGTGTTCTTTCTCAAATTTTGTGATGGCAAACACAGTTTTATTTCTAGCTCGTGTTGCTGCTCCTATATACACACACTTTTTTGACTTCTAAATATGAAAAATGCTATTGGAAATTGGATTGATTGGCCTGTCAAAAGGTACAGTGGTGTGGTTACCTTCCTCACCTACAAACGGCATGTTATTTACCGAAATAGATCAGTGGTAGTTCATCTGCATATTGACTCTGCTGTATTGTGTTGCGTCAGATACAAGAGTTCCCTTTTACATTTTCTTTCAACCAGGCCACGACATCTGTAAAGATGCATGTTGACAGACACGTGAGCATTAAGCCATAATAACGGTATACAGACTTCAAACCTTTGTAATTGTGGTATTACTTAATTGTATTGTTATTCTTCTAGAATTTTTGCACTTTCATGATTTTGCCACAATGCTTTATGCAGCAAGCATGATCATTTCGACAGTAAGAAATGCATGGCAAGAGCTGGTAATTCTTGCAACAAATGAGGAGATAGACGTATTGACGTTCTTTCAAACTTGCTTTGCAGTGAAGGAAACCTTACTTGCCCATTAAGGCTACTTTTTCACACTTTACAAAAAGGACATTATGGTATATAGGTAAATACTATTAGGTCTAAACGAAAACTTAACCAAGCTATTAGTTGACTTCAATTGGGGTCTGTGGATGTTCCTTAAAACCAAACAAACAGTGTCTATAACTACGAACCTAGGGAGGTAGTTTAGACCTCGTGCGCAGAATTCTCAATACACCTTCAGCAAACTGTTTGAGACTAAACAACTTGTTTTACTATTATATCAAGATAAAGCTACGTAAAAAATAGTTTGGAAGTTGTATAGCAGGTTAAAACAAATGGTGTCTAAATATCAATAATGTCAAGCATCATGTGTTTGATTTCTAAAAATTGCTTGAGGATAAAATTTAGCTGGCATAACAGTAGACAGATACCTTATGATACCAAATCAAGCAAGTTATCACACCAATTCAAATGCTAAAAAGTCTACCATCTTTAAGGAAAGAAGAGACAGGAGCGGAGATGTTCTTCATTTCACATATGTAGATCCAAAGATTATTATTCATGACCAATTGAACCAATTTCCATTGCTATGTCGGCATAATAATCTAACGCAAGTTTTATAAAATTTGTATAATAAAGAAACAATTGTAATTGTTATTCAATCTGAATCTCTAGTGGAGCTGCCTCAGTTGTTGACTCCTCTGTATTCACTTCTTCTTCGCTAATACCTGCAGCTTCAACAGTCCTAGTTACCCATTCCTTGAGAGGGTCTTCATTCAAATCTAGCCTTAAAATACCCGCAAACATTCCACCCAAAAATGCCACTGGTTCCTGAAATTATAGCAATGACAAAGGGTGATAAAAGCACGTCAAATTTTCAATGCCAACAGAATGCTTTTTCAGTCTACAGTATTGCGGCAACATCCAAGTAAATGTCAAGAGTCAAGGAATACTACAGCTAATCAATGCTTTTAGATTATTGGCCGTAGGTTTTAACAAAGTAATAAGGTTTCACTATTTCAAGTCAGAAAATATAAAACCAACTTTTTATTGTATGGTTTTTTGTGGACAAAACAGAAAATCAATAAAATATTTACCCATGAACTGAGCAGGAAGTCGACGTTTTCACAGTAAATTGCATCTCAGCTGTGTCATAAAATTTACTCAAACACAGGAGGCATGTTCATGAAGGCATAAATTGTATGGAACTATTTGAAGAAAACTTCTCCATAAGCACTTCGCTTCAAAAATCTCCCACCACCAGCCTATTGACAACTCATTTGTTTACGAACCAGTGATACAAGTGTCTTAGACTATGGGCAAAATTAAGCTTAACCTCACTTCTTAAATTGGAAGCAAAGGTCACATGACACAACTCTGGAATAGCATCAGTTCTTTTTTACAATCATGCCATATAGTCCCACCAGTAAACCACAAACATTCAACAACATCAATGGATCTTTCACTCCCTCCCCCCAAACAAAACGAAAAGCTTAACAATTTGACCTTCAGCTCTATATAAATTAGACATATGAGCACACAAACAATTTATACAACATTATTTGTTGTGTTTATCTCTTTTCATAATTATGACATGTATTATATGATTTGCAAGAGAGAGACCCACAAAAATATATCGCGGTACAAATTATTGTATGAATTTTTTGTTTAAAAATCATTCATACAAGTCCAAAACAAATGTTTGACTTGGATTAAGCTACACTAGAGGTTCTTGTATTCCAGGTGGCAGGGTCATCAATATTCTGGTCTCCCTAGATGTACGCCACCACTTGGCTCTTCATCATGAGACTAGATAGTAAAATGTAAGCACAGTTTGAAATCCCAATCGTATTTTACAGGGTAGCCATGGTGTTAAAAGAGATACTTCTATCTTTGTTTGAAAAATCTTTAGTCTAACTAAAGAAGTGTATCACTCTTGCTCACAGTCACAAACATTTCTAAAGTCAATTGCAGATGAAGATGGCTCCTTTAAGAGTGCCCATGCATCCTTGATTTAATTTAAAGTGAATTCCCATCATAAAATATTAAATCTGAAGAACAGATACACCTTTGCTTGTTCATTTTAAAGTCAATTTCACTTAAAGAAAAGTTTTTTCTTTCATTTCATGCATGCCATGCCACCTGACATGAAACAGTAACAGTTAATCAAAACACTGAATTAAGCAATATAAGTCTGAGATATATACGAGTGGTGAGAAGAAGAGACACTCATACCTTGAGAGCGTCTTTGACGATGGGGTCTTGTTCAGGATTAAAGAAAAAGGCTTTAACCCCATTTCCATTCCTATTCCCAGTTCTACGGATGGTTCTGCTGATTCCTCCTATGTTTGGCCCATGTGACAATAACCTAGCTTCTTGCTTCGATTTCAAGCACTGTGAATCAAGTTATCGAAATGAATGAGGAAGTGAAATGGAACGGAAGAAGAGAGGAAGAAGATAAGATAATGAACCTGAGTAGATGGCAGCGACAGCAGAGGAGATTTAAGGAGAGACATAGCTATGCTTGTTCTTCTTCAGAGTCCAGATCCTTCACTACCAATTGAGATTCTCTCCACAATTAGGAAAACTAAAGTTGGGAAATTCTAATTTTCCGATTTGTCTACAAATTAACAGTGCACTGTCTTAAAGTGTTCAAGGATCGATATATTATTATCCTATGAAAAATAGGTTTTTATAAGTTTTTTATCAGATATAATATAACATAAAAAAGAAATGGTGAGAATGCTAATCATATTCATGTTTAATTAATTATATTTATTATATCAATTTTTATATTGAAAATTGAAATAATTAATTTTATTAATTAAAACAATATAAATTTATATAATAGATTTATAAAAATAAAAATGTCTTTTAAATTTTTTAAATAATATATAAAATAAACATTTTAGAATTTTTTATGTCATTTCTAAAATGTAAGAAAAAGTTATTCATCTGACACTTGAGTCTAAAAGATACTGTCTTTAATTTTTTCAGAAGAAAAAGAAATCTCTTTAAAATTTATATATTTTTTTAAAAGCTTTTGTGATAAAATATTATATTACACATTCTTGTGAAAAAAATTCTCTTTTTTCCATAACATCTTTTTGTCACTTTTTCAATTTAATTTAATTTTTTTACTTTTAATTATATTTTAATTTTTAACAATATTAAAATATAACTATTTTATTATTTAATTATATTTTAACTTTTTATAAATATGTATCGAATAAATTATTAATTAGAATTGTATATTATTTATATTAATTTTATCTTTTAAATAAAATATAACTACATTTATAATAATTAGATTTTATTTAATATTATAATTAGTTATGATTTTTTAAAATTCAAGATATATTAATCATTTTATTCGATGTCCTTAATTACTAGATCCAAAGTTTATATATGTATATAAATTCCAAATATTAGTAAATGATACAAATATCAAGGCAACTGGAGGTTTGTTGCAAATTGGGACCATGTGTTGTCTGTTGTATTTATTTGTTCATTAAAGATTTTGAAAAAATTTAAAGATCCATCAAATTTGTAACGTCCCATTTAATTATTAAACGAAATTAAAGGAAACGTCACGCGATAAAGTATAGCAGCGTAGTCTTGGGGTCCTTAATGCAACCCCTACAATCTGGCACACCACAATGCCAACAAAAACAGATAAATTCTAATAAGGCGTGTAGAGTAAGAAATCATAAGACGATACAGGGGCTGTAGCCCTAATGAAATCATGAATGAAATGACTCCAGCCCAGATGGCTAAGCTACTGAATCACCACTCCCTTGCTGACCACGAGAACCTCGCCCATCTGCTCCCATCAACCAAGTTGATGATCATCGCAAGGAAGAACAGCCACATACAACACAACCATGCAACAAAACGGGTAAGCTAGAGCCAACAACATATTCAACATGCAATCAAATATATTTTC
>Ga0209589_1004461_pt1 | contig 24164 bp, 14 predicted proteins | sample CowpeawhiteBW_FD_187525 | JGI IMG/M metagenome (GOLD analysis project Ga0209589, IMG submission 187525) | Root nodule microbial communities of legume samples collected from California USA - Cow pea white BW (SPAdes) (version 2) | ecosystem: Host-associated > Plants > Roots > Nodule | place: USA...
AGTTTGCAGCAACATTGAATAGTGAGACTAAGGAAAAGGGAGAACAGATTAATGGAATGAGAATGAAATGATTGAAATTTTAGAAGGCTGTGGAAACTTTTATTCAGTGGTTCTTCCTACACTTTGTGTATCTGTTTGGAAGGGTGTGTGGATGCTTTCATCATTTTTCTTGGAATGATTTTGAATTTATATCAGCAAAATAAACAATACAGAAATTTACTCATAAGAAAAGTGGAACACAATCTGAGACATATACTGCATTGTAGAATCTATTCACTGAACAAGTAGCAATGACTTCCAAATCCATTATTTGGCAGAGTTTATTTAGTTTCAAGTTTCCTGCACTCAGGAAAAAGTAAACCATTTATTCATAATATTCCAACAATTAAGAAGGTAATTTTCAAGACATATTCAAAAATGAAGTTGGAATATAACCAGATAAATAAATTAGAGAAAAATATAATTTAATTTAGAAGGTATGATAAAGAGGGGTTCGAATGATATGGATAAGATAGGACATCATTTATGCTAAAGCTAAAACTAACGGTTCAAGTAAATTATATTGGAATATAAATTTTATGTTTAAAGTTTATTAAATATGACTATTAATTTTTTTAAGATTTGATTATATTGTATTTACAAGATATTTTTTTAATTTGTTTAAATTGGAATATTTTAATAATAAAAAGTTAAGGTCAAAGAAAATACAGAATTTTAAACAAAACTTTAAGTTAAAATTTCAAAATGTAAAATATTTTATTTAGAAGTATATAAAATTAAATTTTCCTTAAAACAAATAGAGGGATCGAAATCCTTAATATTATTTCTAATGTTTTTAAATTGAATCTAATATTTATTTTAAAATATATTTCGATGTCTTCCCAACCGAAACTCTTTTGATCCCATTATATATTAATTAAAAAATTTAATTTCATTAATTTTATTTGAATTTTCTAATAGTTAAATTAATTTAAGTAATTATAATATATATTTATTAAAAAATTAATATTAATATATAAATAGTTTTAAAAAATTATCTCTTGGTTTTTTACAAATTTAAAATTATTAGTAAGTTTTTTAAAAATTAATATACTACTAATAATAATTTAAAAAATACATGAATATTATTAAAAATTCAAGATGTCTTTGATTATATTAATTATGAATAAAATTCAAATAAAAATAACCTAATGAAAACTATTATATTAATATTGTATTTATTCTTTTTACAAATGAAATATCTCTAACTATTTTAAATTGAATCCAATCTTAAAATATTTTTGGAAGTTTTCTCTATCGAAAAGTTACTACAAATTTATCTTGGAAAATGATTTTTTGACTACTAAATTTTGACAACTTTCTTTTATAACCTTAGGTGACATATTTTAAATAATTTTTCATTTTCTCATTCTTAATATTTCAAAATCACTTAAGAGATGACATCTCATATTATAAGAGAAAATTGTCAAAATTTAGTAGTCAAAATATCACTACAAATTTATCTTACACTCTCTGTATCCACTTTCTTTACATCCAAGTGCAAGGAACTTATCACCATCTTCCTTTGACTCATTTGGTTGCTTACAACTCTTGTCTCAAATTTTACACACTCATCTAAAGGTTTAGGTTTAACTTTTACGTACAAATATTATGTAAGTTAATGCATTTCTTTATGAAATTTAAAGAAACAATTCAAAAGAAAAATAAGTTTAACAAAAAAATAAAAAATAATAAACATTGACCAATAACGGTATTATCATTTGTCATTAATTTTTGCAAGGCACAAAAGCTAAGACTATTTTTATAATTTATATTAATATACACCATTACTTTTGATTATTACCAAATTATTTTACATAAACTCGGTACTAAAGAAAGTTTCAAAATGACTTATTTATGAGATTTTCAATAAAGTATTCATTTTAATTTTCTTTTAAATATTTATTTTGAAAGTGCGTATATTTAAATTAAGGGTTAAATATGTTTTTGGTCCCTTAACTTTCAGTGAATTTTGGAATTAGTCCATTTCGAAACTTTGGACCAATTTAGTCCTTCATCTTTTGAAATACGTGAATTTAGTCATTTTAATCAAATTTTGTTAAGTTTATTTGACATTTCAAGCACGTTTCATAATAGTATTTGACTTAACATTAAAACAAAAATGTGTCAAAAAGTATAAACAACTCAAATACAATCCTGAAATGTGTATAAAACATCAAATAAACCTAACAAAATTTAATTAAAAGAACTAAATCCACGTATTTCGAAAGATGAAGGACTAAATTGGTCCAAAGTTTCAAAATGGACTAATTCCAAAATTTACTGAAAGTTAAGGGACCAAAAACATATTTAACCCTTAAATTAAACAATACCCTTGTATTTACTGTCAAAATGAAATTATCCAAATAAATAATGTCTTTGTAGTCTGCGTGAGTAAACTATAATTTATCATTATTTGACTAAGTAAAAGGATTTTTTTCATAAGCATTATTATATCTTTTTAGATAGAGATATTATGAAACCAGTGCCCCAGTAGCTGAATGACACAATTCAGCACATTTTTCAACCATTGTTTTTTCAGAGATACTTTTCCAACTTTTAAATCTTAATACTTTCCTTCACATGGGATTTTGCATGATGATAAAATAAACTTTAAAATTTTGTAAGATTGCGTTTGGAATATTACTTCAATCATTGAAAAAAACAATTCTTTACATAAATTGACAATGAATTATAAAATTATAAAGATATAAAATTATAAAGTTATAATATTATAAATTTATAAATTTATATATCATGTAACAACTTAGATTAGTAGAATCGTTTTTTAATTAAAACATCTTATAATTGTTATTAAGCAAAATAACTAACTACATAAGATTTATGTATGACATCAATATAGCAAAGTTTTTCAAAAACATAAAGTCAATTAAAGAAAGAAGAATTGTGCAAATTACAAATATATATATATATATATATATATATATATATATATATATATATATATATATATATATATATATATATATATAAAAGTAGCTTTTACTACCTATGCAATTCTTAAGATGTCTCATTATTGATGACTATGACTCTGACCTACACTATTCCTTACTCATGTGTAAATACATGATCATAGCATATATATTATAAGCAATCGTTAACAAAGAATTCATTTACCACACACAAAATATTTAAACCAATTATAATCTCTCTCTCCGAAGAAATTGTGTGTTGACTCGAACTCAGATTTTGCATTTGTCATGTGAATACTAATATATTTTGATATAAAATATTTGAACTCTACTCAGTTCATAAATAAAATCTTAAGTCCATTCCATATAATAGGATTAACTCATTATGACAAGTATAAAAAATTATCTTTTAAATTAATTTTTGTCATAGAAAGAAATATTATGTTTATTATTGTGTATTACTCAATGATATATAAACCACTTATATACATTAGTCTAGTACTTAATTCTAGAAAAAATAAAAGCAATATCTTCTATAATTAAGCTAAGAAAATATCATAATATATCTATTATGCTATCGTAATATTACGCTAACATATACATTTAAATTAAACAACACTATTGTATTTATTGTCAATGTAACATTATCTAAATAATATGTTTTAATCTCCCTTCGGAAACTACAATTTAGCATCATTTGACTGAGAAAGTAAAAGTTTTTTTCCCATAACCATTATCTTGTATAATTATTCTGTTATATATAGAGACAGAGAGAAAGATTGTAAAACCAATGCAGACATAGTTGAATGAGACAATGCAGCACATTCACAAGGGATTGCACGATGATAAAAATAATTTTAAAATTTTGTAAGTTTGCTTTTGGAATTTTTATTTGAAAAAATCTTCCATAGATAAATTGCAAAGCTATTATCATTTTAAGAATTGCTCAGTTGCATATGATAAATAATAGAATAATTAAAACATGACAGGTATGTGATGTAGCTGCCTTAAATGCTGTTAGGAGACTTAGACTCTAATTTAAATTCCTAACAATTTATCTGGAAGTCTTGTGATATAAGACCAATGAGATTTAAGTTTAACCACATAAGATATTGACATTATTTTCAACTCAAAACTTTAAGACAATGGATTTATGCTCTACTTTCTCATTTCTAATCAATGTGGGACTTAGACTCACACTTGGATTCCTAACAAATGTAATGAATACTACATAAAGAGCTGTCATATTATGTTTTTGATTTTGATTTCTACTCCAATTGATAACGTATTTTATATATATAAATAAATGATCCACCTTAAGAGCGATGAGGGATCCACCAAAAACGTGAAAATCTCTACCACTCAAATCCAATCTCCAAAAGTGGCTGATTTTTGAAGTGCAATATTCTACTACAAAGTGAATGATGTATGTGTTTTTCTATGGAAGGGTGTTTACAAAGTGAGGCAATGCATACTACGTCAATTATTGCTTTTGGCAGTAACGTGTATCCAACATTTCTTTCTTTTGTGCACCATTAATGTCACACAACAACACTACTCAGTTCTTTAACGAACGAACTTGTGGAAGCTTCCTTTTCATGCAGATGATGTCTTTTGTCTAGTTCTTTCAGTTTGTTGATTTTCATGAAGAAAAGCTTCTTCTAAGTTTCCCAACTGCGAGTTGCTGCTTGTGATCAATCTTTGATGATGATGATAATGATGATCTTCAATGGATACGCTGATGATTTCTCATGGATTTGTCTGAAACATTTTAAGTTCACTTCTTTCTGTTCACAAACGACCACAATAGACGCTATAAATCTATTTTTCGTCTGTGTCTTCTACGCTTCTACTATTGTCAGTTTAATCAGAAGAAATTTTATAAATGGAAGTCGTAGCAAAAGCAGGTTTTTCCTTATTGTTTCTATCTGTTGTGCTATCACTAGCATTGTGTTTTACGGTATTGGCTTGTGGAATCTCATAGCCAAAACTGGGAACTCCATGGCTACATGCGTTGTACGAGGATTTGTTTGGACTTCTTTGGCAGTTTCTTTGCTTCTTCAGACACACGAATGGATCAAAGTTCTAAACACTATCTGGTGGGCAAGTTCCGGTGCACTATTTTCAACTATTCAAATTGAAATTCTATTTAGAAAGCATGCAATCGAAATTTTCGATGTCCTACTATGGCTCTTACACACGCTTCTTCTATTCTGTGCCTTCCAAAACCTTGGTTACTTTGTCACCCAAAGGGAACCAAAAAGTTTATCTGAGCCACTTTTAGCACAGGAAGTTGAGACAGAAGAAACAGGACTAGGTCGTGCTTCCTTTCTGAGCAAGTTGACTTTCTCTTGGGTTAACTCCGTACTCAGTTTGGGTTACTCAAAACCACTATCTCTTGAAGATATCCCTTCCCTTCTTTCTGAAGATAAAGCAGACTTGTCCCACCAAAACTTCATGCATGCATGCAAATCCCTTGCAAGGGAGAGAAGCAACGAGAACAACAACAAGAACTTGGTGTTTTGGTCCATTGTAAGAACTCACTCAAAAGAGAACATATTAATAGCTGTTTACGCATTGCTCAGAACCATTGCTGTGAGTGTTTCCCCTTTAATACTCTATGCTTTTGTCAACTTTTCATATAGTAGGGATTCCGGGGATACAGATCTCAAAGAAGGTCTTATCATAGTGGGTTTTCTTATTCTCTCCAAAGTAGTTGAATCTGTGTCCCAGAGACATTGGTTTTTTAGTTCCAGGAGGTCAGGGTTGAAGATGAGATCGGCTCTGATGGTGGCAGTGTATGAAAAACAACTAAAACTTTCAAGCTCAGCAAGAACAAGACACTCAACAGGAGAAATTGTGAATTACATAGCTGTTGACGCGTATCGCATGGGAGAATGTCCATGGTGGTTTCATCTAACATGGGCATGTACGTTGCAAATTCTTCTATCTATCAGTATCCTTTATGGAGTTGTGGGAGTAGGTGCTCTTCCTGGTTTAGTCCCCCTTCTTATATGTGGACTTATCAATGTACCATTTGCCAAGTTCCTACAGAAGTGCATGGCACAGTTCATGATTTCACAGGACGAGCGTCTTAGAGCAACTTCAGAAATCCTTAATAGCATGAAAATCATCAAGTTACAGTCCTGGGAAGACAAATTCAAGAATTTGGTTGAGAACCTTCGTGCGAAAGAGTTCGTTTGGCTATCTAAGTCACAGTTGTTGAAAGCTTATGGGTCATTTTTATATTGGGTGTCTCCTACCATCGTTTCTGCTGTTGTTTTCCTCGGTTGTGCTGTTTTCAATAGTGCTCCATTGAATGCTGGGACCATTTTTACTGTTCTTGCAACGTTGAGGAACTTGGGAGAACCTGTTCGAATGATTCCGGAGGCTCTATCTGTTATGATCCAAGTTAAGGTATCTTTTGATCGTCTCAATACCTTTTTGTTCGACGAAGAACTAGACACCAGTGATGGTAACAGAAGCTATATAAACCGAAGTTCAACTAATGCGGTAGAAATCCAAGATGGCAACTTCATCTGGGACCATGAATCAGTGTCCCCAACATTGAGAGATCTGAATTTAGAAATCAAATGGGGACAGAAAGTTGCAGTTTGTGGGCCAGTTGGAGCTGGAAAATCATCTCTTTTGTATGCAATACTAGGAGAGATTCCCAAGATCTCAGGAACTGTGAGTTAAGCAAACACGTTTAGCTTTATGTCATGTAATTTTCATGCAGATATTCTTTGTATCTAATACTCTTTCTCTCTATGAAACTTCTGAATGATGGAAAATAGGTTAATGTGTTCGGCAACATAGCATATGTTTCTCAAACTTCTTGGATACAAAGTGGGACGCTTCGAGATAATATACTCTTCGGCAAGCCGATGGAGAAAACAAGATATGAGAGTGCAATTAAAGTTTGTGCTTTGGATAAGGATATCAATGATTTTAGCCATGGCGATCTTACAGAAATAGGTCAGCGAGGGATTAACATGAGTGGAGGACAAAAGCAAAGGATTCAACTAGCTCGTGCTGTCTACAATGATGCTGACATTTATCTCCTCGATGACCCTTTCAGTGCAGTTGATGCTCACACTGCTGCTATCCTTTTCAAAGTAAGAAGCTCTCACACTATTGATTCTTAACTTTAATGGAACTGTTATTGCCACTTCAGTGAATCAAATCTCTTGTATTTACATGCTTACAGGACTGTGTAATGACGGCTCTAAGAGAGAAAACAGTCATTCTAGTGACACATCAAGTGGAGTTTCTATCAGAAGTTGATACAATCCTGGTAAAGTATCTCATTTGGATGCCTACTACATTACATTCGTGCATAATTAACATGAGATGTTATGACTAATTTCTAGGTAATGGAAGGTGGAAAAGTTACTCAATCAGGAAATTATGGGAATCTCTTGACAGCTGGGACTGCCTTTGAACAACTTGTGAGTGCTCATAAGGAAGCAATTATAGAGTTGGATCAGAATAATGAGAACAGAACTCATAGAGAAGAGTCTCAAGGTGTTTATAAAAATCAAAGTGAGGGGGAGATTTCAACAGAGGGTCAACTTGGGATACAACTTACACAAGAAGAAGAAAAAGAGATTGGTCATGTTGGCTTGAAGACATTCTGGGATTATATTTCATTTTCCAGATGTTCATTTATGCTGTTTGGGATAATGTTGGCACAACTTGCTTTTGTTGCTTTGCAGGCTGCATCAACACTTTGGCTTGCTTTAGCCACTGATATTCCAAATATAACTAGTGCCATCTTGATCGGGGTCTACTCATTTATTTCGTTTGCTAGTGCTGGGTTTGTATATATGAGGTCACTCTTGACCTCTTACCTTGCATTAAAAGCTTCCAAAGTTTTCTTCACAAGTTTCAATACTGCTATCTTCAATGCTCCTATGTTGTTCTTTGACTCAACCCCCATAGGAAGGATTTTAACGAGAGTAAGATTTCATTTCCAATGGGAAAAAAAAAACTCCAAATAGTTTGCCGGTGTTTCATCATTACCATTTATTCATATTCAAAATTTTGATCCACTTTTTCTTTCTTGCAGGCTTCATCAGATTTAAGTACTTTGGATTTTGATATACCTTATTCGACCACATTTGTAACATGTGTACCCATTGAAATTTTGGTGATGATTGGTGTAATGGTTTTAGTAACATGGCCAGTTCTCATTGCTGCCATTCCTGCAACAGTTGCATCAAAATATGTTCAGGTTTTACCACTTTCAAATGTTTTTAGTTGTCTATTTCTCGTCCCTGCTTAACTCACAAAGCTAATTTTTTCCGAATCTTCCATAAAAGGAATATTATCAAGCCTCGTCAGGGGAATTAATGAGGATCAATGGAACCACGAAAGCTCCTGTGATGAATTTTGCAGCTGAAACATCACTTGGTGTTGTTACTGTGAGAGCATTCAATATGGTAGAAAGATTTTTTAAAAACTACTTAAAGCTTGTGGACACAGACGCAACACTGTTTTTTCATTCTAATGTAGCAATGGAATGGTTAGTTTTAAGGATTGAAGCACTTCAAAATTTGACAGTGATCACTTCAGCTTTGCTACTTGTTCTATTTCCTCAGGGCTACGTGTCCTCGGGTAATATACTAATATTACATCAGAGGTCAATTAGCAAGATAAGACTTTGTGCATGTCAATGTCATTAACAAGCTTTTAACTGTTCAATATTCTCTTGGATTGTGCAGGTCTTGTGGGGCTATCTCTCTCTTATGGTTTAACCTTGACAGGATCCTTCATATTTTGGACTCGATGGTATTGCAACTTACTAAACTATCTTATCTCTGTTGAACGAATCAAGCAATTCATTGACCTACCATCAGAACCTCCTGCTATTGTGAAGGACCACCAACCTCCCTCTTCATGGCCTTTCAAAGGCAGGATTGACCTTCAAGCCTTAGAAGTAAAGTTCATCCTTGTCTTTCAATATTTTTGCTTTGTTTTAATAAACTTTCATCCTTAAACCTTCTGTGTCTGATGGCTATTTTCCTTCTCTGGTCTCAGATTAGATACCGTCCTAATGCTCCATTAGTGCTTAAGGGTATCACTTGCAGCTTTAGAGAGGGGAGTAGAGTGGGAGTTGTAGGAAGAACAGGAAGTGGAAAAAGTACACTGATAAGTGCTTTGTTTCGCTTAGTTGAGCCAGCAAGCGGTGATATTCTGATAGATGGGATGAACATATGCTCAATGGGGTTGAAAGATTTGAGAATGAAACTAAGCATCATCCCTCAAGAACCAACTCTTTTCAAAGGCAGCATCAGAACCAACTTGGACCCTTTAGGCCTGTACTCAGATGATGACATATGGAAGGTAAATGGACTACTTCTGCTGTTAAAAATTGTTTTTTTAACACCTTTATGTTCTCCTTGAGCTTATACTAACCACATGTTTGATCATATTTAATTTGTACATAGGCTTTAGAGAAATGTCAGCTGAAGGAAACTATCAGCCATAATCCAAATCTCTTGGATTCTAAGGGTGAGTAAACTTCACACACTTACAGTGATTCAGAAATTAAGATTTTGGAAGAAATTAGGCATTGAAGTCTGATTGAGAATGGTTGTACAGTGAGTGATGAAGGTGGAAATTGGAGTTTGGGACAACGACAACTGTTTTGTCTTGGGAGAGTACTGCTTAAGAGGAACAGAATTCTTGTTCTGGATGAAGCTACTGCCTCCATTGACTCTGCCACGGATGCAATTCTTCAAAGAATTATCAGACAAGAGTTTGAAGAATGCACAGTTATTACAGTGGCTCACAGGGTTCCAACTGTTATAGACAGTGACATGGTTATGGTCCTCTCCTATGGTATGTTCCTTCATTCTTTTTTCCTCCTTTTTCTATACACTGCTTACACTGTTAGTTATCTAACATATTTTTGGTGTTACTTAGGGAAAATGGTGGAATATGATGAACCTTCAAGACTAATGGACACCAACTCTTCATTCTCTAAGCTGGTAGCAGAATATTGGGCCAGTTGCAGCAAGAACTCCTCCTAAAATTTTAGTTTGCAGCAACATTGAATAGTGAGACTAAGGAAAAGGGAGAACAGATTAATGGAATGAGAATGAAATGATTGAAATTTTAGAAGGCTGTGGAAACTTTTATTCAGTGGTTCTTCCTACACTTTGTTTATCTGTTGCTTGGAACAATGTTGAATTTATCAGCAAAATAAACTCATTCACGACACAATCTAAAGCTAAAATCTGCGAGACAGATACTGGATTGTAGAAACTATTCACTGAACTAGTAGCAATGGCTTCCAAATCAATTCTTTGTCAAAGTTGATTTAGTTTCAAGTTTCTTGCACTGAGGAAAAAGTAAAGCATTTATTTATAATATTTCAACAATTAAGAAAGTAATTTCAAGGCATATTCAAAAATGAAGTTCGAAATACAAATCATATGTTTAAAGTTTATTAGATGAGACTATTGAGATGTTTTTCATGATTTTAGTATATTGTATTTACAGCATGTTTATAACCACTAAGATATAATAATAGATAAATTCGAATTATGATTTTTAGCAATGAGATTGTGTAGATTATAAAACAAAGTTAAGATTATAAGTATGATAATAATCATATAAAAAAAATTTACAACATATTTTTTATTTGAAAATTTTAACTAAAAATAAATCAAACCAATTTATAATAAAATGAAAAGTATTTATTTAAATTGGTTGAAATTTTTTGCTAAATTAAAACTACACAAAATATTCAATTAATTTGGTTTGGTTGAAATTTATATTAACTTAAAAATTGAAAAAAAAAATACATATTCTCCTTACACTTCCATTTTCTTGCACCGTAATTTAAAAACGTAATTTAAAAAGAATTCAGTTTTTCCTTTTCGGGGAAATCCAAAAATAAAAAATAACTTTCGGATAGTGTAATAAGAAAATAAAAAATACTTTTGTATCATATAATTCAAAAGTAAAAAATGATTTCTGTACGATTTAAAAACTATTTTTCTTCAAAATAGGACTTTTATTTTAAATTGTAAAGTTCGAAAGTAAAACTAACGTAGATAGCATAATTGGAATGTTAAAGACGGTTTCCAAATTATGTAACTCATTAGTATTTTTTAGTAAAAAAGTAATTTTAGAATTGCATAATAAAAATTCATTTTTTTTCTTTTAAGTTATATAATTTGAAATTCATTTTTTTTTAATTTTTGGATTACGAAGTCAATTTCAACTTTTCAGTATTGCACAATTCAAAAAGGACAGGACGAGAAGTTTTTAATATAGGGTGCAGAAAGAAACATATGGAGGTGCAGGAGTTAAGAAAATATTTATGTTTTTGAGCCCAGCCCAACCAAAGGTAAGTCCGGCCCATCCACTCTTAAACTACTCATTCTTCTTCAACTCTCAGTCACGAAACCGTGACAATCGAAAGAGAGAGAGCCGCCGCACGCCCTCCGCCACAGCCTCCTCCGTAACGCGACGAGCTCCTCCGCGCCGCAAAAGCCTCCGAGACGAGGGTCCTCCTCCGCCCGGCGACAGCATCCAAGGTATATAATATTTTCTTTAGGGTTCTGTAACTAATTAGGTATAATGTTTGGGATCTCATTGTGCAATTCGCTTAATCTAGGAATGCCGGAGAGAAAACCAGTTGTCGGGTTATCATGGCAGCCACAGTTTTCTATTCCATCATCATCAAAAGGCACTGATGGGTCTCATGCCAAACCTCAAACGGAACCATCAAACAACGCTCTTTGGAAATCCAGTTCAGAGCTGGTTGATGGCCTTTTTGTCCCTCCGAACAATCCCAAAAAATTGAACAAGTTACTCAAAAAGCAAGCTAAAGATACCGCTGGGAATAATTGGTATGCATCACTTTGCTGAAGTTTATTCTTTGGAGATTTGTCTTTTCAGTTTTAAACACCCTAGCTTAATGTTGTTGTAGTAATCTTGTTTTTTAAGTGTAACAAAATAGTAATTGGTTTCTTCTTTAGTTGGAGTGTGAAAGAGAATGATCATGTTGTTGAATCTATGTCAGGTTCAATATGCCGGCCCAAACCATCACCCCTGAGCTACAAAAAGATTTGAAATTGTTGAAGGTGCATCTTTACATTTTTATTACGTTTATTTCTATAGTGCTGTTTCCTATATGATCATATGTGATGCATTGTAAAATTAGCTTGGATTGAGCTAATAATGATATACACTAGTAATGATTAATATATATGGTAATTCATGTGATATTATTCAAAATAATGAAGTTGCTTCTACATAATGATGTTCATAGTTATCATTCTAATTTCTTTCATAATTGGAAGCAGAAGCCGTTAAATAAAGGACTCTTCTTCTTCATGTGATTTGGTATTAGAAGTACAAGTCGGATTTAGCTTTTTTACTACCATTTGTGATTGTATTTATGGGCAACTACCATACCAAACAGTTATGAACTAACAATAGCTGAATAACTAACTTAGGACATCCTTGTTTTATTTATATATACATATGATATTGTGCAATGAAAACTTTGGGTCCTCTTTTGTTGGACTTTTACTTTACAAAATCCTTTGTCATGGTGGGATTCTAAGTTACTTGCTTGCAACTATTGTATGTTTCTATGATTTGTATTGTTTGCTGCTTGCTTTGGACCTTTACCCAATTAAAACCATGAAATCATTGCTGATAGGCCAAATCCCTATGGGCATGTTAAGGGAGATGGCCTCAAAGCCATTCAAGGTTTGTGTCAGAAAAAAAAAATAAGGGAGTTGATATATTTGTATTGCAGCATAGCCATTAATAAATTATAAATTATGTATGAGTCGGTTATTTTTTACATGCAGCAGTTACTATCAATAGGTGGCTTGGTATTACACAGCATATGTTGTTTAGGAAAAAGGAGACTGCTATTAGCAGAAACCCTGTGTCTGAGTGTGTACTCAGTTATGTTCTCAAACCAGATTAATTAGTCATAAAAGTTCCAGTGTTCCGTGTACACAATTCTTGAGTCTAACAAACTCCTCATCTGTAGTCATCTCATATTATGGTGTTACCTTAGAACTCTTGTGGAAACTTCCTTGATATGGTGAGATATGATGCAGTAATGTAAAATTATTGTATATTATTGTATAACATATCAAGTTCTCACCCTATGCATGTGCAATTTCGAGGAATGACAAATGTTTAGTGATATTAAAAGCATATTGAAAAAATCAGTCAGACACGGATTTTTATGTATCTCTCAATTTGTTGTGTTGAGCTGTTTAGTTTTATTTTGTGAACAGTTCTTATCCTTAGACTTTAATAATAAACATGTATGTTGGTGGTTACAGTTGAGGTCTGCCCTTGATCCAAAGCGTCATTACAAGAAAGGGGATTCCAAATCAAAGACACTTCCCAAATATTTCCAGGCAAGCAAGTTTTTTGATTTAGACAGATTACAAAAACATAAGTACTTTCATGAATTTCTATTGGAAATCTTGTAGACAATTTGTTATTTTGAATGATCAGGTTGGTACAGTTGTAGATTCTCCACTGGACTTCTTCTCAGGAAGATTAACAAAGAAGGAAAGAAAAGCAACACTTGCAGATGAGCTGCTTTCTGATCAAAACCTTGCCGCCTATAGGTGAGACTGGCCTTGAATTGTGTATTTGTCTGATTGAAGAGTTTTTGTGCATGTTGCAATGCTCTTTTGGTTACTTTACTTACTGGTTTCATTAAATAATTTTTATTAGGAAACGGAAGGTTCGAGAGATTCAAGAACAAAATCGACCAGGTGGGAATGAAAAGTGGAAGATTAAAGGTAGTAATTCCCGGAAGCGGGCTAAGGAAAGGAGAATTTACTGAATTATTCATCCATTTGAGCCTTATGATAGACAGATTTTTGTAATAGAAAAATTTCTCAAATTTCTCAAATTATACCTTCATCACAATGTGAATTTCAAAACTTTATTTCAATTTTTTTCTTTAATTGGTGGGTCTTTACCTCATAAATAATTCTTTAAATAATTTTTAATTCTTTAAATAATTTTTATAAGAATCACATGTTTAACAAATTATAAACTTCTCTGTTGTAAAAAAATGCAAATAATATATTAACACGTGAGACAACAAATTATTGGGTTAAATATGTTGATTTGTTCCACAATTATAATATTTTTTCAGCCTTTATCATTTTTTAGGTTCGTTGGGGTTATTGTTGGTTGTAATTTCCAGCCGGTATGGGTCTTTTCCTTTTTTATGGAATTGGGGTCTCTTTATTAGTTTTTATTTGTGGTGGATTATTTTGTGGGATGGATTATTTTGTGGGATATAGGGTGAATAGTGGTCTTTCCATCTTAGATGAGGAAAATGTTTTTAAATTTGAAATCTTTTAAATTAGCAGAATTTAATATCATGTTATTTAACATATCAAAATTTAAATTTGAAATATTGAGAAATAAATAATGATAAATTTTATTTTGGTATTTAAATTTTATAAATATATATAATTTTAAATTATTTATATTTAATTTACATGATCGATTGTGTTGTCATTAAAATATTAATTAAATGGTTAAAATATTGGTTCAGTTTTGCAGTGAAATAAGACAAATATATAATACATATCTCCTCTAATCTCGTTTTGTGTAGATTTTCTCTTTTCATCCAGTTTATTGATGTAGATTAGTTTTAAAGGTTTTATATTTTTGTTATTTTTATTTTTTTAAAAACAAAAATAAAATAATTATGCAAATGAAATTGGGTGTTTACCCATATTTAACAAATCTTGTAGGTGAAAAAAATATTTTTTAGTAATTATGCATAATTATGCAAATGAAATCAGGAGTTTAATCATGTTTATATAAAACAAAAACAAATCTTGTATGTAAAAAATATAATTAAAAAAATATTTAATAATTATACAGTTTTATTTAGAATAAGGATTTTGACAAATTTTATATAATATAATAATAATAATAATAATAAAATAAAATAAAACAAAATAATGGAGTTAACATTTATCTCCTCTCCTTGCAAATCGTCAATGACTTTAAACTAATCTCCATCAATTAAAATAAATAAATAAAATTAAAAAGAATGTCAAGTTTAGTAAACTAAGGTTATAGAATTTTATATAAAACTTTTTGTCATACATTATTATTATTATTATTAGAATAATGGTAGGTTGACACAATTGTACATGTTTTTTGTAGTCATGTTTTTTGTACTGATAGAGTGAAAAATTATATAAAAAATAAAGACTTTTTTAACTAAAATAATATAATTTCTTTGTGATATTACTAAAACCTTGCAAATAAAAAATAAATGATACATTGTTTTATGTTTACATCACATAATCAATAACTCGTCCTAAAGTATTAAATTAGCCGACCTAATTGTTGAAATATTCTTTAACTAATGTGTTAATGATTAAATTTGATTGTTAATTTTGTATATTCAAATTGATTAACGATTGTTTAATTTTTTAAATATGTGAAATTCATTTTCTATGTTAAATTCAAATACAAGAGTGACTATTTTTACTGAAGGATAATAATTAATTAATTTAAAATAAAATCATACTTTTACTTGTTTGATATTATGTTTCCAACCATATATAAATTTATACATAAATTTAACATATGTTGGTATGTTATCTAGTAAAAGAAAAACTACTCATTTGTTTAAATAAACATGACATGTTAAGATAAAATGGAGCTGTAAAGTAGTAGTTAGTTTCTTATTCTTATGAAATGTTGTAAATATTTATTATCAGAGAAAAATATGAACAAAATTGGTCAAAAAAAATTTAAAAATATTTTTTATTGTTATATTTACTTTTTTTTTCTAAAAAATAAAAATTATTCTCAATTTTTTTAAAATAGTTGTATTATGTATTGTTGAAGCCTAACTTTAAATAGAGTAGTATATTCAATTTTTAAGTGTATTGTGAATGTTAATAACTTATTTTTCTTTTTAGTATTATTATGATATTATATTGTTTTTTATGTTATTGTTATATTATTTAGTTATTTGCATTATTTTATCAATACGGGTTCAATATTATAAAAGTGAAATATGAGTTATAGTATTATATAGTTTCATTTTAGGGATTTGGGAGTAAAAAAGTAAAAATGATGAGATTTAAATATAAGGTTTATAAAGTTTCTGAATCAATTAATAGATGTGATAGATAAAAAGGTATTTTAATAAATTAGAACGTAAGATTACAATTTTGTCTTTATTGTTAAATAAATATAAAATAAAATTAATTAAATTTAAATTAATGAAAAATAAATGTAATGATTATTTTTTTAATTTTAAAAATCAATTATTATAATAAATTGTTGATAAAATTAAAATATGATTGCTTGAAAATAATTTTAATTAAATATTATATTGTAACGAAATAAAAATTATTGTGATTAATATTTTTATTATGGATATAACTTAAAAGAGTAGGGTATAAAATTTTGAGCATCTTTAAAAAAATTACAAAGTAAATGATTATTTTTAAAATTAAAAAAAAATAATTACTGTAATAAAATTAATATATACTTGCTTGAAAATATTTTTAATTAAATATTTTATTGTAATAAAATAAATTTATTATTAATCAATTATTACTGTGATTGATATTTTTATTATAGATATACCAATCTTTCATATTGTGATTAATATTTTATTCCACGTAATTAATTTTATGTCAAAATAAAATTCTCCAAATTTTTGTTACGTTGAGAGAAATAACATTTATCACTCTTCTTCTCTACCAAATTACTTCGAGTTAAAGAATAATAAAATAAATAAAGGATAAAGAAGTATAAACAAAATTTTAAGAAAACCTTTCTTTACAAAATTAAACTAATTTTTAAAATACATTTTATTATTCTGCCGTATTTAATATAGTAATAAGGGATGTCGGGCACGTACCATGCTTGCATGCATGCACATGCATGGATGAAGTTTTCAGCATAGATATGGATTCGTGTATAGAATAGAACCCACAAAATTTGGATCTCTCATTTCAAAAAGGATACATTAATGAACAACAACTCAACAAATATTTTTCTCTCCTCAATAAATGCTTTTACATTATCACACCTATTTTTATTTTTAAATTAATTTTAGTGATGTTAATAGAATTACATATTTTCTTTAGTTTTTGCTATGCTTATTTTTTCATTAATAATTTGTCTGAATAGTTTTTTTACATTAATTATGTGTTATATAAAAAGCTGCAAGGAGACAGATTAACTAATTATAATTGGATAATACAATTTTTTATATGACCTAAAATTTTGATGTGATATTTTTGAGTGATTTTATAATTAATAAAATTATATATTTTCTTTATATTTTGGTATGCTTATTTTTGTATTAATAATTTGTCTCTTGTGTTATGTAAAATGTTACATCGAGACAGATTAATTAGTTATAATTGGATAGTGATATTTTGATAACTAAATTTATGATCTGAAATGATCTTTTTTAAATAATTTGTAATATAAAAAAAATGAGAAATGAAAAAAAGTAGAAAGTTACTTAAAAAATATTATCTCAAGTTGTAAGAGAAAGTTGTTAAAAAATTATTTTTCATTATAATTATGAGACATGTATTTTTTTAGTTTTTAGATATAATTTCTGGGGCTAAAATTATATTTATAGTAAGAAGAAACAAATTAATTAATTAAGCAGTCTTTCCAGATAGCAGATTTGTATATAGTAGACATGTCTAACTGTACATCATAGATCTTTCTTCCTTTTTCCGACAGCATGTTTCATAATTAAATAATATTTCACTCTTTTTATTATAGAATATATACTAAATCATCCACATTATGCAATTATTTGTATGATTCGCCTTAGTAAAAATATTTTAGAATATGAATTTTCCATAAAAAAATTAGGTACACCCGCAGAACGTGGGTTTTGTAGTTAATCTAAGAACAAATAGTACAACAAAAGAAGTGTGACATAAATTTGGATGTGAAAGATTGGTGAGAACTATAATAACTCAGGGACATATAATATAACACCTTCTTTGAACTACACGTTGCAGTGTAACAAGCTTCTCTCTGAACCAGATCAATGGCTCTCACAACCACAATAGGTCTATAGTATAACATAGTACACCTATGTTTTCATGTTTTTGTTTTTGTTCCTCTTGTAATTGTAGTTTTAGTAGTAGATGTTTGCATGGTGTTTTACTGTTGTTTCTTTTTTTCTAAGACAACCTAGTCTTCAGGTGAAATGTTTGAAAATGAGAGATAGTGGTCCTAATATGCAGAAGTTTTCAAACTTTTTAACGTAAAGATTCTGAACTCTCGTTGTTTCTCTTGTACTTCATCTGCAGAGAACTTCTCCTGCAATTGCCATGGAAGTTTCAGTTTGGCTTCCTTTTCCAGCCAAAGGTGCATAATAGACATTGTCAACATGTTTTTCCTGTGTGTCTTTTATGCATCATTGTTCTCCAATCTGATCAAGAAAAGACCTGCAAATGCAAGTGGTGGTTACAGAAAGGGACTGGTTCGAGTAGTTACTTCATTCTGTTGTACTCTTTTAAGCATTGCATATTTTGTTGATGGTGTGTGGAATCTCATAACCAAAACCACAGGCTTCAATCAGCTGAACTTGTTGGTTTGCATTGTGAGCGGACTGGTTTGGATATCTTTAGCAGCTTCACTGTTTGTTCAAAGATTTCAATGGATAAAAACACTGTGCTCTATTTGGTGGGTGTTTTCATGCACACTGGTTTCAGTACTCAATGCTGAAATTCTGCTGAAAGAGCGAAGCTTTCAAGTATTTGATATGGCAACATGGCCAGTGCACATCCTAACTGTTCTCTGTGCCTTCCAAAATCATGGCTACTTTGTCCCACAAGAAATCCCAGATCCCAGTTCATGTGAGCCTCTGTTAGTTCATAAGGAAATGCATAAACAAACAGGACTTGGCCATGCCTCTTTTCTCAGCAGATTCACATTCTCTTGGATGAATGGTTTACTCAGTTTGGGTTACTCAAAGCCACTAGCATGTGAAGACATCCCTTCTCTTGCTTCTGAAGATAAATCTGATTTTGCATACCAAAAGTTTGCACATGCATGGCTTTCCCTTTTGAGAAACAGTAACAATTCCATAAACTTGGTCATGTGGTCCATAGCTCGAGTTTACATGAAGGAAAATATCTACATAGCCATTTGCGCATTTCTGAGAACAATTTGTGCTGTTGTTTCTCCTTTACTTGTTTATGCTTTTGTAAACTACTCCAGTTGCACTGAGGAAGACTTAAAACAAGGAATGGCCATAATGGGGTGTCTTGTGTTTGCCAAGGTGGTTGAGTCTGTGTCTCAAAGACATTGGTCTTTTAACTCACGGAGGTTAGGAATGAAAATGAGATCTTCTTTAATGGCTGCAGTGTATCAAAAGCAATTAAAGCTCTCAGCTTTGGGTAGGAGAAGACATTCAACTGGTGAGATTGTGAATTACATTGCAGTTGATGCATATCGAATGGGTGAATTTCCATGGTGGTTTCATACATTGTTTTTTTCTGCACTGCAAGTTTTTCTGGCTCTTGGTGTGCTTTTTGGTGTTGTGGGTCTAGGTGCACTTCCTGGTTTAGTGCCACTTCTCATTTGTGGATTTCTCAACGTACCATTTGCAAAGATCCTTCAAAAATATAGGTCTGAGTTTATGATTGCACAAGATGAGCGTCTGAGATCAACTTCAGAGATTCTTAGTAGTATGAAAATCATAAAGCTACATTCCTGGGAGGATAACTTCAAGAAGCTAGTTGAATCCCTTCGTGCTAAAGAGTTAAAATGTTTGGCTGAAGTACACTTCATGAGAGCTTGTGGAACATTTATATATTGGCTCTCTCCGACCATCATTTCTTCAGTTATCTTAATGGGGTGTGCGCTTTTTCAGAGTGCCCCTTTGGATGCTGGAACTATCTTCACAGTTCTTGCAACATTGAGAAGCATCGGAGAACCTGTCATATTGATTCCAGAAGCACTTTCTGTTATGATCCAAGTTAAGGTCTCCTTTGATCGTCTCAACACCTTTTTGCTTGATGACGAGGTAAAAGGTGATGACATTGGAAGAACATCAAAAGATTCTTGCAACAAGGGTGTTGAAATTCTAGCAGGCAGCTTCAGTTGGGATCTGCAATCATTGCCTCTAACTTTGAGAGAAGTGAATTTTGAGATCAAGTGGAAGCAGACAGTAGCAGTTTGTGGTCCAGTTGGAGCTGGAAAAACATCTCTTCTGTATGCAATACTCGGAGAGATACCCAAAATTTCAGGAACTGTGAGTTCTTATTGACTAAGTAAATTTTGTTTATCATCAAATGAAGCAACTTTGTAAGTTCAATGACTTCTAAACTGTGTTTTTGCTGTTATGAAAATGGAAAACAGGTTAGAGTAGGAGGAACACTTGCCTACGTTTCCCAAATTCCTTGGATCCAAAGTGGTACAATTCGTGATAATATTCTATTTGGAAAACCAATGGAAGAAACCAGGTATGAATATGCCATTAAGGTCTGTGCCTTGGATAAGGATATTAATGGATTTAGCCACGGTGATCTTACAGAAATAGGTCAGAGAGGGATTAACTTGAGTGGTGGACAAAAGCAAAGGATTCAACTAGCTCGTGCAGTCTATAATGATGCTGATATCTATCTCCTAGATGACCCTTTTAGTGCTGTAGATGCTCATACTGCCTCTATTCTGTTTCATGTAACTTGAACCACTTTTTCATTATTCTCTAAGAAAATTACACTATTTATTGGCTTTATATTCTGGAAATATTCTGACATACATAATTACAGGATTGTGTAAGGACTGCTTTAAGAAGGAAAACAGTTATTCTTGTGACTCATCAAGTTGAATTTCTCTCAGAAGTTGATAAAATACTGGTATTGTGTTGTGACTCATTCAAAATTCTGTATTTCCATTTGATCTTAACTTGTTTGTGAGGTTACTGTTACTACAATTTTAGGTAATGGAAGGAGGAAAAATTAGTCAAACGGGTAGCTATGAAGATCTGTTAACTGCTGGAACAGCCTTTAAGCAGCTTCTGAGTGCTCATAGAGAGGCAATTACAGGAATAGAAACAAACAGTGAAAACAAAAGAGAAGTTCAAAATGTTGTCACAGTTCAGCCTGAGGATTCTCATCCTTCTAATCTCACTAAAAGTGGAAGTAATGGGGAAATTTCTGCAGAGATTCAACTTACACAAGAAGAAGAAAAGGAAAGTGGTGGTGTTGGGTGGCAGCCATTCTGTGACTATATTTTGTTCCCTGAGGGATCTTTGCTTCTATGTTTGAGCATATTAGCACAGTTGATTTTTGTATGTTTGCAGGCTGCATCAACTTCTTGGCTTGCCATAGCCAATGAGATGTCAAAAGTAACCAGCAGCATCTTAGTTGGAGTTTATAGTGTGATTTCCATTTCAAGCATTGTTTTTGTATATCTGAGATCTTACTTTGCTGCACATCTTGGTTTGAAAGCTTCTAAAGCATTCTTCTCTGCCTTCACTGATTCTATCTTTAATGCTCCTATGTTGTTCTTTGATTCAACCCCAGTAGGGAGGATTTTTACCAGAGTAAGGTTCCTTTGTTTCTTACTGCATATAAAGACTGATCTCTATTGTGATTATTCTTTGACCTAACATGTGTCACACTTGCAGGCTTCATCAGATTTTAGTATTTTAGATTTCGATATCCCTTTTTCCACCATCTTTGTGATAGCTGAAGTAACAGAGCTTCTTACAATGATTGTGGTAATGGTTTCAGTCACATGGCAAGTGCTCATTGTTGCAGTTCTTGCCATGGTGGCTACAAAATATATCCAGGTACTTTTTTTTCCTAGCCATGCTCAAATGGATGGAACAAAGTAATAATGATTGGTTTTTGGAATTAAGGGCTATTATCAAGCTTCTGCAAGAGAAATTACACGAATCAATGGAACTACAAAAGCCCCTCTTATGAATTTTGCGGCTGAGACATATCTTGGTGTGGTTAGTATAAGAGCTTTCAACATGGCTGACAGATTCTTCAAAAACTACCTTAACCTTGTCGATACAGATGCCACGATGTTCTTTCATTCCAATGCTGCCATCGAGTGGTTAATTTTAAGGATTCAAGCACTTCAGAATTTGACAGTCTTCACTGCAGCTTTGCTTCTTGTTCTACTTCCGAAGGGATTTGTGGCCCCTGGTATTGCCATTTGTTACTCAAAAATTGCATGTTTTTGTTAACATATTTTTAGTGTTTTCATGCTGATAATATCATTTTTTGTGTGTTTATCTGGTAACAGGCCTTGTGGGGCTTTCTCTGTCTTACGGTTTTTCACTGACAGGAACCGTAGTTTATCTTACTAGAATGTTTTGCAACTTATCGAACTATGTGATCTCTGTTGAAAGAATCAAGCAATTCATTCACATACCAGCAGAACCAAGTGCAATTGTAGATGACAATAGACCACCACCTTCTTGGCCTTCTAAAGGTCGAATAGATTTTCAATCTGTAGAGGTAACAAACTAACCAAATGAGCAATTCCATGATTTCCCTTTTTTCCATCATAATTGAGTTAAATATGTTTTTATTCTCTAAACTTTGACCTGAAATTGGAGTTTGTTCCTGTCTCAAACTTTAATGTATTTTGATCTCAAACTTTGAGAATGAATGGACATATTTTTTAAAGTGTCAAACGCGTATCAAGTTGAGATTTGAGTTGTGTACACCATTTGACACATTCATACTTCAATGTCAACTGAGAATGCCACTTAAGAAGCTCAAAATGATTAATGTCATTAGATTAAAATGACTATATCTATTTATTTTTAAATTTTGGAGATCAAAATGTATCAAAGTTTGAGACAGAGACGAATTTCAATTTCGCATTCAAGTTTAGGAACTAAACATATTTAACCCATCGTAATTAATCCACATTCTTGACAAATGAATTCAAGTATATAAAATAATTTCAGATCAGATATCGTCCAAATTCTCCATTAGTCTTGAAGGGCATCTCTTGTACGTTTAAAGAAGGGAGTAGAGTTGGAGTTGTAGGAAGAACAGGAAGTGGAAAAACTACACTTATAAGTGCTTTGTTTCGCATAGTTGAGCCTACTAAAGGTGACATTCTTATAGATGGGATTAATATATGCTCAATTGGGTTAAAAGATTTAAGAATAAAGCTTAGCATCATTCCTCAAGAACCAACTCTTTTCAAGGGTAGCATTCGAAATAACTTGGACCCTTTAGGCCTGTACTCAGATGATGAAATATGGAAGGTAAATAAACCATGCCCTGAGTTACATTCTTTTTCTCAACTTTTATTCACTAAGAAAATGTTACATGAGCTTTGATTTATGCAGGCTTTAGAGAAATGTCAGCTCAAGGCAACAATTAGTAGTCTACCAAATCTCTTGGAGACTTCTGGTAAATTAAATTAAATATGTCAATTTTGTAAAATTGAACTAAGTTTAAAGTTCATTTCTTAACATGAAATTAACAACAACCGACAAACTTTATATCTGATCTTATGACCAACTGCATGAATCAATCAATCAAATGGTTCTATTAAATTTTTGGCACAAACTGTGTAGTTGATCTGGAGAATCCAGGTGTGAGTCTAAGTCCTACATTGAGTATAAATGAGAAAGTTGAGTACTTATTGTTAGGTCTATAGAGGGAGTATCAGGGGAGATACAACTAGGGCTGGGCAAAATAAACCAAACTGCACTGCACTACCAAAAACTATACTGAACTAAAAAACTGTTCGCATGAACTGCACTGAACTGAAAAACAATTCAGATGAACTAGACTGAACTGTTATTCTTAAAAATAAACTGGATTGAACTGCACTGCACTATAATATAAACTGAACTGTTTTATGAACTGCACTACGTCAGAACTGAACTACACTATTTTTGGACTGAACTGCACTAATTTTTAACTTAACTACACTGTTTTTGAACCGAATTGCACTGATTTTGAATAAACTTCACTCTTTTTTAACTGAATTGTACTATTTTTGAACCGGATTGCATTGATTTTGAATTGAATTACACTATTTTTAAACTGAATTACACTATTTTGAATCGAATTGCACTAATTACATATGATTGTACTACACAATAATAATTTAAAGTTTATAATTTGAAAGTGCTTAGAAAATAATACTTGAAATATGCATCATACTTTAATACAC
>Ga0209589_1004463_pt1 | contig 24160 bp, 24 predicted proteins | sample CowpeawhiteBW_FD_187525 | JGI IMG/M metagenome (GOLD analysis project Ga0209589, IMG submission 187525) | Root nodule microbial communities of legume samples collected from California USA - Cow pea white BW (SPAdes) (version 2) | ecosystem: Host-associated > Plants > Roots > Nodule | place: USA...
GCAAATAAACATAGATTAGCATGTTGGCTTAAGTCAAGTCAACTATAGTCAACAAGTCAAACCTAGTCAAAGGTCAACAAGTCAACTAAAGTTGATTCAACTAAGTCAACTTAGGGAATAAAAAATAACAAACACAAATGAAAGGGATGAAGGATTAGTGAACTTCCTTTCTAAACATGCTTAGTCTTCTTAAGCATGTGCCTTCATCCTTGGTTAGGGTCAATCCTTCATCACCCGTACCTCCCCGTACGTGGCATCTCTCAAGCGTGAGCACGGAACATACGAACCTACCTCGCTCGTATCCCCACGCGAGAGTACCTGGATATGAACCTCCCCGCTCATATCATCACATGTTATCCACCATCCATGAACCTACCTGCTCATGGCACAGCATCTCCTGACCTAAGTATAGCATCATTACTTAAACAACACATAACAAACCAAGGACAACAACATTATGGCCTGGCGTAGCCTACACGCTGCCAAGCGAAATCGGTCCAAACCGCCTGGCGATACCTGCCCACCGCCAGGCGGTACCTGCCCACCGCCAAGCGCCAACGCCCTCACAACCCCACTATTTTTCAGTCACCGCCTGGCGGGACATACCTTGCCGCCAGGCGCTACACAGTGCAGAGACGTTTGACGCTGGTCCAATCGCTTGGCGCACATGTTCAGGCCGCCAGGTCCACTAGTTTTTAGCACCCAACACAACTTGGCTTAGTACCAAAGCCATCCCAGCAGTCTAGAATTCACTCATCAACTTAATGTTACCTTCTTGATAATTCACAGCTCCCATATGGTTCTAGTATCTATTACTCACAATTGACCAGTCCCTTAAACAAGGCCTATACCTTTACCAAATATTTCAACATTTCAAAATCTCTCAATCAAGTTCATGGCTAGACCCGAACACAATGCCTTGCAATCAACAGCTTGTTTACTCCTGCTCCACAACAATTCTAACGATTTCTCATCACTTACCTTCCACTTAAATTCCACCATTCTTATTAATTCCTTAATCTATTACATTAACATCTCCCAAGGTTCCCAATCCACAATTTAAGTAAATCATACCTTCCTAGCCTTTATAGCCCCAATTACTACTATTCATCATTCTATTTAGGTTCTAGACCCGACTTACCTACCACATAAACTAATATGATCATAACTTCTTACCCTTTATATTGCCACCTTTGATGTATTACAACGTGAGCATATAGTTCTCATTCTTCCCAATTTCACATCATTGTCCAATATATTTCCAATCACCAAGACTCTCTCTCTTTCTTGCAGCAACCCCCACATTGTCCAATATAACTTCTTACCCTTTATATTGCATATTAGCCCCTTACCAGAAACTTGTGTTGCTGCACTCACCTGAAATCTGACTTTCTCAAAATTCGATCGAACCCCAGATTTACCAGAATGCAATAAACCTCTCACAATTTATCAATTCAATTCCCAATCTTACTATACATTACTCACCATAACATTACCACCTACATCAATATAAACCCAAACCCAACATACAATAATTTCCTTAGTTCATATCACCATTCGTCTCAACTTCATTTTCAGCAATAATGCAAAATTACACAAACAGTGGAATCATCATGGTATTTTGCAACTTCACAAATCTATAATTTTATTAAAAGACCATCACATGAAGAAATACCCAAAATGGCAATAAAATAGTGTTAGGACATCGCGCATCGCCTTGCGGTTCGGGCTCGCTGCCAGGCAGTTCATATAAGAACCCCAAAATGGGAAACAAAACTGACGTGCCGCCTAGCGGGATATGAATGCCCCCTAGGCAGTTTTGGGGCAGAAACCAGAATTGTGTAGAAACAACGTCAAAAAGAGGGAAAATTCATGTACTTTTCACATAGCAGTATATTATCATTCAAACATGGGATAAACATACAATAAGCAACTCCCCTAACCTGAAATCCTTGCTCTAAATTCGACTTCTTGATGTATCTCTAACCCAACTCTCTTAACCTTCCCTTGCACACTAACAACACGTTCTCCACTCAATTTTTTCAGCACCCACCACGAAACCCTTTCTGGAAAAACCACTACTTGCAATACACGCCCAATACAGCACCCCTCTTACTTCCAATTCTCTTCTCTCTCTCCCAATCACCACCCTAATTAAGTGAGATTAAGTCTAAAAACGAAAATTAAATAAAAATGTGGTTTATGGTTATTCAACACTCATAAATGGAATGTTTTCAGCCCCCTTAATATTCCTCTCTTGGTTGCTAGGGTTCCTAACCCTTCCATACACATACCAAATGAAAATTTGGCAAAAAAGAAAACAAGTTTTGTTCTTAGCAAGGTTTGAACCCACAACCCATCAATTACCAAGTCAAATGCACAATCAAATCAACCAATTCGTATTTGTGATAATTCCTATAAATTTTAGGATTTCATTATCACATCTCACATTCAAATATATCAATAAAATCATGCACAAATTAAAATACACACAATTGGCATACATAAGACTCGAACCCAAGTCCGCTCACACATCCAAGTACTCTCAACCATTTGAACTAGTACTTTTCCATGTCATAGTTCCATGTATTAAATGCCTTAAAGGCTTCTATTACCCGCATTTATTAAATAATTATTTAATTAACTATTTAATTTTTCTCGGGTCTTACACTCCTCCCCAAATCCATGCTTGTAGCTCCATCAGAAAACATTGCATCTCATTAACTAAAAAACGGAAAGAAGACCTTATATATGTTCCATTGAAGGATTTTACAAGCTAATCATCTTTATCGAAGGTTAAAGAAATCATTTAATGAACATCAAGAGAATGATGAAGCACCAATTCCATTAATTGACCTTTAAATTCATGAAAAAAGTTAACAAAGTACATAATATATTTCGGAAAACGTCCAAGAAGTCATCTCCATCGAGCCTTTGGAAGAAAAAATCGATATTCTTTGATCTTCCATATTGGTCAAAGGTAAAGGTTAGGCATTGCATAGATGTCATGCATGTAGAGAAAAATGTGTGTGATAGCTTGATAGGTACATTACTTAACATTCATGAAATGACAAAAAATGGAGTAAATTATCGTTCAGATTTTGTTGAAATGAAGATCCGAGAGGACTTGGCACCCAAGGATGTTGGTAAAACTTACTTATTTTCCCTCTACATGTTATACTATGTCCAAAAAAGTGAGGATAATTTTTTGCTTTTGTTTAAAGAGTGTCAAAGTACCTCAAGGATACCCTTCAAATATGCAGGTTAAACAAATCTAGGAGTACACAAAAACAAAAAAGTTACTTTAAAAAAAATGCATATGGCCTCGGTTGCTACACCAATCACAGTAGAAACATATATATAGCCTCGATTGTGGTATGAGTTAAGGCCAAAAAGTTGGGACATATGGCTTTGGCTTTATATGAACTGAAGCCAAAAGCCAATCGTATTTCAAAAGTAATTGTTTAATTCCAGACTATATGGCTTAGGTTCTTTGTAGAACCGAGGCAGAATGTGGAGTTTATGCTTCGATTGGGACCCGAGGCCAAAAGCTAACCCTTTTTTGCCTTGTCCTAATATGCCTCGGTTCTTGAATCGAAGCATAATTGCAAAATAATCATGGCCAAAAGCCCTTTCTGTTCTAGCGGGAATTGGTTTCTAAATTAGTCTCTAATTAATTAGTGACCAATTTACCGACCAATTATAAAATTTTATTCATAATAACCATGACTATTTTAGTAACCAATAACTTTTTATTTTGTAAATTGGTATGTAAATTCGTCACTACAATGTCTAACAATGTTTGGTCATTAAAATTTGTTATTAATAACGCATTTTCTTGTAGTGCTATATTGTCCTCTTTGGATAGTAATCTAACTCAAAATCATAATCCTTGAAAATTTTCATCGATCTTCTTTGTCTCATATTTAAATATTTCTACCAAATAACTATTTGAAACTCTTGTGATCACTAATGTCTCAACCGAAATCACGACGGGACGGCGAAAATAATTTTAAAAAAATACAGAGGTGTCACCACCATAGTTTATTATGGAAAACAAAAGAAAAACCTTGGAAAAAAGAATAGTCTTTGAAACCAAATTTGTTTTTCCCCTAAATTTAAACAAAATAAATACATATACAAAATAATAAAGATAAAAAAATATATTTGTTTTTTGGCTCAACGAGGATTGTACCTCGCTCCTACATATTTCCATTTGGAAAATCAATGATAACGTAGTTCTTTGTAGAAATATTTGTTGTTTGATATTTTTTTAATTTTTGATTTTAATATTTTTATTATGAAGAAAATCTGATATTCAATATGATTAAATTATCAAACAAATTCAAGACTTGACATGATATCCAAAAATGATAAAAAAAGAAGTATAATTTATAATTTTTTGATTTTAGATTTTAATATTTTTTATTATCAAGAGAATCCGAGATTTTGTAAGGCCCTATTCTTTTATGCCTTTAACAAGAAGTACCCCAAAATCTGATGGGCCTAAGAGTTGGCCCAAAGTATAAAGTTGAACCCTAGTCTGCCCTAACGTTTCCACTTTCACTCTAGGGTTATGGCCCATGTATTTGTTCGTCCTTAGATATATATACTTTTGGTTAAACTCTGTATCCAGTTTTCTTTTGGGCATCGTGGTGTGCCTTAGGTTGTAAGGAGTTGAGTTTCAAACTCCCGGACTACGCTAGTATGTATCTTTATATGAGGCTACCTTTAATTTCGCTTATTAAATTAAATGGGGTGTTACAGATTTAACTTGATAAAAGACTTAGTTATCAAGCAAATCTGAGACTTGACGTGATATTCAATAATTATATAAAAGAAATAATTTATATTTTTTATTTTTTTAAATAAGATAATTAAAAGCCTATGAAGAAGTATTTTAATTATCAAACAAATCCAAGATCTCACATGATATTCAATAAAGAAATATAATTTATAAATTTATTTTATTTTATTTGTATTTCTTAAAATAAGAGAATTAAAAGCCTACAAAAGAGTATTTTAGTTATCAAACAAATCCAAGACTTGACATGATATTCAATAATTATATAAAAGAAATAATATAATTTTATATTTTTTATCGTTTATTTTTAAATAAGAGAACTAAAAGGGTACTAAAGATATTTCTAATTACCAAGATAAAAGTAATGGCATCCCAAATATAAGAAAAGAGAAAGGTCGCGCATATAAATTAAGTTTCACGTGGACTAATCACTCAAATAGAGACGTTCATTCACAATCAGAGTTGTTGCCACAATTGAATATTAAACTAGTACTACACATACCTTTTCAGAATGAAAGATGCCGGCAGATACAAGAGACTAATCGAACAACTCTAACACACACAGATCTCTGATTTCAGAATTCTTACAAATGAGCCAACAAAAACAAACCCTCAACGCAATTCGCATTTATAAGCGATGATTCCAAACGACACAACTTTTTCCCGCCAAAGTCACAATCCAAATGAAGCGTCACAATGCACACAAAGGTCACAACCCTTAAAAATGACGACGCAAAACCCTTTTGGATTAAACCTATGACATCTGCCACCCCTTCACTTGCCACAAACCTATCCAGGATCCAAGCCTTAACCTTGTTCACCACACTTAAAGACTGGGGGACAGGTGTACTACACCTAGCCAGCCTAGCCAAACACACTTCTTATCCTTTGCTGCTATAGTTATACCGGCAAAGATTGGGGGACTAGTGTACCACACCTAGCCAGCTTAGCCTGATTATAGTCCCAAAACCTATCTACATAGGCCCTAAAGATGCAAATAAGTAATTACCATGTATGAACGAGTAACAGTACTCGGCCTAAGCCACTAAAGGGTAACCGGCCTAAGTCGCTAACTTAAGATAACTAGGCGGGATGACAAAATCAAAGCACCGCCAGCAAGGCTCCTACGGGCCCGCGATAATCGAACTAAGGGACCTGGCCTCAGGCGCAGGCCCACCTACGGCCCAAACAGGGGCCCAGCCCATGATGTGGCTAAACATAATTAATAATCCATAAATACATATGGACCCCAACAATTAAAGGTACGCATTCATTACTCCCTTACTTACAAGATTTGACTTTTTAAGAGTTCTTGGCTGACTTGAGCGTCGGAGTCTCTTCCGCAGGTAACCCCTCTCGAGTCCAAACCGGTCCACGCCAAGATACCCACAAGTGACCTATAGTAGCCGGAAGGAAGCCTACTAAGGAGATTGCGGATTGAGGTAAGGTAATACTTGTGTCTGACATATCTTATTTGCTCTCCGCAAGAACAAGTGATATTATGACCTTAAATCTAATTTAGAAAACATAGAAGCTAGTCTCAATTGGTCTATAAAGTAATCTATTCTAGGGATAGGATATTTACTATTTATGATAAATTTATTTAATTGACAATAATCCACACATAACTTAAAACTTCTATCTTTCTTCTCAACTAGCAATTGTTTTTTTTTTTGTTAGTATGGGGTATCATCAGTGTTACAGAAATCAGTCCAACTCCAGGCATCAAATGTATTGAAAATTCAATTTATTTGTTGGATGGTAAACCAAGAATATCATTGGGAAAAACATCAGGGAAAATTTGAACAACTTTTATCTTTTTCAAATCAACTTTGATGAGATACCTCTAAACAAGGGACCAACCACTAGAGCTATTTCTAGGAGGATACAAGGAGATTGAGCCTCCTCTAAGCATGTCAAGCCCAAGTTGAAGTTCATTTGGACTAAGGAGGATGTGAAGACCTAGCCTAGGACTTTGTAATTGTAAATATTAGATTAAGATTTAAGTTTGGGCTTTGTATTTTAGGCCTACTAGTATAAGATTTTCTTTGGGCCATAATCGAGCCTCAAAATTGGTCTTTGAATGGGTTTTATGCCTAGAAGAAGTTGGGCTTAATAACGCATTTCTAGGGTTTAAACCCTAATTTGGTACGGTAGCTTAGAGAGCAAGCTAGGCTTGCCACTCTCCTTTTGCACCTACAAGCATGGAACATGTGATTTTCTTAGGTGGCACTTCTCTCCCTTTTTCTAAACACCTTACTTTCCTTTTCTCCTATAAATAGAGAGCCATAGGTCATGTAATTGCATTCATGAATTTAGTAGAGTTATCTTGTTAAAATGTATCCACATTACTCTTTCTTTGTGAATTCAAGAAAGGTTGGACCAACTCTTAAAGAAGGATGGCTAGAGGAAACCTAAAATGAGTGCTCTAGCCTCGGTGACCTAAGATGAATAGTATGATACAAAATTGGTAGCATAACAATACTAAAACTCAAAGGTGATTTAAATGGGGGGGGGGAGACACCTCTATTTATAAGCTTAAGTAATCCTAAAGGTGTCTCCAAATTATAGAAGCAAAAGCCTAATTCTACTCCTTGGGGGAACAAGGAAAAACCTTCTTCATTATGATGGAAATTACTAAGGAGAAACCCTTTAAATTAGAAGCATGACACATGATCACTACTAAGAATAAATCCTCTCCATTACGAGCATGACACATAGAAAGAGCATATGTCTCACAAAAGAGAGTAACTTAGAGACCACTTTGGACGAGGGCCCACAAGCTTCTAAAAGGTTTCTTTCCAAGCTAGGCTTTTGACCCTAGATCCATTTAGAACCATAGGAGCCATCCTAGGCCTAAAACCCTACACTAGAACCTAAGGCCCAAATACAAGGTCCAAAAGAAATCCTAGACTACTTGGCCATTATACAAGGCCCAAAATAAACCTAATCTATTAAGAACTCATTGATTGCCCATGATGATAAGAGCTCAGGCCCACCTTTCACAGATCACTCCAACTCTTCTTGAGTGTGCTTGGCCATGGCTAGGGGATATGTCACCCATCTATAAGTGAAATTAGTGGTTAAATGGAAGTGTAAAAATAAATTTCTATGGATAAACAAGGTTTTCTTTAAGGTTGATGGTTTAGAAGAAGTTAATTTAATTTTGAGAATATTAATAATGAATTGATTTATTAAAGAGTGTTTTTGAAGTTATTAGGATTAGATGGTGCAATTTAAAGTGTTAATATTTTGATGTTGCATAAACTAGTATTTAATACTATTATTAGATGTTTAAGGATCATATTATCTTAGTTTTGAGCAAGCTTAAAAAGAAAGTGGTTTAAATTGGGTATTTAATCAATGGAAATTTTATTCTAGGGAGATTTAAATATTTCTAGCAAGTTATATGTGTGAGAGTTGTTGGTACATGAATGAAGCCATACATGTGAAATTTAATGATTACAACGGGATAAGAAATTATCAGAACTAAAATACTTCCTTGGTTTCGATATGTAGCTACGAAAGATACAAATGGTAGATGACCTTACAATAGACAACCTTGCAATTTGCAATGGACGTCCCTTGGTAGATGACCCCAACCAAACAAGACAGGAGACAATGTATTAGATGACACACCATACACACCTATTGAAGGAATAAAACCTTCAACTCATATAAAGGACTATCTTCCACGTGCATTTTAACTTGTCATATGCATTCTTAATTGGCATTTTACTAAAATCACATAACACATTGTTAGAGATATCATATATCTCCTGATTTTAATTTGATTGATGGAGATATAATATATTTTATTCTCTTTTATTATTATCGAATATTATGTATTATAATGATATCTTAGGTTTTACTTTTCCCTTTATATCATGGGATATTGTACTCTATATGTTGAAGAAGTCTCTACTGGATCAATAAGAAAAGTAAGAAAAGTAAGAAAGCTCTTTGAGTTAGTTTTCATCAAACACCTCTTGTACATATTTTTTTTCTTTTTTCCTTCTCATGGCTTATAAATATCTAATATGGTATCAGATGGAAAAAAACCTTCCGCATTTTCTCCTTTCTTGTTGATTTCTCACCATAGCAAATCCTACTTTATACTTTGGTTAATCACCTTCTACGGGTTCTCATCGACTTTCTCCAGGTTCTTGTGACTTTCTTCAAATTCTCGTTGACTTTCTCCATGTTCTCGTGACTTTCTCTCGGTTCTCGTCGACTTTCTTCAAGTTCTTGTTGACTTCTCAAGGTTCTCAATTTCTCAAGGTTCTTGAATTTCTCAAGGTTCTCAACTTTCTCGAATTTCTCAAGGTTCTTGAATTTATCAAATTTCTCAAGTTTCTCAAATTTCTCAAGGTTTTCGAATTTCTCGAGTTCTCGGTCTTCTTAAGTTCTCAAGATTCTCTTCATCTGATTGCTTTCCAAAACTACTACTTTCAAGTTGGGCCTTCATAAACTTCATGCCCATCTTGAAAGGGAGATTTAGGGATATCATATATATCCTGATTCTAATTCGATTGATGGAGATATAATATATTTTATTCTATTTCATTATTGTTGAATATTATGCATTATGATGATACCTTAGGTTTTACATTCCCCTTTAAATCATGGGATATTGTACTCTATATATTGAACAAGACTCTACTGGATCAATATGAAAAGTAAGAAAGTTCTTTGAGTTATTTTTTATTAAACATCTCTTGTACATATTTTTTTTGTTTTTTCCTTCTCATGGCTTATACATATCTAATACGCATACAAACAAATATACTTATGATTCTGATTGATATTGATTATTCTTGTGATTGATATTAAAATCTTCATCACATATATTGTAATTTTGAAATTATTACCGTGTTGCATATCAAACTCAATTTTACATATTTTATTTCTTTATTTACAAATTTATTTATGAAGTTATTCCTTGATTTCAAACTGTTTACGGAACTATAATTATTTTGAAAAGGTTTTGATTTAAATTTATAAAATATTTAAAACAATTTGAAATGTTTCCTATTTTCACAAAAAATTGAAAATTTAATCGTTGCAATTATCAAAGGACTACAGATCTTTCCTAAACCATCCCACACAACGAGTCAACCTCTCAGAATACACCTATCTCCTTGTTTTACCTAGTATACACATCAGGTTCCTAAGAAAATCAAAGAGTCGAAGCAAAATGCCAAATTCTTCTAACAAGAGAAAATGTATTATTTATTCTTCTTTAAGAAAAATGGTAGTTCACCAAAAAATCAAATTACTCGCAAAATGCCTACTCCAAACTTAATTCATACTCCTCCTCGAAATTTGCTACTCCATCCTTCAACAAAATCAAAGTCAAATATTAAGTTTATAGAATAAAATTAAAACAAAATTGTTGGTGTATGATCGGGTACGTCCCGGCCCAGTAAGGGAAAAATGGTCAGGATCATCCCGACTCGAGTGAGGGGATCTCTCGCACTCTGGCCCAATTGATGGGGCATTTCTCTAGCACAATGCAGACGTCTCATTAAGAGTGATGGTCGGGTATATCTCGACCCTTTTGGCCGTGTATATCCCGACCCAATGGAGTGACAAACAGAAAATGGGATTATGGCATAGAGGTGAAGAGGAGTAGCACACAATCTCGACCAAGAAGGAAGGAGTTGATATTTGGGGAAGTACAAATGACTGAATCCCAACCAGGAAGGAAAGAGGTAATATTTGGGAAGTACAGACGAACGAATCTCAGCCAAAAAGAAAAGAGTTGATATTTGACAAAGTGACAATATGCAATCTTAATCAAAAAGGAAAGAACTGACATGTATAAACTTAGTCAGAAAGGAAAGAGTGGATCCTCGAATACAAATGGCCCTTAAATAACAACATCAGGTCCGTCAAGAGACTAGTATAAATAAAGACCTAGTGAACACGTAAAGGTATGCTTTTCTCGCTTTACTACATAAACCACATATCGAATCGCTATTTGACTTGAGCATCAGAGTGCTTGCAGGTACCCCCGCCCTCGGAGTGCAGATGGCAAGGAGATCTAGGAGGAATTCGAAAAGGAACAGAAGGAGGTTCGACATAGAGGGTTCTTAAGATTGTCTAGTTCCGCACTAAAATAGTATTGATCAGGTACAATTGGCGCCCACCGTGGGGCCAGGCTATTCTTAAGAAGGATGGTGTTGACAAGAGTAGTAGTCGATCAAAATATAGTAGCAGCAAAGATGCAACGAGAATTGAACCGCTAGTTGGAGGAATTAAGATGCAAGAATGAGGAAGAATTAAACGCCCTAAGAGAGGAGAACCAGCGGATGCGAATGCAAATTGAGCAGAATTCCCAGCAAAGGGAAGAATCCCATATAATGAAGAAGGAGGGGACGACACAGGGCGAGACAAGTCCCGAGTACAGACCACCACCAACCAAACAGGCGCGAGACCCAAAACAGCCAGACGCCACCCCTTCGTGGATGGGATCATGGAGGTGGAACTCCCCGCATGCTGGAAGGGGTTGACTATGAGCCAATACGATGGCACTACTAATCTGGAGGAGCATGTGGACATCTTCACCACCCAGGCAAGGTTGTATACTTCAAATGATGCAATCCTCTGTCGTGTTTTCACAACATCCCTAAAGAGGCCTGCACTCAACTGGTTCACACGATTACCACCCAACTCTATCGATTGTTTCGATATATTGGCCACCCGTTTTGGCATTCAGTTTGCCACTAGTAAACCACACCATCTTACTTCTTTGGCATTGGTGAATATACGACAGGAAAAAGGAGAGTCTTTGTGGGAATTTATGGAGCGATTTGGGAAGATATCCTTGAATATCTCTAATCTGAATCCTGAGGTCGCCATGCAGCACCTTATAATAACATTGAAGCCTTGTCCATTCGATGATAGTCTATGCAAGAAACTTGTGAGCAATCTGGACGAGCTTCAGACCAAGGCCACCAAATTCATGCAGATGGAGGAACTGAAAAAGTTCCGTAGTACGACTCGATCAAACGCCCAGGAAAAGAGGCACCATGATAGGGAAAGGATGTTAGCACCCCGACCTAGCAACAGGTTCAAAGACTCTAGGCAGCCGATATATAGTAGAAACACACCCCTTATGTCTTATAGAGCTAGAATTCTTGAGGAAGCCTTGAACACTGACCTAATAACAGCCCCTTGAAGGGTTCCGACTCCCCTAAATGCAGATACCACTAAGTATTATCGGTATCATCAAAATTATGGGAACACAATGGAAGATTGCTTTACCTTGAAAGACAAAATCAAGGAACTTATACAGGCGGGACACTACGAGGAGCAACCACAAAGGGCATTAGGATACCGGGAGAGGGAAGGAGAAGCCACCCGAAGAAGGGTCGAACCCAAAAAAAGATGATGAGCGGCATACGAGAGAACAACCACTAAGAGGAGTAATCAAGTATATTTCAGGAGGCTTTACAGGAGGTAGAGCCACTATGTCTGCAAGAAAATAGTACGTACGAGCAATCCAAAGCATCAATGTTGTATCTGTATGTCCCAAGCGACGTATGCCACCTATCACATTCCGAGACGATGACTTCCAAGCGATCGACCCCCAACATGACGATCCGATGGTGATATCAGTAGAAATTGAGGACTTTGCAATAAGGAAAACCTTGGTAGACTCGGGCAGTTCGGTGGACATCCTATATTGGGGCATATTCAGAAAGCCGACAATTCCAGAAGAAGAAATCCACCAGTATTCAGAGCCGATTGTGGGCTTTTCAGGGGTGGGAGTGAATACGAAAGGCTACATTGATTTTTTCACCAAGTTCGGGAAAGGGGGCATGACGCGAACGATAAAAATTCGATACCTTATTGTTGACGCTTACACCTCTTATAATATTTTGCTAGGGAGACCCTCGTTAAATACACTTGGTGCGGTGGTATCCACATATCACCTAGCCATGAAGTTTCCGTCAGCTTCAGAGGACATAATCACTATGCATGTAGACCAGTCGACAGAGCGCAGATGCTATGCGGACAACTTGAGAGAAAGACCCAGGTCGCGTCCCCGACGAATAGTGAATAATGTCGAGAAATTCTTAGGGGAAGAAGGAGTAGACTTGGATCCTAAAGTAAGCGACGAGGTAAGAGTGGAACCAATCGAGAGCACAGAAAAATTCCATTTTGGTGACGAGCATCGATACACCTATGTCAGCAAGACACTCGTAAACACCCCCAAGATGTAGGAAGTATTACAAAGGAACCCTGATTCAGTTCGCCTGGAGCGCGGCGGACATGCTAGGCATTAACCCAAGAGTAGTCAGCCACAAACTGTCTATTTTTTTAGAAGCTCGGCCTGTCACTCAGAAAAGAAGAAAGATGGGGGAGAAAAGAGGAAGGTAGCAAAAGCAGAAGTACATAAGCTTAGGGTCATGAAGAAAGCACAAAAGTTCATATGGGACGAAGTTTGCGAGCAATATTTTCAGGCATTGAAGGAATACATGTCTTCTCCCCCAGTATTGCAAAAGCCTAGTAAGGGAAAACCACTTTTAGTATATCTAGCCATCTCCACCAATGCTATTAGCGCAACCATTGTACAAGATCAGGAGGGGGACCAGCGACCCGTGTACTTTATTAGAAAGGCCCTACATGATGTAGAATTGCGATACCAGACAGTAGAAAAGGTGATTCTGGCACTCGTAATAACAACCAGGTGACTACGATCGTATTTTCAAGGGTACGAAGCAATAGTCAAATCTGACTATCTGGTACATAAAGTATTGAGGCGACCCGATCTCGCGGGCCGAATGGTGGGGTGGTCTGTAGAACTGCCCGAGTATCATCTTCGATGTGAAGCCCAGGAGCTGATTAAAGCATAAAGCCTCGCAGATTTTGTCAACGAATTAACAGGAGACTCTAACATAAGCGAGGAAGGTTGGATCTTATCAATGGATGGTTCCTCCAACATGAAAGGCGAGGGTGCTGAAATTGTTTTGCAGGGGCCAAATAACTTGGTACTCGAACAACCCTTGCGTTTTGGCTTCAAACCCTATAATAACCAGGTAGAATATGAGGCGTTAATAGCAGGATTGACCCTCGCAACGAACATGGGAGCGAATATAGTGACATGCAAAACTGATTCCCAGCTAATAGTATGACACTTGGACGACACCTTTCAGGTAAAGGATCCTCTCCTATTGCGGTATTATCACGTTGTGCAGAACATGTTGAACAGGTTCAAGACAACGAGTGTGAAACATGTTAGCAGGTCTCAGAATTCCAGAACTGACTTGCTCTCAAAATTGGTAACTACCAAAATAAAGGGACAACATCATACAGTGATCCATGCTACACTCGACTGTCCTACTATAACGTTGATAGATTGCAATACTACTAAGACAGTTGCACCAGCGGACGAGGAATGGATGACTCCTATTATTCACTTCATACAACATGGCAATAGAGGTGGAGAGGACAACCCTGTCATGCATAAAAAGGCTTCTCGATTCATGTTGATTGGCAGAGAATTGTACAAACGAGGCTTTTCCAATCCTTTGTTAAAATGCATGACAAAACCGCCAAGCTCAATATATTATGGAGGATTTGCACACGAGAATTTATGGCTTACATTTAGGATCTCGAACCATGGCAGCCTGGGTACTACGAGCGGGATACTATTGGCTGACTATAAAAGAGGACTGCGAGAAGTACGTTAGGAAGTGCGCCCAATGCCAACAACATGGTAACATGATACACCTCAAGTTGTAGGAATTACATGGCATTACCTCCCCCTGGCCATTCGCCAAGTGAGGCATGGATATCCTAGGACCCTTTAGCCCAGGGAAGGGTCAGGTGAAATTTTTGTTGATGGCCATAGACTACTTCACCAAGTGGGTTGAGGCAGAACCACTTGCCATTATCATGGCCCAACAGGTGCAGAAGTTCGTCTAGAAGAATGTAGTGTGCAGGTTTTGTGTACCAAGCATCATCATAACAAATAATGGTAGACAATTTATCGACAAAGGGCTAGTCGAGTTCTATAAGGGACTCCATATCCAACATATTACCAGCTCGGTCGAGCATCACAAACAAATGGGCAAGTCGAAGCAGCAAACAAAGTCATATTGCGAGAGCTTTAGAAAAGACTGGGAGATGCCAAAGGAAGGTGGGCTGACGAATTATTAGAGGTTCTATGGGCAGATCGCTGCACCCCGCAGTCTACAACGCAAGAAACACCCTACAACCTAGTCTATGGAGTAGACACGATGATCCCAGTCGAGATTGGGGAACCCTCTCTATGAAGGCATATGTTCAATACGCACCTTAATGAAGAAAGTATGGAAACAAACCTAGACTTGGTTCAAGAACTTTGAGATAAAGTATGCATTCGGGAGGAGGCATCCAAGCTAAAAGCCCAATGCCGCTACAATACCAAAGTCAAACCTTGATCTTTCCACCAGGGAGATCTAGTGTGGCGCATGGCAAGTGCTGCCCAAAAGCATGAGGGGAAGTTCTCACGCAATTAGGAAGGGTCATTCTGAATCAAAGAAGTTGTGGGGAACGACACATACAGATTGGAGCACCTATCAGGTCCCCCTGTCCCAGTCACCTGGAACGCCTCACATCTCAAGTTTTACTACAATTAGTTTTCAAGCTCTTAATTTTTCAGACTTTTTAAACAATTTGTGAGTTGATTGCGTAATAAATGATGTACTCTTTTCTACCTTGATCTTTTTTCCCTAAGGAGGGTTTTTGGTCAAGAAGGTTTTAACGAGGTATCATAGCAATAAATAAAGCATAATTATTACATTATTATTATCCTACGATTACATTATCTATTGCCAAAGCGCGCATACATTTCAATCAAGCACAACTATTAGTTAGTATTTCACACTCTTCTATGGGAAAGGAAGCTTCATCAAACTAGATGATCCCCCCATATCTATATCAATGGGAAAGGAAGCTTCATCGCCCTAGATGATCCCCTCATACCAACAAAAATTAAAATAACACACAATAATACACAAAGGCAAATCCAAAAACTAGAAGGAAAAAGGCTGGCACCATCCTCGCCAAGAGTGGCCGAGTACATCTCGGTCAAGAAGGGCCGACCACATCACGACCAGAAGTGGTCGGGTACACCTCGTACCTGCCTTCACCTACAAACAAAATTGGGCAGCAACATACAAAGAGGCACACACAACAATTGCAAACACGAAAGTCTAAAGAAAAAAAGTAAGTTCAAAACATAAAATTAAAGCATACAATGTGCATTAATACATGTCCAAAGGGTGAACGCCAAAGCTCAAGAGACAATTCATAAAACCAGAAAATACAAGTCACAAGTCAATCCTCTAGAGAAGCAGCATGTTTATGTTGCCTAGCAACAGGGATGTCCTCAACAGTAATGAAGGAGCCTTCATACACATCCTTGTCAATGTCAAAACGTTCATCCTCCGCGTTGAAATCAAATAAATGAGAAGCCTGGCGCAGGACCTTGTAGAAACCCTCCTCATGTTGGGACATCATGTACCCTTCCAGTTGATAAATTCAGCCACCTTTCTCAGCGTTCTCCTTCTTTGTTGTTGCCAGCTCCTCCTCTAAACGTTCCAAGGCCGCTTGGGACTCCTCATCTTTTTTCTCAAAGTCCTTACAACGCAGTTTCAAGGCGTTACGTTTTGCCAGCAATTGTGATCGCTCATTTTTCACATTTCCCAACTGAAGGGAAACCTCCTGCCTCCTGTTATTGGCCTTAGCCAACTCCCTCTGCAAATTCTCTATCTTAACAGTTAGCTTGCTTATCTCTGGCAGTTGGCTTAGCAATGTATCCAGGTGGCGACCCATCACCATTGCTCTGGCATGAAATTCATTCAGTGCATACAACACAGTCTCAAGACGCATGGTTGAAACAATCTTAGCCTCCTCTAACGATAGGGAAACCTCTATGCCTTGGTTAATTTTAAGTTGTGAATCAAACAACGCTGCCAAAGAGTCAGCCGCACTATCAACAGATGAAGTGCCTCAAGACTTCTTTGGAGAAGATGGTCGGGGAGTACTCAGCCTTGTAGTGCGATCCTTATGCTTGCTTTTCTTCTTCTTTGTACCAGGAGGCATCAGGTCGCTCTTCTGAGAGGGTATTTTTGTGGGAGCACGACGAGAACTCTCACCTCCTTTCCTTTTCTCCTCCTCCAGCTTTTTCCTCTTCAGTTCCAGAAACACTTCCTTACTAGAGGGACAAGCAGCAACCATGATATCTGCAAATAAAAATAAGCGTTAGTCAAAACATAACAGACGAATATCTACAAGTAGTCAGACGAACATATATACCAAAAAGATCATCGCACGGATGAGAGTACCTAAACACACCAATAATTTTCTTGGAGGAGAGTTTCTTGGGCAATTGGTCCAAATAAGACAACACATACAGGTCCTCCTGGGTGAGGGATTTTCTCGGCCAAACTCGATAGGGGGTGGGATTTTTGGTCTAGAAGAAAGGGAATTGGGTTTGCCATCGTCAAAATAAAAATATTCAGCCCCAGCAGACCGTATGACTACTTTAAAAAATCCAGTCTTAAACCTTTTGAAAGACTGCGTATAAGACGAAAGCAGGCACTAATGGTTTTGACCCACTAGGGACAACCAGCTGACCAACTCCCTAGGACGCGTATAGTAGTACTGCAAAAAGACTTGCGAGGTGGGTTTCAAATGAAACACTCGACAGATCAGTCGAAACGCCTGAAGGGACGCCAAACTGTTAGGATGCAATTGATTGGGTGCTACATTCAGCACCCTTAGCACTCCTATTGTGAAGTCATCAAAAGGGAGACAAACATGCAAATCAGAAATTAAGGCCGAGTACATATAGAAAAAATCATGTCAATGACCTTTTCGACCGTGACAAACACTGTCCCCACTTTTGGCTCGCTCTATACTAATAATACGCTCGTCTACTGTATCAGCTACAATGTCATATTTCTTACGGAAAGCAACTACAGCCACAGACTTACTAAACCTAGACAAAGGGAGTTTCACTCGGGAATTTACCCATTCATACCCCAGGTGACGCAGGGCTAAGAACTCCTCAGTGCCTATAGAGTCGTCATCATCTCTCTGAGAACTATCACTACACGGTGAATTGGACACGGTCCATTCCTCCTCTGAATCACTATGCCTACTAGAAAGATAATAAGCAGAGGAGGATGACATACCTGGAGTAGTGCAGACGGGATACACTCGGCTGGAGGCTGGCTCACTTCCTAAGTGGATCCTTTGCTCCAACACCAAGACCCCACCCATATTTTTAGTAGACCACCTCCACAAGGACAACCCTCTTATAAACTGTGAGATCTAGCTCCATCCAACGGCTGTCAGCACATTTCCTTTAATTCCCCACCTACTACATCTCATCATTATGACATGACAGCCTCGAACGACGAGCCGAGTTAATACTTTCTCTTTCCCCACAATTAAAGCAAGTCTCATAACTGCAGGTGGTTGGGAACACCTCGACAACATTGCCAAGACAGCGCATCATAGCCTCTTGTGAACTTTGTTCACAACGAGCCTAGAGGGGCTGGTGTTGGTGTATGGCCGGGTACGTCCCGACCTAGTAAAGGAAAAATGGTCGGGATCATCCCGGCCCGAGTGTAGGGAGCTCTCGTGCTCTGGCCCAATTGCTGGGGCATTTCTCCAGCACGACGCAGACGGCTCATTAAGATTGATGGTCGGGTATATCTTGGCCCTTTTGGCCGTGTATATCTCGGGCCAATGGAGTGAGAAACGGAAATGGGATTATGGCACAAAGTTGTAGAGGAGCAACACACAATCTCAGCCAAGAAGGAAGGAGTTGATGTTTGGGGAAGTATAGATGAACGAATCCCAGCCATGAAGGAAAGAGTTGATATTTGGGAAGTACAGACGAACGAATCTCAACCGAAAAAGAAAGAGTTGATATTTGGAGAAGTACAGACGAACAAATCCCAAAAAGGAAAGAGTTGATATTTGGAGAAGTACAGACAGGCAAATCTCAAAAAGGAAATAATTGATCTTTGACAAAGCGGCAATATGCAATCTCAATTAAAAAGGAAAGAACCGACGCGTATAGACTTAGTCAGAAAGGATAGAGTGGATCCTCGAATACAAACGGTCCGCAAATAACAACAGTAGGTTTGTCAAGAGACTAGTATAAATTAAGACCTAGTGAACTAGTGAACACATAAATGTATGCTTTTCTCACTTTACTACATATACCACATATCGAATCGCTATTTGACTTGAGCGTCAGAGTGCCTGCAGGTACCCCCGCCCTCGGAGTGCAGACGGTAGGGAGATCCAGAGGAGTCCGGAGAGGAACAGAAAGAGATTCGACACAGAGGGTTCTTGAGATCGTCTAGTTCTGCACTAAAATAGTATCAATCAGGTACAAAAATATATACAAAAATACCGCCCATTTACTTATTGAGGAATCATGTTCTCTAAAATAAAAATGAAAGAGGGAAAGACAGTTATAATATGTATATATAAATAAAGTCATGAATGACCTGTTAATTTCACAGTAATTACTTATTTAAAATTAAAGGGAAAATTATCTAACTAAAAGTGTAAATATAAAAATAAGATATTACTTATAGATTTTTTTTCCCCGTTACTAATAATATTTAGAATATATGGAATTTATCATTTTGTGAAGAGTTTCAATATCACAACACCTTATTGTTATTAATGGAGTAATAATTAGGAGTGAGAACAGAAGATAAAATGTTACTGATGAGAGAGGAAAGTGCAAAATATTGTGTTGAAGTAACTGGATAGATAAAAAAAAGAATTACATTATTTGGAGTGAAATAAAGTACAGTTGCAGAATCAATTAACCTGGAAGAAAGAAATAATAGGATCATAAAGAACTTGTTTAACATTGGTAGCCATGAAAAAATCAACATGAGCATATTCTTTCCTAAACAAGACGACGAGGTTGTTTGCATCATGAGTCTTGAGATCATTCAGCAAAAGCTTCACACCGTTTACTTCAGATAGCATATCTAACCCTCCATAGCTCACAAAAAGAGGAAATTCCTTTGGAATTGCTGTGAAGTCATAAGAAGGAGGAAATGGTTTTCCATAGCGCTGCCCGTTCCTTAAAAAATTACCGTAATCATACTTCGCTATATTTCCAGTTCTGATCACTACTCCGAAGCAAGAAGAAGAAACACGAAAATAGTGGGGTCAATAACCCTAACAAATTATCTTCAAAACTATCACATTAAAAAATAAAATACAATAAAAAATGGATACTCACTTTGACTAAGATGGATCAAATTCTTAGTTGATGTTGACTGTAGTCCATGATCAAGCAAGGAATTTAATAGGGTGGAATTTAAGCAGCAATTTGGACCTAGAAATGCAAGGTGAGCAATGACAAAATAATGAGCCAAATTTAATTAGTTAATATTGATGGTACCTGTGAAATACGCCAACAGCTTTGAGCAATCAATACTTAAAGTCTTGCATATGCCTTCGACTAATCTAGTAGACCCTTCTCTGCTCATCACAAGCTCTAATGATTTAGCTACTACACTTGGAATCATTTCACTTATTTTATCCAACAAGTTAATCAAAATCACAAGGTTGATGTATATTTTATGTTACCCGTTTGGAATGAATTCACGGATGCCTATCAAGTTGAGGTGCTGTCACATTATTAAGAAAATAAAACAACAACAAAAAAATCATCAAACTCAAATTTTATGAAATATATGAACTGTTATTTGCAAGTGAATATTTGTGTCACCTCAGCTAAAAATGTGTCAGCAAAGATTCTTGCTATTGGTGAATTAACTTCACTCATATGAGAAATTGGGGAAAGCAATGCAGCTGATCTCAACCTGTCCAAAACTTGTCCTCTAGAGAAAGCAGTAAAAGCCATTAAGGTTCCCTGCAATTCAAACAAAATCATTTTTTTTAGTATACACATGTCAGGTTAAGAAGGCTTAAATATATTTTAAATTTCTATAAAACGGATGAATTTTATAAAATCGTTGAGTTTCAATTCTTATAAATTCTATTATTTTTATCCCTTTAAAATTGAAAATTGATATTTTAAATCAAAAACAAAATTTGCATATACTAGTTATATTTAATTTTATGCAAATGAAAATCAAAACTGTAATACACAATTTCTAATTCCATGATGTGAGTCTTTCTCAATGATTTCAAGTATCTAAACTTCGCATACCAAGGAATGGCCAACATAGTGAATTTTCTGAGCAGTGTTGTTGTGCACATACTTCACGAGAGCAGGAAGATCATAACTAGCCAACTCATCCCATGACCAATTCCAAAAAGCCTACACAAAACAATTGTTCATTTGAGTACCTATCAACTGGCTTAGGTCAAAATGCATGTAAGTGATCATAATAAGTAAGAGAACCGCGTCATTAGGACTCAGTGATTTGTGGCTGCGGCTATATTTTGTTCCACGAGTATTGGAAATCCACACATCATATCCATTATCTGCTAAGATAAAGCCCAGTGCTTCATCTGGAGGATTTATCAGCCATGTCAGAGCATCCTGAAATCGCACAACACAACTTCGTTATCTTACTTCATCACATGCATATGCTTCTCTCAAATACCAGTTTGGATATATTATATATTGAGCTTTTTCCATTAAAAAAACCCTAATTTTGTGTTTGAACTAAGGATTTCAACCATTTCAAGAAATTGAAATACCAAATAATTGAGTTAGTTGCAACTGAATTCTCTTTATTTTTGAAATAATTAGTTTGGATGAAATAATTGAAAGTAACTTAATTTTGTTTTGATAGCGAATTTATTGTTTGGATAAAGTAACTTAATTTCTATTTGACAGCAAATTTAACTCTATCTTTGAGTTTAACTTAACTTAGCTCGATCATCAATTCGGTACAACCTGTCTTGACCTTTGGTTTAAGTCGACTCGAACCGATTCGACCTCAAATCGACTTGGCTCAACCTTTTTCCTGGACCGACTAGTCTTGACCTTTCGCTCAGGTCGACTCGGTTCTACCTTCAGCTGGGTCGACTCAGTTCAATGTCTTGCCCGAACCGACCCAACTCAACTTTCAACCTAGACCAACCCAACTTGATCTTCAACCCGAACCAACTCGGGTCAAAGCCATCTTGTCTCGACCTTCGACCAAGGTTGACTCGGCTCGAACTTCGGTCTAAGATGACTTGGTTCAAACTTTGGCTCGAGCTGGCTCGCCTCGACCTTTGGTCTAAATCAACTCGTCTTGACCTCATTCTCTAACCGGCTCGACTTTTTGACTTGTTGGCTTTTTTTTTTCCTAACTAATGAGCAATTCCATAATTTGGAGAATTTCAATTTTGTTCTTTTTAAATGAATTTCAAATTTTATTATTTTAATTATTTGAAATACGTTCTTAAAATTCTTCGATTTCAATTTTCTTTTAATTTCTTCATCCAACCATGTCAATCTCGATGAAAGAATTTTAAATCCTCTAAGAATTTGAATTATTCTCTTAAATTGCGTTATCCAAACTTAACAAAAAAGTATCTATCTGTCTAAGCCTTGATAACTTACACAAAAGAGACCATGTTGCAAAAGCACCGGTGGCTTGTCGGCTTTCTGACCGGACCGCCCCGCCGGCAACCTCTGCAGACTCAGGATGTAGCCATCGTCTGTCTCAACCTGACTCCAGCAATGGAATGAGTTCATAATCTCAAGAAAGTGGATTCAATAACAGAATGAGAGAATATATGTATATAGCAATATGTACCTTATGTTCTTCACATTGGTAACCTTTTGTCTCTACCGCTGTTTGGCAGATACCATCAATATGAAAATCATGATCAGTGACCGAAGAGGGTGTTCCATGAAAATTTGTTCTCCCTTGTGCTGTTGTAATGCAAAGAAGGGCTATTGAAACCAAGCTTACTACTGTGTTGGCCATTGCCATTGTGTTGTTTTTCCTGCTTCTTAGGTGTAAACAAAAACTCGTGGCGTTTTATAGGCTTTTGCAGTGTAAATGGAAAGATCAATAGGGTTGTGCATGTTAATGCTGACAGCTGTAACACAATCTTTTATGCTCATATTCAACAGATTTTCAATAATCAATGTCCTTAATGACATGATGTAAGTTTCTAGTTAACATACGTTGGACAGATTTCATTTGAGTTAACGTGCTGAAAGTTTTTTTTTTTTCTAAAGTTTTCGAATCTGTGTATAAAATGTTAACTGCTAAGGGTTGGACTCATCTGATTTATAGATTTAAATAATTGATTTGTAATTAAATTCAAATTGTATTATCTAATTTGAAGTTTTTCAATCTATCATAAGTAAACCACATTAATAATCTCTATAATTACCCTCTTAAATTAAAAAGTACTACAATCATGTATGCACCGAAGTAATTTTATTCTCTTATCCATTTATTTTTATTTTAAATTGATTTGTCCATAAAATATAAATATATTTCTATACGCTTTTTTTTTATTCTTAATTTTATCCTCTTTTAGTTTCTAATTATTTTGTCATTTAAATAAATTATTAAAGAATAACTTTTATTTAAAGTATTACTTTTTTTGGGATACTATTTTTTTACTTTTAATTTTGTTTTTTTACGATGTTTTAAATACTTTGATCATTTATTAAAACTAAATTTATAAAAATATATTTATTTCTATTTATTAAAATAATATTAATATAAAAATAATACAACTTATCTACACTATCATATAAAAACGTAATATATATTTATTAATAATACAAATTGTATATAATGTCATATGAAAGATTACTTCGCTGGAGAGTTATTTAACTCTTTTATACATTTAATTTATTTTTGAACTCATTTAGTCTAAATTAGATTTATATTTTTATTTATTTATTTTAATTTTAAATTGATTTACCTAAAAATAGAAATATTTTTTTATACTCTTTTTTTCATTTTATACTTTTATAATTTATAATTATATATTCATTTAATAGCATATTTAAAGTATTACTTTTTTTTTATACAATTGTGAGCCCCCTTTTTCCAGCTTATAATTTGTTGGGCATGGCCTTTTCGTAGGCCCAAGGCCAGCCTAGTAAGGGACCCCCAATACTCCTTCCAGCTACTCACTCTTCCACCACTACTACAGTTTTGACTTTTTAACTCGCTCTTTATGCCTCGGTTGTACAGCAAACGAGGCGTATAAACACGCGGTGGCAATTTTGAAATTTTTCAACCTTTAATGCCTCGGTTATTTCAATACCCGAGGCAAAAACTTACATTATGCCTCGGTTCACTCAAACCCGAGGCCTAATGTCTGTCAATATTTTTAATTCTCCCGTCATTTTTAATTTTTCAATTAAACGAAAAGGGTTTT
>Ga0209589_1004465_pt1 | contig 24155 bp, 16 predicted proteins | sample CowpeawhiteBW_FD_187525 | JGI IMG/M metagenome (GOLD analysis project Ga0209589, IMG submission 187525) | Root nodule microbial communities of legume samples collected from California USA - Cow pea white BW (SPAdes) (version 2) | ecosystem: Host-associated > Plants > Roots > Nodule | place: USA...
TATATATATATCAAACACAGTGACGAATTTTCTGCAAAAGGTATTTCTATATTGGTTAATCGATATTTGAACAGAAGGCAAAGTGTAATTAGAGTTTAATATATATAGTTAGCACAAATATTTTTAACTATGCCATCAATTAAATGATATTATTATTATCGTGGCATTAAGGAATTTTTCTGCTCCTTTTTATCCAAATTTGGAGGGATGATTATAATGTTTGACTATCCTTAAAATTCTCTTCCTTTCTTTTCTCTACTTTTTAACGATGAAGGTATGTGATGCAAGCCCTCTTTTTTTTATCTTATTAACTTATTGCTCATAAACTCTATCGGATAAAGTAATTATTATAAAATTTAATAAATTTGAATGAGATAACAATTGATCAGGTAATTTATTTTAATTACTTTTTTCCAAGTTTTTTCTTAATTTTGTGATACTATTCAATATTTCCAAACTTGTTTCAAGCCTTAAAAATATATTTTTAGAAAAATAAAAAAACTAACATTCAGACATGAATGTATTGAAAGTCCCACGTCGACAAATGATAAGACTAGTTTAGAGTATATAATAGGTGCAAATTTCACCTTATAGGCCGAATTTGTGAGGTTGAGTTAAATTTAATGTTCAATTCTTTTAACATGATACATACTATGAGTTCAACTCGAAACATTTTGTGAGATTAAAGTCCACATTTCCACATTTTTAATGGTTTTTATTCTTTGTTAGTGATATATATTATTTGCCTTATGTTTATAAATTATTTTATATTGTTGGCCTATTATAAATTATCATACATGATAAATTTATTGATTTTTACAATAATGATTTTATAATTATATTATCAATAATTTATGATTAGGTAATTGTGTAAAAGTGTAAACATTACCCTTATAAATTTTGGTACTCTTAATGGAACTTTTATTTATAGAAGCAAACTTTTATGGTAACTACTGGTGAAAACACTTCTAACCAGTGAGAGAGACATGTAACATCTTGGCGCATTGGTTAATTTGTTATTTAGGTAATCGTGATTAAATATTTTTTAATTTATTTTAAATTCTATTAGTTTTATTAAAATAAAATAAACAGAATATATTTATATAAACTAAGAAATGTAAAAAATAGTATAGAGAAAAAGTAAAAACTAACAAGAATAAAAAATAGTAAATTACAAATTCCAACGTTAAATTGGTGATTAAAGAGATAATATAGGGTAAATGGCATTATTTTTTTTCAAAATAAACTAATACGATGATTAAATAATTTATTGATAAGTAAAGTGCCTCACACAACTCCTTTTTAAATTATATAATTCCAGTTCTTTGGAATAATGTAGTGATGAATATTTCAGCATAAAAGACTAGGATATTGTTGACTCAAGATTATGGGTGACAAAATAAATTAGTATTATTTTTTTTAGTTTGGAAAAAATATCCAACAGAGTAAGATTTACTTGTTAACTAATATTTTTTACTTGTTAGCCATTGTATAAGTATGTCTTTCAAAGAACATTATTTTAATAATGGTACTTATATTTTAATAATTTAATTTTAATATTTTACAATTATAATATAAAAACAAAGGAATTAGTAAGTCAACTTTTCAAGATCTAGATATTTTAAACTCCATATATACTCACCCCATCAAATCGATGATGGAATGATAGGTTTAATTGGATTTGTCATCTCTCGCTCATGTTATAAAACAAAATAAATAAATTTAAAAAATATATATATTTTTATGTGTAGATGAAAAGTAGTTTGAATTCTAAATATATAGAGAATACAATTCCCAAAAAGAATGTCTAAGAAATAAAACGCAGAGACATTGTTTATCACGAGACAAGCTTGTTAACTGAAACCACGTTGGTCTTTAAATGCATATAATAAAATTTCCCTATTCTCGCGAAGCATGTGTTAGTTGCTTAAAAAAACTGTTTTAGTAAGTTTAAAATTGTGTGTCGGCTACTAATGAATCGAACAGGGAAAAAAAAAAGAGTACCTCAAAGAAGGAACATGCACGTGTAGAGCTATTGTGAGAGAACACAAAAGTCCAAATGAATAAATGAGTAGTTTTTTGTATTGTACATTGTATAGTTGTTTATGTAACATTCATTCACAGTTCCACATCAACACCAACTATGGGCCTCTCTAGTCCCCAGTGATGCAGTGAATCAAATTTCTCTCTCCAGTTCTAAACCTGCACATGGCCTGTTCAACTTCCCTCACTTCTTTTGGTCAAAAGCTACCCTATGCCTTTTTCCATTGCCTCACCTTTCGGAATAATTCTCCTCACAACGTAATTCTCAAACAAACTTTGTTCATCTCTACTACATTAAATTAGACCATAACAATCTTATAAGGTTGTTCGTTTTCGTAATTTCCAGTAAATTAATTTGGAACAAAAACATAAATTCTCCTGTCATCATGATTAATCTGGTTGTTAGAGGCAAGAATCTTGAAAAGCATTATGGTTCAGGTCCGAAGTGCTGAAACTAGTGAGGCCTTTGAAACTTGGAAGTAATTATAACACTTGCAAGATGTGGAAAAGTGGGGTGAAGCCACCACGTGCTTTACCCAACTTATTATGGGCTATGCTATGCCACTGCATGATTCAAATGCCACTTTTCTTTTCAGTAATATTTTCACCGCTGCTTCTGGAGACTTTGTTGAAGCAGTATTCACGAAGTAAGAACTTCTGGGTAGATTGGTAATTTCGGGTTTAATGATTATCACGGTCTAATTTCAGGTGTTAATGTGTTATATAATGCGATTCATCACATCACATAAATAAATTCTGAGGGAGACACCATAACCTCTGCTCCGATTTCAGAAGCCTAGTCACAGCAGCACTGAAATATCCACAGATGCACACTCCCTTTAGAAAGAGAGAGAAAATGCTATTTCTGCTTTCTCTCTTTACTTTTAACTTTTAAGCTCTCATTTCTTGTTCCCTGCATTTGCACCTTCCATTTGAGAACTCATTTGCGTGAGGTGAAGGAATATTCACATTCTTTTTATGTCATCTTCTTTACTTCATTTTTTTTTTCTTTTGGGTTGACTTTGAAGATTCAACTTCAACATTGTGTTCTCCACACCAATGCCAAAAGTCATTGAATTATTCCTTTTTAAGGCGGTGTTTGTGATGGTGAAGACCAGAATCAGCTCGAAGTGTCGGCTGAGCTGAAAATGTGAGATTCAGTCGCAGTTGATATGTTCGGTGACATCAAAAAGTTGTTGGTTTCAAGATGATATTTTGCAGATTCTTGTTTTTATTATTCATGTTCTATTTATAGAATTTTCTTTTGGGTTTTGTTTGGATTTTGCATAGACTAAATTTAGAAGAAATGTAAAACAGCCAAAAAAGAAAAATAGAGAGGATTTTTTGTGAGACACTCACATCCTTTCATTTTTCCCCTTCCATTTTCAAACCATCTCTCTCTGAATTCACTGCGCAAAAAGTCGGATGATGAATTTTCCTTGAGAAATCGACTACGCATGTCATTATCACCTTTGGTTAAATTTCCTTTTGCAAAGTTCTTACTTCTAGACTTTTTCCTATGTTCCATGTGACGAAGAATTTGACAGTCTGTTTCTTGGGATGGGGACCATTTCACAAAACTCCAAGCTTTCCACAAGAATACCGAAACCACCGTATAGTTTGTTCTCGTAATAATAGGACCATATGATATTAGTCAATTACTATTTAATATTTATTTCCTCCCACTTCCATCTCTGACTATAATATAAAAATTGTAAACAATATTTATCTTTTTTGTTTCTGTTGAATGGCTCCGTAATCTGTGATTAGTTTCCTGCAGCAGGTAATGATTGGAGGAATGGAGGCTGAAACCTTGAGTGGTCCTATGTCTCAACTCAACAATGCAACACAAGCAGAGATAATTAACTGAACACCAAAAGGGTCTTTGGAATGCTCAGAATTCAATGACATGTGGTATGGTATCATTCTCAACCTTGGAATTGGAGTTTAGGCTAGTTCTACAGAAAGAGTGAGTGAGTGAGAGCAATGGGTTCATTTGGAGGGGAAGAGGCAATTCACGAGCGTACTGGGCATGACGAGAGGATTCTTGTTTCTGTTCGTCTTCGTCCCCTCAATGAAAAGGAGCTTGCAAGAAATGATCTTTCAGACTGGGAATGCATCAATGATACTACCATCATATACAGAAGCAACCTTTCAGCTTCTGACAGGTCACTCTACCCAACAGCGTATTCCTTTGGTAAGAACTTACTTTCATCATTGTGTATGTATTTTGCGCTCATTCTTTCTGGTGTATGTTACAAATCTGGTGATATCTACATATGAAGTTAGTCCACTGGTTTTGGCTTTAATTGCTTTCCTCTTCTGATCTTCCATTCTTTCCTTTTGGCTATAGACAATGTGTTTCGATCGGATTGTTCCACAAGACAGGTGTATGAAAAAGCAGCTAAGGAAGTTGCTCTTTCAGTTGTCGGTGGCATCAACTGTGAGTTTCTTCCCTTTGTCTGCTTTTCCTCCTTCACCAGCATCATCAGAATCCACGGAATTTCCGTGTTAACATCTTCTTTTGATCTCTCTCCGTCGTGTCTAATTGATCAGCAAGCATTTTTGCATATGGACAAACAAGCAGCGGGAAGACATACACCATGAGTGGCATAACTGAATACACAGTAGCAGACATTTTTAAGTACATAGAGATGGTAGGTCAAATATGAACATGCCAACATTTACCTTGGCTCTCTGAAAAACAATTTTCTCATTTGGTTTTACCTTTTCATAGCACACGGAAAGAGAATTCGTTTTGAAGTTTTCGGCAATTGAGATTTATAATGAATCTGTCAGAGACCTGCTTAGTCCAGATTGCACTCCTCTCAGACTTCTTGATGATCCAGAGGTAAACATCTTCATTTCCTACAGAACTAGTATCTCTGCATTTTACTCACAGTTTTGCAATTTAACAGAGAGGGACAGTTGTTGAGAAACTGACAGAGGAAACTATAAGAGATTGGGAACATTTTACAGAACTTATTTCTTTCAGTGAAGGTAAGGAGGGTTTGAATGATTCTTGCTTCAACAGAGTAACCTAGACTGAAAGAATATATTTCATTTTTTTTTTTATTTTCCCTCTTTAAGATTCTTTACTTATCTTTCAATTGATTGCATTTTTTCAGCTCAAAGGCAGATAGGGGAGACAGCACTGAATGAAGCCAGCTCCAGATCTCATCAAATTCTAAGACTGGTATTTATGTTATTAATTTTGTTAAAGGGCTACTAATTTTGTGAAACTTTTATGATATTTCTTCTCTCACATTTCCTATACAATGTGCTTCCTCAGACAATTGAAAGTTCTTCATGTGAGTTCCTTGGAAATGACAAGTCTAGCTCTCTTTCCGCTTCAGTGGTATGATTGAATCCCTCAGTTTGTAGGAAAATATTTTCAAGGATAAGCTTATTGTCTTGAAGAACATCTATAGGAATTCAAATAATTCCTCTTTTCTTTTTCTGGGTGCAGAATTTTGTTGATCTAGCTGGAAGTGAAAGAGCATCCCAAACCAATTCAGCTGGCACGAGATTGAAAGAGGGTTGCCACATAAATCGTAGCTTATTAACTCTAGGAACTGTTATCCGCAAACTCAGGTTAGCTTATGAAGATGGTGGTTTCAAGGCCAGTGTTTTCTTCTTTAGAAGCTTGCTCCATAATTTAGTATAATCAATATTTGGCATATTAGGAATAGTTTATATAGTTTTGTTTTGGTTGCAGCAAGGGAAGGAACGGACATTTTCCTTTCAGAGATTCAAAGCTAACCCGCATATTGCAGTCCTCGTTAGGAGGCAATGCGAGAACTGCTATCATCTGCACCATGAGCCCTGCACGGAGCCATGTTGAACAAACCAGAAACACCCTCTTATTTGCAAGCTGTGCAAAAGAAGTGACAACTAATGCACAAGTCAACGTAGTGGTGTCTGATAAAGCACTAGTCAAGCAATTACAGAAAGAGTTGGCTAGGCTGGAAGATGAATTAAGAAACTCAGGGCCACCCCACGTTACATCTGATGCTGCTGCAATCTTGAGAGAAAAAGACCGTCAAATTGAGATGGTAATAATAAAGATTTTGTACTAATTCAATTCATTCTCTTTTATGGTTATCATAGGTTTCTTTGTAGTATGTATCTAACAACAGATCTGGGAAAAAAAGGCTAAAATTCCAGACATATAAAATAATGAAATATATCGGCCATGAAGTTACATATAATATCCTTGTACTATGAGCAGAGTATGGAGAGATGATTTCACCCGTGTATTATTTCATTGAGCAAGAATAGATAATACAGAAAGGTACTATTGAATAGGATGTTCTCAGAATTAACTAGAAATCTCAGAAACAACATGAATGAAATAAAAATGGAATAGTTGACTGTAATCCTCTCATTAGATACCATGATTCATTCTCCTTAAATTTAGGGATTGGTTTCTGACATGTATTATTTGTAGGATAATATATATTGTCACTTGATTGTTATTTTTTTTTGGAGGTCATCGTCACTTGATTGTTGATTCAATTGTTTTCTTTACCGATTCTGCAATGTTTTTCTGTCAACATCTAATAATGACCTTCAGTATTGTTTCTTCTCCTTGGTTATATACTCCAATACTTATCATCATACTGTCCTTTTCTGTTACGAGGCTTTCCACCTATATTGTTTCCTTAAATGTTTTTTCTTATGCTAAAACTTCGCATGATTAAAACCTATATTATTCTTACCTCTTTCCAGTAGCAAATGATAAACCATTTCATGCTTTATAGAAATAAAACACGAAAAAGCATCTCAATACCCTTCCTTGAAACACCTACTTTCCAACCAAGTTTTGTTCTTTTTTTATTTAATCTCAAATTGAGGTGACAACTTCAACAAATATGCATTCGATATATAACCCTAAGTAATGAGGTTGTTGGAAGTTCCTAACACTGAGCATGTTTCTCTTGTTGGTTGTAGTTTGTAACAGAACTGTGTTAATATGAATGTTGTTACTGTCCATGCAGTTAAAGAAAGAGGTTAAAGAGCTGACCCTGCAACGGGACCTTGCAGAATCTCGAATTAACGAGATGATGAGAGTGCATGATGGAGATGTTGTGTCAACAATAGATATGCTCCAAGTGGTGAGTATATATGCCCTCCCTAAAGCAGTGAAAGTAGCGACTCATATACCTTTTCTAAATCTAACAATTTTTCCTGTCAAATCCCCAGGAAAGTTTGGATACTCAATACCAAAATTTACATGTGAGAAATTCATGGAACATTGAAAATCACAGAGAGGAGCCAAATGTTCTAAGTCTTGACGGCGAAGAGAGTGTCAGGTCTTTTGATGCATCTCAATATTCAGATGGACATAGTTTTAGTTCTGATGACAACTTATTTCAACTGCCAGACCTTGAAAAGAATCTTCTGGTGAGAAGTTCTTCCCCAGGTCCTCCTGTCACAAGGAACGATTCTGTACCCAATGATTTGGATCAGCATGAAGAGGACAATTGTAAGGAAGTTAGGTGCATTGAGTTAGAAGATCTAAGTGCAAACACGCATAAGCAATCAAACCCTGAAGATTCAAGATCAAATGCATACACTAATTCCAATGCATCGTCTCCTAGAGAAAGCACGTCAATCTCAGGATTGATTGTAGCTGATAGTAATAATAATAATAGAGACAGGGAAAAAGTAGCTCTGAGTTCATCTGGGTCAAAGGAAGACAAGAGAGTGAACCATTTGCCCCAAGATTTTGTTCTTTCCTCTCCAAAAGAAATTTCTGTGTGCATGACAGGAAACAGTAGAAGCGGTACTTCTAGAGCCGTGAAGCTGAGCCGCAGTAGAAGTTGTAAAGCAAGTCTCATGAGGAATTTTTCATCAGATTGGTTTGAAGATGAAGACGATGTTCAGAACACACCTCCAATAGGGAACGAAAAACACTTTCCTGGAAGACCCAACGGCTTCCCAAAGAACATTTATGCATTAAATTATAATGCTAGACCAGAGGGGCTTTCATGGAATGGCCATGGGAATTTTGAGCAAAATTCTGCTGCTGATATTGTTCAGAATGTGAAATCGTCCACGAACAAGGAAAGCAAGTATAATTCTCCCTTGCCTCCAGAAGGAAAGGAAACAGAGAATCTGAAGAGGTTGAATTTACTTGCTGACCATGAGGTAGCTTCTATAATACGTTTTATGTTTCATGATGGCCAAATATCAGTTAACAGGTCCAAGCCAATTGATAATTATTTTGACCATTGCTCTGTTGTTACTCTTTTTATCCCATTCACAGTATAGAAACATGGTTACATTGAGAATTGAACCAATCAATGATTGCTTTGCATGACAGGTTCCGGAGACAGGATTGGATCCCATGATGTCTGCACAGGATGTCAAAGATGTTGGCTTGGACCCAATGCAAGATAGAGAAAGTGTTTCAGATTGGCCTTCAAAATTCAAGAGGCTCCAAAGAGAGATCATTGAATTCTGGGGTGCTTGTAATGTTTCATTGGTTCACAGGACATACTTTTTCCTTCTATTCAAAGGGGACCAAACAGATTCTTTCTACATGGAGGTAGAGCTCAGAAGACTATCATACCTTAAGCAAGCTTTTTCCCAAGGCAACCAGACAGTGGAAGATGGAAGAATCCTGAAACCTGAGTCAAGGTAACAAACACAATTAAACTTTTGTGTTTTTATTTATGTCCTTTGATTGAAAATTACAATAATTATAGAACTTACCATGGTTTCTTTGACTCTGAAACAGCATGAGATATCTTAGAAAAGAGAGGCAAATGTTGAGCAAGCAAATGCACAAGAGACTGTCTAAAGATGACAGACAGAACCTGTACTTGAAATGGGGGCTCCGTTTGAGTTCAAAGAATAGGAGTTTGCAGTTGGCCCATAGATTGTGGACTGACACAAAAGACATGGACCACATTAGAGACAGTGCATCAATTGTTGCAAAGTTGGTTGGATTAGTGGAGCCAGAACAAGCTTTTAAGGAGATGTTTGGACTTAACTTTACCCCACAACCCACCAGTAGAAAATCTTTTAGCTGGACAGCCAGTGTGAGGCATATTTTGTGAGCTTGGATTACTTTTTAGGTAGTTTGGTATGGCCATGTCAAAATTTCCCCTCTATATATATAAATATATGCATGACGTAGGTAATTTTTTTTCTTCTCTTATCTTAGAAACAGATTGATTTCTGTTGTATGTTTCTAACTCTTGTTGCTATTGATTGTATAGTGGTTTGTAAAGGATGTGCAATTCTAAGGTGGTAGATTTGTTCATCTGTATTTACGTTGAATCCAGTTGGAACATCAGGAATTGTTCAATACTAATTGTTACCTGGATTTTCTTAGAAATGCTATGTGTTGTTTTGCATGTGAGTTATTGTAGCAATTTGTTCTTTAGTTAAAATCTGGAATCATAAAACCTAGAATTTTCCTAACAATTGCTTGAAGAAAATGAGGATTTGCTTAAGCAGAAAATTGTTTCTGACTCTACAGTTTGTTTCAGACGAAGTTCTATGCTGCTCTGTAAGGTAAAAGTTACCCTTAAAACAAAATCCAAACTGGAAGATGATTAGAATTTAGTCTTGTTCTTCCTGCACCCTTGTAATTCCTTGGGACATCTCTAATTTTCATATTGATATTTTATCCTTCGTAAAGGTGACTCTTATATTATTTGTTCTATTAGTTTTTTGAAGAAAAAAAATATAAAATTTATGCAACATGACTTTTTGTTGTTAAAAATAATCCAAATGTGAGTTAAAAGTTAAACACTACATAAAAATAAAAATCCATAACATCATTAACTTAAAGTTGTAGGGTTAAAATGATATTAAACTTAAGATTGAAAGGTTAAAGTGGTGTCAAATATCTTGTATATAACCCATATGAAACCCATATGAAAATATATATACATAAATCTAACACTTTAGAATAGACTTTTAGGACCGGAATTTCTGGAACACATGAAGCTGGGATCAATTTTTTGAGGAATAGGAATATATATAATATTTTTCAGAATGAGTTTTTAAAAATGATATTTTCAGAACTTTTTTTATTTAGCAATGCGTTTTTCTCTCTTTTTCTTCTTCTGTAACTTTTTCCTCTTCCTTTCCCACTGCAGTGATGATGGTGCAACGACAACAGGATAAGGTAATGCAATGAGCAACTTCTCTGTCAGTATGGTATGCACGTAGTAATGATTGTGGTTTAGAAAGCAAAAGCCTTAATCTTATCGTGTTACCCTCCGGAGTCCATGATTTTTTTGGGCTATACGTCTAATGGGCTAAAGTCCATTTATACCCTTTTTTTAAGGGTGTCAAAGTGTCAAAAAGAACAGTATAGACAAATAAATAAAAGAAGATATGGCAATGGCAGTTCGGGACATGTATTTGGACAACAAAAATAAATAAACAGATTGTTTCATAAACAAAAAATTTATTTATTTAAAAATTAAAATAAATTTCAGTTGACGACTTATACAAATTAACTTATTCATTAATATGTAAAGTTTCTTTAAGTGAGTTTTTTTCTAACATATATCTATTTGGAAGAGCTTATTCCCTTAATCTCTTAAAACACGGTAGTTAATTTTTCTTTTTCTTAACATATTGATAAAAAAAGGTTTTCCTTTCAAATAAATTTGTGGAAATGTTTTCTTTTATATATATATATATATATATATATGTGTGTGTGTGTGTGTGTGTGATATTTGATTTGTTTGAGTTTCTGCAGTAGACTTTAGGTCCATTCAAAATAAGAAATCTTAATTTTGTTTCATTCTTTTTTATAACACCTGCTATACTTGAATAAAAAAAAAAGACGTATTGTAATGGGTGTCTATGTTTATAAATATACATCTGCATTATCATAATATATCATACGTAGATTGAATAATTTTAATTTAAACTCTCTATATATATTTGACAAGTACAAAAACTATTTACATATCCTTAACTTTTAAAGAGGTAATTTTTTTTCTTAAAACTTAACATAAATATCATTTATAATTATACAATATTGCAAAACTATTTACATGGTAAAGTGCATTATAATTAAATTGAATTTGATTTATGATTAAAATATCTTATTACTATCTTTGACTAAAAACTAAAAATACATATATCTTTTGTTTTTGGCTTTACTTCACTATTTTTATTTGACTTCTCAACTTATATATATGAAATATTACACATTTTTTAATTTAGTATGTCTATTATGATTTGGTTATATAAAGCTACGTGGTAGATTAAAAAAAGTATTGTTATAAAATATTTTTAATCTTGATTTATGAGTGTTTTCATCTGGCATTTGGAATGAGTATGTGGACAAGTGATAAAATTTTGATGATCTTGACAATTTCTTATAAATGTACTTAAGGGTGAGAACTTATGAAAATATCAACCAAAAGATTATCTGACATTCAAGTTACTAAAAAAGTTTGAATTTTTTGAGTGAAAAGGAAAACGCGGTATATGAGAATTGTATATATTTTTCTTTATGAAATACTATGTATGTTTATAGGATTTTCGAGCCATCTGATTTTTTTGATAAAAACAAATAATATAAAAGATGATATATAATAATATCAAGAAATAACAGTTTATCCTATACATGATAATTAGTAGAATAATATTAATAATGTGATGTCTTATTTGATTAACCCATATATAATGTAAATATATGACATTAAAAAATATCATAACATAATCATTCTATCTTGATCATTTACATATTATTAATATATAAATATTTACACAAATAAATATATTTTAGAATATTATTTAATTATTATAGGCTGATAAAACTAAATGAATCTTGTTGAACTGCAGAAATTGTTGCGTGTCAAAGTATCAGTATTTTTTTTTGTCGGTGGAAGAAAATAAATAATACAATTATAAACAAATAAGTATCTGAACTATATTTTGATTTGGAAGTTGGAAAAAAAGGCAACATTTTGAGGGAAAGTTAAAAAAAAAAAAAAAAAAAAAAACCTTTACTATACAGTGCAGTGGTTGTGGTTAAATGATGAGAAAGTGGGGGAAAAGATGGGATTCTTTCACAGGCTACATAATGCAGACGCGCCAATTTGGTCCATGTGAGCTTCCTCTGTTTACTCTTCCAGAGTATCAACAAACACATAACCAAATTGGTCCAGTGTAATTTATAGTTGATAAATTCAGTCACAAACATAGCCAAAATTGAATGCCCTTGATGGTTGCTAAGATTGTGCCTAACCTCTATTTCTTAATACCACAACAACAACGAAAAGCTTCCATTTCAGGCTTCTCCAAATTCTAATTCTCACCCATTTTACCCTATGCCTGTCATAAATTTCTTGCACTTATTTCAGGGTGGACCACTGTACAATTACTGCATAATTATAAATGGAGGATCATGTTGTTAAAGTGAAACCTTTTTTGGTTGGCATAAGGCCTGTTGTAGCTCAATGGAGCATTCAATAGCACCCTTTTTCTTTCTCTCTTAATTACTAAAATAGTTGTAATCCAATGTCTAAAGACACTGCATTCATTTTAAATTATTGCCACGCCTTGTCTTTACATTGTCAAACTTTTCAACTTCAGACTATGGCATTTTTTTGTGGTCCACCCAATTATTGATTCACCTTAATTCAATTTACTGTCCCGGATTAGCCTTTCCTTGTACTTTCTCACCATAACTTTATGGCTAAGTAGATTCAAAAGCCTAAGTAACAGTGCAAAACTTGACCAACCATCCACACCCTTTTTACACTTTTTAAACAAAACTGAAACTATAAAGTGCGAAACAGAAAAACAAATATGTCCAAGCCGTCCCAACCTGAAAACCCAAAATTCATTTTCATCCGAATGGTCCCAAGAGAAAACAGACAATCTTCACGTACACCACATCGTGATCTAAATCTAAAACTAACGAGGAATAAAATATCCAATAATTTAAAAAAAAAATTTAAAATCTTTTAACTGTTTCTGGTATTATAATACCTATTAAATGTATTTAATACGAATATTGATTAATAATTTAAAAAGGAGCATAAAGAGGAAAAAGAAGGGTGAATGATTCAAACCATATCACATCACATGAGGTTAAAAAGGTTTGTAGAGGCGAGGGACCCAGCAGAACTCAGACCAGCACACACACAGTGGCGTTTTCAAAAAAGGGTGAGTTCAAATGGTTATGGTTGTTGGAGAGGAGAGAGGGAACATAAATAAATAAATAAAATAAATTATTGAATAAGAAGAAACAGAAACCAAAAAAGACAGAAAGGAGAACTGTTATGGCGTTATGTAATGAAAACTGCGTTTTCATGTATGAGACAGAGAAATAGCAAATAAGAACGGAGAGATGTTTTTGCGGAATCTGGAAAATACACTCTTCTGCTTATTAGTTTCTGTGAGTGCAGTGTGCTAATGTACGCAACAACTGCACACCCTGCTAACCTAAACACCCAATAATAAAACCCTGCTCCAACTCCTGATCCCTATTATTATTATTCATAGCTTCTTCACTCTCGTTGCTTCTGCAACGGTTACCATTAACCACAAATCAACAACCATCCTTACGCATTCTCATGCCTGTTCTTCTTCTACTCCTGGTGTTGTGCGCACCGCTCTTAACGTGCGCCGACCGCAGCGCCGTTACTGTTGTGGAGATCCAAGCCTTGACGTCCTTCAAGCTCAACCTCCACGACCCCGTCGGAGCTCTCGACGGTTGGGATCCCACGTCGCCGGCGGCACCGTGTGACTGGCGCGGAGTCGCATGCATGAACGGCCGAGTCACGGAGTTGCGCCTGCCTCGCCTTCAACTCGGTGGCAGACTCAGTGACCGTCTCTCCGAGTTGCGCATGCTACGCAAGATAAGCCTTCGTTCAAACAACTTAAACGGAACCATTCCTTCGTCGCTCTCCAAATGCACGCTCTTACGGTCCTTGTTCCTGCAGGAGAATTCGTTTACCGGAAACCTTCCGACGGAGATCGCGAACCTCACCGGGCTTCAGATTTTCAATGTCGCGCTAAACCGCCTCTCCGGCAGTATCCCCGGCCTTCTCCCTCTCGGCCTCAAAGCCCTCGACCTCTCGTCGAACGCCTTCTCCGGCGAGATTCCAAGCTCCTTGGCGAACCTCTTTCAGCTTCAGTTGATAAACCTGTCGTATAACCAGTTATCCGGCGAGATTCCGGCGAGCCTCGGGGAGCTTCAGCAGCTGCAGTACCTCTGGCTGGACCACAATCTCCTCGGAGGAACGCTTCCTTCTGCGCTCGCAAATTGCTCCGCGCTTCTGCATCTGAGCGTGGATGGAAACGCGCTTACCGGCGTGATTCCGTCGGCGATTTCGGCGCTTCCGAGACTTCAGGTGATGTCACTGTCTCAGAACAACTTCACCGGCTCCATTCCAGCTTCCGTTTTCTGCAACGGTTCCGTCCACGCGCCGTCGTTGCGGATTGTTCACCTCAGTTTCAACGGTTTCATGGATTTCGTGGGGCCTGAGATGAGCACGTGTATTAGTGTTCTTCAGGTTTTGGATATTCAGCACAATCGGATACGAGGCACGTTTCCGTTGTGGTTGACCAACGTGACCACGTTGACCGTGCTTGATGTGTCCAATAATGCACTTTTTGGGGAGGTTCCGCCTCAAATAGGAAACCTTTTTAAGTTGGAGGTGTTGAAGATGGCTAATAATTCCTTCACCGGGACCATTCCGGTGGAACTGAAGAAATGTGGGTTCCTAAGTGTCGTTGATTTTGAAGGCAACGAGTTTGGCGGAGAAGTTCCTTCGTTTTTGGGTGATGTGACGGGGCTGAAGGTGCTATCTCTCGGTGGGAACCACTTCTCTGGTTCGGTTCCGGTGAGTTTTGGAAACCTTTCATATCTTGAAATGTTGAGTTTGAGGGGTAACAGGTTGACTGGAAGTATGCCTGAGATGATAATGAGTTTGAACAATTTGACGATACTTGACCTTAGTGGAAACAAATTTACGGGTGAACTTTATGCGAGTATTGGGAATTTGAATAAGTTGACGGTTCTCAATCTTAGTGGCAATGGCTTCTCTGGAAAAATTCCTTCCAGTTTGGGGAATCTTTTCAAGCTAACTACGCTTGACTTGAGCAAACAGAATCTTTCTGGAGAGTTACCGCTTGAGCTCTCAGGATTGCCCAGTTTGCAAGTTGTTGCACTGCAGGAAAACAAGTTATCTGGTGACGTGCCTGAAGGCTTTAGTAGTTTGACGAGTTTGCAGTATGTTAATCTCAGTTCTAATGCCTTTTCCGGGTCCATTCCTGAAAATTATGGATTTCTTCGTTCCTTGCTTGTTCTTTCGTTGTCTGGTAATGACATTACAGGAGCAATCCCTTCGGAAATTGGAAACTGCTCTGGTATCGAAACTCTTGAGCTTGGATCAAACTCTCTGGTAGGTCGCATTCCTTCTGATTTCTCTCGTCTCACCTTTTTGAGAGTGCTTGATTTGAGTGGAAACAATTTAACTGGGGATTTGCCTGAGGAAATCTCCAAATGCTCGGGGCTAACCACTTTGCTGGTGGATCACAACCATCTTTCCGGGGATATACCGGGATCCTTGTGGAATCTAGCAAACCTGACAACGCTAGATCTCTCTGCTAACAACTTGAGTGGGAAAATTCCAAGCAATCTTTCTATGATTCCGGGTTTAGTGTTCTTAAATGTCTCGGGAAATAACTTGGACGGTGAGATACCACCAACATTGGGATCTCGGTTCAGTAACCCCGATGTATTCGTGGATAATCCAGGTTTATGTGGGAAGCCATTGGATACGAAATGCGAAGATATAAATAATGGCAAGGACAGAAAGAGGATGATTGTGCTTGTGGTTGTCGTTGCTTGTGGAGCTTTTGTACTGGTTTTGTTTTGCTGCTTCTACGTGTTCAGTCTATTGAGATGGCGTAAAAGACTGAAACGGGGTGTTTCGGGTGAAAAGAAGAAGAGTCCCGCTAGAGCCAGTTCTGGAACAAGTGGAGGTCGTAGCAGCACTGAGAGTGGGGGACCAAAACTAGTGATGTTTAACACTAAAGTTACACTAGCCGAGACCATCGAAGCAACAAGACAATTCGACGAAGAGAACGTGCTGAGCAGAACAAGGTATGGATTAGTGTTCAAAGCCTGTTACAACGATGGAATGGTCCTCTCCATTCGCAGGCTCCAAGATGGATCATTGGATGAAAACATGTTTAGAAAAGAAGCAGAATCACTAGGCAAAGTGAAGCACCGAAATTTAACAGTTCTCAGAGGTTACTATGCTGGGCCACCTGACATGAGACTCCTAGTCTACGATTACATGCCCAATGGAAACCTCGCAACCCTCCTCCAAGAAGCTTCTCACCAAGATGGCCACGTTCTAAATTGGCCAATGCGACACCTCATTGCACTGGGCATTGCCCGTGGATTAGGCTTCCTACATCAATCCTCAATGGTCCACGGCAACGTGAAACCACAAAATGTCCTATTCGATGCAGATTTCGAAGCCCATTTATCAGATTTCGGGTTAGAAAAGTTAACAGTGGCCACCACCCCAGGCGAAGCCTCAACTTCAGCATCCGTTGGCACGTTAGGTTACGTTTCTCCAGAAGCAGTCTTAACCGGGGAAGCCACGAAGGAGAGTGATGTTTACAGCTTTGGCATTGTGTTGTTGGAACTGCTGACTGGAAAACGACCCGTCATGTTCACCCAGGACGAAGACATAGTGAAGTGGGTAAAAAAACAATTACAGAGGGGTCAAATAACAGAGCTATTAGAACCGGGTTTGCTTGAGTTGGATCCAGAATCATCAGAGTGGGAAGAGTTTTTACTGGGTGTAAAAGTTGGGTTACTATGCACAGCACCTGACCCTCTTGATCGACCAACCATGTCTGACATTGTTTTCATGCTTGAAGGCTGTCGAGTCGGTCCTGATATCCCATCCTCCGCGGATCCCACCTCCCAACCTTCTCCGGCCTAACCCAAATCCTCAAATTTTCATCATCAACTTTAACATTTAGTTGTTTTGATTATTAAAAAAAAAAAAAAACTTCTCTTTCTCCCCTGTTCTTGGTTATTAACTTGTTTTCTTTCTGCCGAATTCTTTTCCCCTTGAAGAAGAAAAAAACAGGAAAAGGTAACATTGTCGCCACTTTTTTCCATTTTTGGTGGCTATTTTCACGGTTTGTTTGAAAGTGGTGCCGGACTCGTAGATGAAGGAGAGGTGGGAACCCCATGATGAGGCGTGTTATCTCTCTCACTTTCTCGAGTTCTAAGTTAGTCAACGTCTATGACAAATACAGAGTGGTTTGCTATACCGAGGAAGAGAGTGAGGACAAGGAAGTGGGTCCCGCGCGGCGTTTCCCGCCAAAATAACGGCACATAATTGGTATTGTTCCCGTCCACGAAACGAACCTGGTTTTTCTGACATCGTCATGTGGTCTTGGCGCAGGTTCCGGCAACGGAGTTGAATGATGTAGCCGTTAAGATTGTGGGGTCCGAGGTACACGTTGTTCCCAAGAGTAGTAGTGCATTGTTTTTTGGTGTAACCCATCTGCTCATGCAGCTTGAAAGACATGTAGAATTCAGTATTCCCCTTGGTGCGCCACGTGTATTTTTCTGGTGCCCTAAACAATTTTAGTTTATTATTTGTCTTCATTTTAGGACTTGTTTATTTATTTTTTGTTAGTGGAAAGAAGGGAATAGAGAAAAGTCGTGAGGGAAGACTACATTATGATTGGCCATTTGGCCCACGGCTCAACAACTCTTGAACCTTTTTTTGTGGGTCATCATCATCATATCCGCCACTTTTTCTTTGAATTGGATTCTGCCTGGTTACCATTTTTTTGCTTTAAGGACTTTTCAGGGGGCACTTGGCATCTATTTGGGAGATTCAAGAGAAGAGAGGAAAGGAGAGGATATCTTTTGCCATTAAAGAACCTTCCTCTTTCTGATTGGATCTGGTTATGTGGGGAGTAACTTATGTGAGTCCAACTTTCTTCTAAATCTTCTTTATTTATTTTTTTCATCTGTGCTACCTATTTAGCAGTATATATGTGGTAGTGGATCAAGACCCCAATATTCTCCACAGGCGGTACTGTCATAAAAATTGATAAACAAATCGTAGTACAACATTTTTATAAAATATGTAGTGCAATAATCAATAATGCTAAGTACTCATCACAAGGATCTGTAACGAAAAAAATACAATTTGACTGACACTGAAGAGAGAGTGAGGGAACACAGCACAACTCCTAATACTGTCTACTGACCGTTAGGGTCCTTTCAAATTTTATAATCTTTTGAATGATTCGGAAGACCAAAAATTAGAAAAATGTTTTTTAGGATGGAGATTAAAAGATGAGCTGTATATAAATTTCAATTTTGTCTTAACTTACTTGACTATTTTTGTAAACAGCTCATAATGTTGTTGTTATTCTTTTTCTATTAAAAAATCAAGTTGGCACCACTTTAAGTTAAATGGAGATTACATGTATGCATCGATAGATCTCATGAAGTTTTTCAACACACCTTCCTTTTATCTTGTATTGTTTGTCTTTTAGGGTAACATAGGCCACGTGGAACAATTTAATTAACTGAATAAATTATAATGATTATTTTTATAGATATCCTTGTCCTAGTTAATCCTTCAAATATATCCCTTTTACACATTGTTCTTTCATTGATATTTTCTTCTTTTTCTACAATTCATTTTTTCATATATTAAAATATAAATAACAATGTAAATTTAGAAAAAAATTAACATTTAAAAAACCTGTATTTGTTTTATTCATTCAAAACTTTATGTTTTAATTTTTAAAATGTTTTTTTATAGAAATAATTGAAATGTAAAATAAATAAATCGATGAAATAATGTAACCCTAATTCAAATAGGAAAGTACTTGCTTGCGGCATTTGTAAATCTTAACGATTAATTGAAATGGTATTGAAAATAAGGTGTTTATGTGTAAAAAGAGATAATAAAATTTCGTAAGAAGTCAATATTTAGTTTGGGAGCACGATTCAGTGTGGTCACAAGGAAAAATGCAGTGTGGTCACAAAAGGAAAAATGTGTTTAGCTGAACACAAATGTTAGTAGGAGCTGCTGTATAGAAACCATTAAGTGAAAGGAAGGAAACAAATTGGCATTCAATGCTTCTAAATTGTGAGGGTTTTCGTATGTAACCTTTTATAAATTGAAGCTCTTAAACAAAAAAATCAGGTACTCATACCACAATCAGTCTTCCTTTGTAATTTCTTAAAGCTATTGTGGTTGTTACTTTTATAGAGAGAAGAATGATCAATCTCGGTCGAAGAACTTGATTAATTACTTTTAATGAATTTTTTTTAGTTCACTACTGTTCAAATAACCCATTGTTAACTATTATTTTATTATATTCTGTCAATAATTTTCTTTTAATTTTATCTAATTCTTCATATGTTTATTTAGACGTGCCGAATAGCCTACGAGATAGTATAATGCTATTTTACTAATTCATTTATTATGTGGACCAACTCGACCCATATATTTTCATATATTTTCTTATGTGAATCAAATTAGCCCATATACCCGTACCAGGCATGTGAATCAAATTAGTCCATATACCCGTACCAGGCTTGTGTAAAATGGCTACTGTATTCTCGTTTACCGAACCAGCTGTCAATCCAATTAATCCCTTGTGGGCCAAATGGATCATATTAATGATGACTCCTTCTTTTAGCACCCTTCTTTCTCTATCTTCACATGAGTGAAAAAAGGCTCAAATTATTCATGAGTACAAGTATTTTGGATTGTATAATTAAAAAATATACTTTAAATTATATAATTAGATTATTCAGAAATGTATTAAAGACTATGCAATTAAGAATTTAAAAATATATTTTAAATTACACAATCTAAAGATATATTATAAGTTATATAATATATAATATATTTTTTAATTTATAAGCATATTTCAAAATTATGCATTTCAAAATACATTTTCAAGTTGTGCAATATAAACAATTCTAAGCCACAAACAATTTTCACTTTTCATGAAAGGAAAGGAAAAAAAAAAAATTTTACCCGTCCTACAATCACTTTTAGAGTTTTATCTTGGTAAAAGTCCAAATCTATTTGGAAAACGCCTAGATAAAAGTCCAAATCTATTTGGAAAACGCCTAACGTACCTACTATACCATATGTAAGATGTGTTTATAAAAATTGAGATTTTACATTTCAAAATGTGATTCTACTTTTATAATTGTAACCTGGTCCAACCCGATTCTGATTGGATTTCTTCAAGTTAAACTAGCTGAAAATATTGGTATTCTCACTCAAACAATCATTTTCTTTTTCTTCAAATCCGATCCAACCTAATGTAGGATCACCCCTGAACGTATTTTCCTTAGCCAACCACCCTATTATCCAAGGTCACAAACAGCATTACTCATTAGCAGCTTTATCCATTAATTAGTCGAATTATTAGGATAGTCATCATGGTAAGACATGTCCGTAATTTTCAAGATCATTATAAAAGAAATAAGGTTGACATTTAATATCTCATTACAGCCATAAAATGAGGTTTTGGGGCTTGTGGAGAGAGCTGAAGTGTCGAATGGCACACGACACAATACTCACCGTTTTCAAAATAAACTCAAACATGTTTTATTTCAGAGATCTCTAATTTAGTCTGGATAGCATAATTAAATACAATAAATGGCCAAAGAAAATCGTTTGGACGTTTTATTTCTGAATAACCTGAATGAAGAGCATCACAAAGCAACAATCTTACCAATACCTAGATCTTCACGACATTCGCCATCCAAATCCATGGTTCTATACGCTCTAAGCAGCGTGAGATTCCGTCCTAATCAGCCCTGGATTGGCCAGCGCGGGAAGAGAGGATGATGCCAACAATGAGACCATACAACGCCAATGCCTCAGCAAAGATGAGAATCAGAATCATACCAACAAAAAGCTTTGGCTGTTGGGCATTTGCTCTACAAAGAACAGTCCATTTTCAGCATGGCAAATTCAATAAATTGCAATAGAGATCATACGAATTTCTCCGGTAGGAGTGAAACAATCTCAGTGAACAACATGCAGTCAAAAAACATTGAAAGCACTAGCAGCAATGGTGATACTAGCATTAGATAATTTTTGGACTTCAAATTCAATCAACAATAGACAACAAGTACTGATGTATATTCCAAATTGTGCCTTGCATCATGCCATAATAGCTGTTTCTTCATTGTAGACTACACAGAACACATTGAAAATCAATTTCATCTATAAAGAAGTCTGCTGCTGTAGCCCAAATCTAACTACCAGCATGTTCGGATACAAGTCTGAAGGACTCACAACACAACCATGTTTAAGAACAGATACATTACCACACAGTAAAGATCTTTTTCATTTTTAATTGATTAAAATTTATTATGCTCCAAAATGCATGTTACACTACAAGAAAAAAAAAAAATAGAACCAAAAGTAGTTTTTCCATTGGGTTGAGAAATTGATGCCTTTGATAAATAACTTCATTAAGTACTATAAATCAGTGTTTACATATACGTTTAAGTTGTTTCCATTATCAAAAAACATTGGGCTAAACAATTTTGATGCAAGTTGTAAGCTGTTTTCATAAGCTATCTTGCACAGCCGATTAAAATAAGAAAAAAGCAACACACGAACAAAAAAAGATCAAAACCTATTTTCACAAACTCTCAAACACTTAACAAATGCTCGTGTCATCATCAGATAGGCCCAATTAAGCTGCAAACATACAAAAACGAAAAACCTAAGCCTTCTCCAACAAACTTGCTCTTAAGATAAAAAAACAAGTTCCCAGACATTACTTCAAACTCACAATGAACCAAAATCAAATACACAAAGTACCCCGCACAAGCATCCAAATTACATGTCAACACACATACTCTGCCCAATTCCTGAATAAATTATAATTTTGCAATTCAATTCGGCACACAGAAGGTCATCGACCATTGAAATTGACATAAATTCAAAACAAGTACAAAACTCACGAAACAACCAAAGTGAACTAAGTGTGGACAACAATAGAAGTGAATACCTAAGAAATTGAACAAGTAACGAAACGAGAGTGGAGAACGAAAATAGCATACCTAACACCGGCGTCGCCAACGATGCCAATGGCCATGCCAGCGGAGAGACCAGCGAGACCGCAAGCGAGACCAGAAGAGAGATGAGCGTAGCCGTCGAAGAGATAGTACGATTTGGCCTTAGGGTTAATTCCCGTGCTGATGATCACCGCGATGATCAAGCCGTAGATGCCCAGCACTCCCGCCATGACAACCGGCACAATCGATTTCATCACCAGCTCCGGCCTCATCACGCCCATCGATGCAACACCGACACCGCTCTTCGCCGTGCCGTACGCCGCCCCCATGCAGGAGAAAACGAGAGCCGCCGCGGCACCCAGGAAGCCGAAGAAGGGAGCCGTTTCATCGCCGCTGAAATCAACCATTCTTTCTTTCTTTCTCTGGATTTTGGCTTCGGCCAAACGACACTTAGATCTGTTGCTATTACTGTTATTATTGTTTTTTCGCCTTCTCTTCTTCCCTCTGCGAAGTTTCTTGAACCCACCCTCTCTTCCACCTCTGTCATTATCACTCACGCCACATGTAATCAAGCTATATTATTTTAGTAACAACCTAAATAATCCCTTTTATATCATTCCACTTACCTTTTACTCTCTTAAGAACGTTTTTTTTTTTATATTTTATTAACATCGAAGTGAAATTAGGAAACCGGGAACTGTAAATAGCAGGTAAGGGAGGCCCATACCCAAAAAAACTCTTCAGGGCCATATAGAAATGTTTGTAGTAATAGTCGCGGCCCATGATGTAACTATAAAAGCCACTACTAAACTATCGTAAGAACAAGGAAACTATAGTTTTAACCTATGTATATTAGGGATGGCAACGGGGCGGGGCGGGGACGGGTTTCACTATCCCATACCCATTCCCGTAAAAAAAATTCATCCCTATCCCCATACCCAAACCCAACGGGTATCAAACTTTTGACTCATCCCCATACCCACCGGGTAACGGGTGTAATCTCGTACCCATACCCGTTTTCTTACTACTTTAATATTAATTTTAATTAATTTTTATAAAAAATTACGGTAAAGGAAACATAATATTATTAAATATTCAATATTAGGAGTATGGTTGTTTCTTCAATATCAAATGCTTTGAAATAAATTATAATTGTTTACATTTTAGATTATAATACCAAATAAAATTTGATGAAAACCAAAACATTTATTAAATTTGCAAACATTAATGAAACCTAGTTGATAAATTTTAAAAATATTTTTAAAAAAATATAAAAGGAAAAAAATACTTAAATTAAAATATATTTTAAATGTTTGTTTACTTCAATTTTTTAAATTATAATGAATCTATTTTTTATACACTAATAAAAGTTATAATACATCTCTTAATCAAAATGATGCAATGAACAAATAATAAACATAACAATAAAATTTTAACATAGATCTTGTATCTTTTGAACCACAATATATGTTGGTTGGTGGTAAAAAGATATTCATGACAATTACATTAAATTTTTATATTGTAGTAAATAAAAATTATTTGTACAACTATAGTGAAAAAATTAAAGTATGATTGTAATGAGTAAGAAAATAAAAAATAATTAGATAAAATTTATCAAAATAGTATTCTACATGATGAAAATAAACAAAAAATAAAAATATTAAAAAATTAACAAATGTGTGTTTTATAAACAATTTGGAGACTATTGGAATGAATCACACAAAGGAAAATAAATATATAATTAATGGTATGACAAGATGAAAAATATCTTAGAAATCTAAAAAGACTTTTCAAATATCAACATATATACTCAATGGTTGATAAAAAAATGACGCAAAAAATAAATAATAAACATAATAAAATTTTATCATAGATCTTATATCTTTTAAACTCCAATATATGGTGGATGGTGATAAAAAAATATTCATGGCAATTACATTAAATTTTTATATTGTAGTAATTAAAAATTATTTATACAATTATAGTGAAAAAAATTAAAGTATGATTGTAATGAGTTAGAAAATAAAAAATAATTAGATAAAATTTATCGAAATAATATTCT
>Ga0209589_1004469_pt1 | contig 24146 bp, 13 predicted proteins | sample CowpeawhiteBW_FD_187525 | JGI IMG/M metagenome (GOLD analysis project Ga0209589, IMG submission 187525) | Root nodule microbial communities of legume samples collected from California USA - Cow pea white BW (SPAdes) (version 2) | ecosystem: Host-associated > Plants > Roots > Nodule | place: USA...
ATGAAAATGAAAGTGAGAGTGGAAGTGAGGAATCCAATGAGTCTAATATAGAAGATGCTCACCCTTGTGATGGGGACCTTTTGATGGTTAGAAGGATCCTCAACAATCAACCTAGTCCACAAGCACTGACACAAAGAGAGAACATATTTCACACAAGGTGTAAAATTTTGGAAAACACTTGTTCTCTAATTATGGATAGTGGCTCGTGTTGTAATTATTGTAGTACTAGGTTGGTTGACAAGTTGTCTTTGACTATCTTACCTCATCCAAAACCTTACAAACTTCATTGGCTTAATGAAGATAGGGATTTGGCAGTCAATCATCAAGTAAAGGTCAAGCTTTCCATAGGGAAATATGAAGATAGTGTGCTATGTGATGTAGTACCTATGGAAGCCTGTCATATCTTATTGGGGAGACCTTGGCAATTTGATAAGAAAACCATGCACAATGGTCTCACCAACCAGATTACCTTTACTCACAAAGCTAAAAAGTTTGTTCTTCATCCTCTTTTGCCATCACAAGTGGCCGAGGATCAACTTCAAATGAAGAACAAAAGAGAAAAAGAGAAAGACGAGGACAAAAAAAAAAGTCCTCAAAAAGTCCAAAAGCTAAATAAAGATGAATCTGAGGTGGGAGAGATTGGTGTTCCTTCTCCCAAGGTCATTCAAAATGAGAACATTTTAACCATGAAATCTTTAAATCAAGTTCTCAATATTGAATAACCTTCATGCCTCTTGTTGTGTAAAGGAACACTCAATGTATTGCCACATCTCTTGAACTTAAGAATCTACCTCCTAAAATTGAAAATCTTTTGAAAGAGTTTGAGAATATATTCCTTAAGGAAGGGCCTGTTGGGCTTCCTCCCTTTAAAGGAATTGAACATCAAATAAATTTAGTGCATGGGGCTAGTCTACCAAATAGACCAGCCTATAGGACAAATCCTCAAGAAACAAAGGAGATAAAGTCCCAAGTCCAAGAGTTATTGGAGAAGGGTTGGGTTCAAAAGAGCCTTAGCCCTTGTGTTGTGCCCGTTTTATTAGTACCTAAAAAGGATGGAAAATGGAGAATGTGTTGTGATTGTAGAGCCATAAATAACATCACCATTAAATATAGGCATCCCATTCATAAGCTTGATGACATGCTTGATCAATTGCATGGGTCCCTCATGTTTTCTAAAATTGATCTAAAGAGTGGTTATCACCAAATAAGAATCAAAGAAGGTGATGAGTGGAAAACCGCTTTTAAGACCAAATTTGGATTATATGAGTGATTGGTGATGCCCTTTGGGCTTACTAATGCACCTAGCACATTCATGAGGCTAATGAATCACATTCTTAGAGAGTGCAAGTTTGTGGTTGTCTACTTTGATGACAATTTGATCTATAGCAAGAGCTTGCATGAGCACAAAGACCATCTGAGGTTTGTCCTTACCATCCTTAGGGTAAATAGTTTGTTTGCAAATAAAGAGAAATGTACTTTTTGTGTAAATAGTGTTATTTTCTTAGGTTTTGTATTGAACAAAAATGGGGTCCATGTTGACCCTACAAAAATAAAGGTCATCCAAGAATGGCCTACTCCTAAAAATGTTGGAGAGGTTAGAAGCTTCCATGGTTTGGCAAGCTTTTATAGGAGGTTTGTTCCTAACTTCTCTACTTTGGCTTCGCCCCTCAATGAACTTGTCAAGAAAGATGTGTCTTTTAATTGGGGTGAAAAATAAGAGTCTGCTTTTCAACAACTCAAAGAAAGGCTCGCCAATGCACCCATTCTAGCTTTACCAAACTTTTCAAAAACCTTTGAGCTAGAGTGTGATGCATCCGGTGTAGGAATAAGTGTTGTGTTGTTGCAAGGAGGGCACCCAATTGTTTATTTCAGTGAAAAACTTCATGGTGCCTCCCTCAATTATCCCACCTATGATAAGTAATTGTATGCCTTAGTTAGGGCCCTTCAAACTTGGGAACACTACCTTGTGTCCAAAGAGTTTGTCATTCATAGTGACCATGAGTCGCTAAAATATTTGAAGGGCCAACACAAGTTGAACAAAAGACATGCTAAGTGGATAAAATTCTTGGAACAATTTCCTTATGTGATAAAGTACAAGAAGGGCAAAAGTAATGTGGTGGTTGACGCCTTGTCTAGAAGGCACACCTTGTTTTCAAAATTGGGAGCCCAAATTATTGGATTTGATCACATTCATTAAATGTATAATCAAGACTCTGAGTTTTCCTCTACTTATGTTGAATGTATGGAAAGACCTCAAGGAGGTTTCTATGTGAATGAGGGGTATTTGTTTAAAGAAGGAAAAATTTGTATTCACCAAGGTTAACAAAGAAAACTCCTTGTTAAAGAAACACTGTAACACCCCATTTAATTAAGTACGTGAAATTAAAGGAATGTTACGAGAAAGATAACATAAAAGCGCGGTCTGGGAGTTTTAAACTTAACTCCATACAACCCATGGCACACCACGATGCCCAAAAGAAAACTAGATGAAAAGTTAAACAAAGTACATAAATCTAAGGACGAACAAATACATGGGTCGCAGCCCTAAATAAACTCATACGAAAATATAAACTGGTCCACGCGGACTAGGCAGCGGAATCTCCACCCCCTGTTGCCTACAGGTGTTCCACGCATCTGCTCACACCAACAAGTTGATGATCATTGCAAAAGAGAGTACCACACAGCAGATCACACAACAAAGAAAGTAGGGTAAGCTAGAGTACACAAGAGTTCATCCTTCAGATCAGATATAATTCCACAATACCATACATTCAAATCAACCAAGCATATTATGACTGTTACAAGTGTTACAATGAATCGTTTTTCCTCACCACAAGGTTAGCCCTTAATGAATTTCAGGCCTCCTGCTACTCTCACCACAGGAGTCAGTCCACTCTAGATGAGACTAACTGACCCCTTAGAGCGTCAGGATGCAACCTTACCTTGAATCCTTACCTAGTTATACCGATGGGGCACCACCATGGACACTCACTAACAGGGGTCATGGAATTACGTCTCGACCACTGAAGTACGACCCTGAAAAGTCTCACCTAGAGACTCCAAGGAATTACGCACTAAAACGAACTACATCATAATCAACATCAAAGGAATACTCATCATACATATAACCTCAAGTCAACCTTTATAAATCATACTCATTCATATACCACTGCGGAATCAATACCAGCTCACTCCTCCTGGAGCACGAATACAGGTTTGTATCATCATACCACAACCATGTCCCTTTAGTACCAACCATCTTGTTAAAGTTTCATACCCACCTCATACCAAATCATACATACAGTTTAATAACTACAGATTTCCATGCTTTTTATCGAGTCTCATACTTTAATCAGGGTGGGACCACACCACAAACAGTTCACAAACACCAACCACAGAAAAACAACGCGACCTACAGCGGGTCTCGCTCAAGCTAGAGACCTTCGCTTAGGCGAGGGGAGTGCCCTCGTGCAAGCAGCAGGCTCTCGCTTAGGCGAGACTGCGTCAAGGGGCCTGGGAGTTTTCGCAAGGGCTCGCTCAGGCGAGGCCATCTCGCTGGGCTCGCTCAGGCGAGGCCATCTCGCTTAAGCGAGATGGTTTTTCGCTCAAAACACAATCCACTCGCCTAGGCGAGTATTCGAGGAAAACTCCTGGGCGAGGACTTGTAATTCTCGCTTAGACGAGATGAGCTCGCCTGGGCGAAAATGACAGGTTCCTCCCACTATTCGACATCTACAAACCAAGAAACAATACACTCCCACACCAAACATTCAAACACAGTTCCATATACATTCAATATTGTCACATGCACGCAACAGATGAACAAACCACACAGTTAATCAACCACAAATGAATAGTCTAGCTTCCCGTACCTGGGAAATGTTAGCTAGAGTTCCGATACTCGAGCGGTGAAGGACAGTAGCTTAAGGAACGGCTTCGCGAACTGAAACCAGTAGGACAAGTTCAAAACGAGCTCACTAGAAAGCTCTAACTGAGAACGTAAAGAAGAGACGAAACGAACATAGAGCTTGAGTTGGGAGAGACTTACGCGAAACGGAAGAATGAGGTTGAGCTTGCTAGACTGTGACTGCTCCAAACCCTAGCAGAGGATGATGGCAACTGCTCTAAGAGGTGTGTGGAAATCTGTTTTCACAAAGAGTGGTTACAAGTTAGGGTTTTGGGGTACCTTAGGTCAGAAATTGAATTGGGCCAACCCCAGTTAGGCCCAAAAGATTGGGCATCCTTTAAAATTAAGATGGCAGAAATAATTGGGCCTTATAAACACATAAAGGGGGATTAATGGGTCATTTTGGGGTAGAAAAAACCCTAGGTATTTTAAAAGAGAAATTCTTTTGGCCCCGTATGAGGAAGGATGTCCAAAGGCATTGTAATAGATGTATTTCATGCTTACAATCTAAGTCTAAAACAATGCCTCATGGATTATACACCCCCTTGCCTGTTGCTTCAACCCCTTGGGAAGATACAAGTATGGATTTTGTCTTAGGACTCCCAAGAACATAAAGGGGTTTTGATTCCATTTTTGTGGTGGTAAACCGTTTTAGCAAAATGACACATTTTATACCCTGCCACAAAGTGGATGATGCTAGCAACATTGCTAGACTTTTCTTTAGAGATGTGGTCAAGCTTCATGGTATACCTTGTACCATAGTTTCTGATAGAGATACTAAGTTCCTTAGTCATTTTTGGAAAACTCTTTGGTCAAGGCTAGAAACTAAACTTAATTTCTCTACTTCATGTCACCCACAAACTGATGGGCAAACTGAAGTTGTTAATAGATCTCTGTCTACTATGCTAAGGGCAATTTTGAAAGGAAACCACAAATCTTGGGATGAATACCTTCCCCATATTGAGTTTTCCTACAATAGAGTAGTTTATAGGACTACTAAGATTTCTCCATTTGAAGTTGTTTATGGCTTTAATCCTCTCACTCCTATGGATTTGTTAACACTTCCTACATCTTTTGATTTTATTCATAAAGAAGGGGTGGCAAAATCTAATTTTGTCAAGAAAATGCATGAGAGGATTAAAAGACAAATCTAGCAAGAAACTGAGAGGTATGCTAAGTACAACAATAAGGGGAAGAGGGAAATGATTTTTGAAGAAGGGAATTGGGTGTGGCTACACCTTAGAAAGGATAGATTTCTTAAGAAAAGGAAATCTAAACTTAGCACTAGAGGTGATGGTCCCTTTAAAGTACTGAAAAGAGTCAATGATAATGCATATAGGCTAGAGTTGCCTGAGGAACATGATGTACATGCCACCTTTAATGTTGCTGACTTAATATCTTTTGCAGGTGGTACAAATGATAAGACAAAAATTTCATATTTGAGGACAAATCCTTCTCAAGAGGGAAGGGATGATGAGATGCCTCTAGCCAAGGGACCTATAACAAGAGCAATGGCTAAGAGGATACAAGAGGAATGAGCCTCCAATGCACATACAAGGCCCAAGATGAACTTCACATGGGCCAAGGAAGATGTAAGACCTAGCCTAAGACTCTTTGTTTGTAAATATTGGAATAGGGTTTATTTCTGGGCCTTGTATTTTGGGCTTCGTAGAATAGGGTTTTTTTGGGCCATGTATTGGGCCTTTGAGGGTTTTTGGGCCTTAAAGTGAATTGGACAAAAGGAGAGTTGGGCTTGAAATTGGTCCAACAAGAAGGAGGGCCATATCAAGAGGATATAGATCCTTCTTGCTCAAAGCTTGGTCACCAAGCTTCTCTTATGTGCCTAGAAGCAAGCTCCTTAGGACTTGCTTATGTGAAAGTCACACTTGCCTCATGCTCTCTTTTTGGCTCCAAATACCACATTCTAGATCCTTTTTCCCTCCATTTTTCAAGACCACTTAGCTCTCCTTTTCTAATATAAATAGAGAGCTTAGGACCCTTGTATTTTCATTCATGAATATAGTAGAGAAACTTTGTTGAGATGACTCCAGACTCCTCTCTTTTTGTGAATCAACTTAGGCTATAGTTCTCCTTCTTGGTTTCCTCTAGTCCCCTTCCTTAAGTGTTGGCCCAACCTCACTTGAGAGCTTCTCCAAACACCATTGTCGCACCACTCCTCCTCTCATATTCTAGCTTCCGCACCTTCATCCTTCTCCATGGAAGCATCATCAATTCCGCATGGTTTCTTCTTGGCTTCCTTACTCTTGAAGATGGACTCATCACCTGTTTAAAGATTTAAGAATTTTGATATTTAAGTCATCAATATCAAAATTTTTACCTAACCCAGAAAAATGATTGACGATGTGCGTAAAACACTTTTGCACATCATAGATGGTTTCGCCTTGTTGCATGTAGAACATCTCATATTCTTGAATTAATGAGTTCTTCCTTGCATGCTTAACATTATCTGTTCCTTCATGGGTTACGTGTAAAATCTCCCACATTTCATGGGCACTTGTACAAACTGAAATCCTGTAAAACACATCAAGGGTTAAAGCAGATGAAATCATGTTTCTTGCCTTAACATCATATTGAGCCAGTCTATTTTCATCTGCAATCCATTGTGAAAAAGGCTTTGGTTCTGACACATCATTAACAACATTAATAGGAATAAACAAACCATTTAACACAACATCCCAAATACCCCTATCAATAGATTCCAAAAATATTTGCATCCTAACTTTCCAGAATGGGTAATTTTCACCAGTAAAAAGTGGAGGTCTATTAATAGACGCACACTCAGTAAAAGTTTGATTTTGTCCAACCATTTTCAAAATTTTTGAAAAACTATCAAAGCAAGCTTTGATACCAATTGTTGAAAACGTGCAACGGAATTATTAGCGTTTGGGCAAAAACCAAGAGTAGGGTTAATTGGGTTCTTAATAAAAATTGTGCTTTTAAAATTTCCCCCTTTTAATATCAAAGTTCAATTAAAATTCGTTCCTTTATTTTAATAAACACAATAAAATAGAGAGAGTAGGGAAGAAAAAAATTGCACAAAATATTTATTCTGGTTCAAATCAAAAGACCTTACGTCCAATTGTTAATCTATAAAAACATGAGATTAACTAAATCACTAAAATAAACCAAACTTATAATCAATGATAAGAAAGATTAGGGTTTAGAAAACACCTCTCTTGAATCACACAAGAGATGAAGACACCTTGCTTGAAATCCACAAGGGATGAAAACACCTTTCTTGAATCACACAAGGAATGAACACCTCCTTTGAATCACACAAAGGATGACTGACTTCTCCTAGCAACAACAACAAAACTCAATCACTCAAGATCCCACTTGATGAAAGTTATCGTTCTACCCACACTAGGTTTTATTCAAAGCCTTCCCACAGAGAGTTCTCAAGTACTTAGACTTCTCTAACTTCTGTATTTTCGAAATGAAAGCCTACCACTTTATTTATAGAAGCCTATTTAGAAATTAGGTTAAGAATATGAAAAGTTAAGTCACAACTGCCATAGATAATTGATTATCATAAGTGATAATTGATTATTCTAAAGCAGTTTCTGAAAAAAACATTGTTTCGCGTTGATAATAGATTATCCTTTTAAATAATCGATTATTCCAGAGTAGTTTCTGAAAAGTTTAAAAGAATGCTTATGATATAGTACATTTTTGTAAAACTACGACTTTCTCTCAATGCTCTGTTGTTTGGGTTCTGCCTTTTGACTCTTGACCTACTAATTTAACTATCTTAAATAACATACACATATTACAAGACTTTAAACAACTAAACTCTTAAGTCTTCAATTAATCTCTTGAATCAAAGCATTCTTTTAAGTCTTCAACATTTTTCCATGCATCATCATTAAATTTGTCATACTTCTGCGTAAGTCATCATCATCATCATCATCATCATCAAAACTCCTTATTGAAGGAAGATGTCCATCTTCTTCTTTTTGTCAACATTGTGAAATTGATGTGTTGTGTTAGTTCATAGTGCATGGATACTGATGCTGAAATAAGAATTTTGTGCAAACTGATATCTGTGAAGAACCTATGGCCGTATGGAATTGGTTGAGGCTGTAAAATTATGTAAAAACTACTGTTATGCATAATTATGAATCAGGAGCAACCATGATATGAGAGTCACTGGGCAAGTAATTCTCATTGGGCGACTTTCAAAATAAGAATACCTATGATTAAAATTTTGCTGGGTGAGCATATTTCGTTGGACAAATTATTGGGGATTTAATTTTCTAGACTTCTAGTAAAACTCTCGTTGGACAAACCATTTGGTCACTGGTTGAAACATGTGTTTATTTATATGGAGAGAGTAGGTTTGTTGGACAAGTGTTATAGGGTTTAAGGTTTAAGAATTCAAACATTAATTATGTAACTCTTTTTAAAAACTTAAAAAAGATATAATTTTGCATGGATAATAAAAACTTAAAAAAGATATAATTTTGCATGGATAATAAAAAAGAGTTACATAATTAATATTTGAGATCGGGAATTTAATAATTACTTTTGCATTAAAAAAGTTAGTGGATTATATAAGTTATTAAATAATAAATTATTTTAACTAAAAAAATTAGTAAAGTTAAAAATACACCACACGAAATAGATAACAGAATATAGATGAAATACTAGGTATAAATAATACAATTATCTGTTTTTCTAACTATCAAATCCTAAGTAAGTGCTTGAGCCGTCCACGATTTAAATGCCGAGTAGATACTTTTATTTTATTTATTTATTTGTTTTCAATATATCCGTTGCGGTAAAAACGAAATCCTGGTTTTAGGGTCTCAGAATCGCAGAACCAGTGTTAGCATCTGAACGACAATGGCGAAACAGCAGAGCTACGATGTCGTTTCCGATCTGATCGACTTCCTCAACGCTTCTCCAACGGCTTTCCACGCCGTCGGTAAAACCATAACCAACCCTCTCCTTTCCTTCTGTTCTCGCCGAATCGCAAATCCTCATTCTCTCTTCCCTCGTTTCAGATGAGGCGAAGAAGCGTTTGAAGAGCGCGGGGTTTCAACAACTTTCCGAGAGGGAACTGTGGGAACTGCAACCTGGCAACAAGTACTTCTTCACCAGAAACCACTCCACCATTGTAGCATTCGCCGTCGGAAAAAAGTTCGTTCCGTTCCCCTCCTTTCCAACCAAACACGAAACAACACCAATAGTCTTAATGATGCTTCCGTTTTCAATTTCTTCTCAGGTACGTTGCTGGAAATGGATTCTACATAATTGGGGCTCACACCGATAGTCCATGTCTCAAACTCAAGCCTGTCTCCAAGGTAACAGATTTCTATTGTAGTTTCTCAAGTTCTGGATCTGTCGTAGTAGTTAAATTGGAAACATGTCAAATAGGTATTTGTAATTGGTTTAATCTAAGTATATGATTTAATCACCTATTGTCGTTTTGGTCCCTGAAAGCATGTTAACAGAATGAAAACAACCACTTTAGTAGGTCTAATTATGTTGGTCCCTGTGAGATTAATAAAATGTTAAATAAGTTCCTTAAGATGTCGAGGAAGTTCCTCAATTTGATTACTCACTATATCTTTAGTGACACGTTTTCTTGAAATGTGGACTACTGTGATTGTCGGTTTATGTAAGGGTATTGAGTTTGGGCCTGAACAAGCAACTGAGTTGAATAGGTACTTTGGGAAGAGCTGCTGATGCGGCAGTTAGTTGGGATACGCGAAGGGAGAGAGGAATGCTTGTAATTCATTCTGTAATTTTTGTGTTAGAAACCGTATGGGTTGGGGAGAGAGAGAATTATCTTTTCAGCTTTTCTCTTGGTACAAGGGTTATACTATTTCTCACTTTTTCTATCAATAATACACTTTTCGTTTCTCTTGAACCTGGGTTCTATAAGTTTACACTTTCAGGATTTTTTTTTTTCTAATTTCCTTCAATTAAGGAAATAATGTGGCAACTCTGCAAATTTAAATTTGGGGTCAAAGTGATCGTTTACTCTATTTTAGTATTATCATTTAAGTTACACGTGTTGGACTAATGTGATTGAGAAACGATAGTTTTCAAGATTTTCTTAATTTTTTATTCGGAGACTGATGTTACAGCACCCACCAACCTTAAGGATGGAGTTTTTGTTTACCCAAATAAATTTGAATTCATAATTAGTGTATTAGATTTTCTTAATTTTTTATTCAGAGACTGATGTTACAGCACCCACCAACCTCAAGGATGGAGTTTTTGTTTACTCAAATAAATTTGAATTCATAATTAGTGTATTAGGTTTTGATTTTGATATGTTATTATATGGATGGATGCAGTGGAAGGCATTTTTAATTAGTGGGATGTGTTGTGCAGGTGGTTAAGGGAGGAATTTTGGAGGTAGGTGTTCAAATCTATGGAGGTGGTTTGTGGCACACGTGGTTTGACCGAGACTTGACTGTGGCGGGGAGGGTCATTGTTCGAGAAGAGAATGCGGGTTCTGTTTCGTACTCACATCATCTTGTTAGAATTGAGGAACCTATAATGCGGATCCCAACTTTGGCAATTCACTTGGATAGGTTCTGTCACTGTTTTTGAGATGCATTGTCTGTTAGCTTTCTTGATCATTATTTTGGGTTTATCATTTTCCTCTGGTTCATTGTGTACAGGACTGTTTCTTCTGATGGATTCAAATTTAACAACGAGACACACCTTATTCCCATCTTGGCAACATCGCTGAAGGTAATCACAGTGGTTACTGATTATTCTACGGAAATAGTTATTATTGTGATTCCATGGTTTAATATATCAAGTCCTGCAAACTAAATGCATTTAGTGTTAGGCTATCTGAATTGTTATTTAAGTGCTTGCACGTGGCTAGAAAGCTCATTTATTGGTTAAAATATGCATTTTGAAATTATAATAGCATGCAATGTTGCAAGTTACTTAATATTGTGTTGGTGTTTTAATTAAACATTTGATGCAATCGTTTTGGACTGTTATATTATGCATTTAGACTTTGTTTTATTAATTGAAAGAAGTAAAACTTCCACAAACAGTGCTTATTCAGATTCGTAGTGTTCATTTTTAATTATTTAAATCTAGCTTTTACACGATCAATGAGCTTTGTCTTGCAGGGTGAGCTTAATAAATTGTCCTCTGAAAATGGTTCGGTTGAAAATGGAAATCAGACTGAAGTAAATAAAGCAATTGATAAAACAGGCACCACCAATACGAAGCACCACCTTCTTCTTTTGCAGGTTAACAGCAGACCTGGAATCTCAGAATGTATTTTTGTTATTTTTATTTCAGCTGCCTTTCTTGGGATGTGTGCATTAACACCAGTCACATGTAGTTGTAATCTGTAACTTTCTTAATTTGGGTCTGGGACGTATATATGACGATTTAGAGTCTAATTGTTGTTTATTGTCTTCGTCCCCTTTTCACCAGTTACTTGCAAGTAAGCTTGGATGCGAGCCAGATGACATTTATGATTTTGAATTGCAAGCTTGTGATACACAACCAAGTACTGTTGGTGGGGCTGCAAGGGAATTTATCTTTTCAGGACGACTTGATAACCTCTGCATGACATTTTGCTCACTGAAGGTTTAACTTCCATCGTGTTATTTTTTCAAGTAAAGTTTCAAATGCTTATATATAGTATGGATATAAACTTCAAAATATGTTAGTGGGTCTGCAAAGGACTTCATTTTTTCTGGACGACTTGATAATCTGTGTGTCATTTTTCTCATTGAAGTTTAACTTTTATAGAGAATATATATATTTTTTTAAGTAAAATTTCAAATACTTGTGTTGTGTATAGTTTAGATATGAACTTCAAAATATAACCTTGATTTTTGAAGTTTACCACTCTAGATAATTGGGTCATTTCATGCAGTTATTCTATAGTTCAAGAAATAGAAAATCATTTCTGAATATCATTACCTTATATGTTTATAACATCATTATAAGTTACGTCCTAATGGAATGCTTTCAGCCAATGATGTCTAGGTATACATAGGGTTAATGATACAATAGGTAATAATTCTAACAGGAAGGAAACTACGCCACTCGGAGGAGATTCCAAAATAAGTGAAGAAGATCCACCACTTTGAATAGATTCAAAGATAAGGATCGGTAGTTCAAAGAAGAACCTCAAGACTTGGGAGAAAAACTTAAATTTTCATATACTCAAATTTGACTACTAATATGTCTCACAAAGACTTATATACTATGTGCCTAAACACAAAAGCCCAACACGAAAAAGCCCGATAAAGCCCAAACACAAAATTACAAAATAAAAAGTTTTTATTCTATAATCCGAAGCTAATCTGAGATCCCTGTAAAGGTCCTAGGCAAGCTTCCATCAACTACTTTGAAATTCTTGTGACGTTCCTAGTCATGCCTCCATCATTGCCTCTAGGTTGGAGAAAATTCGATCTCAAATTTTAGCGCTTTATTACCTACAAAAAAAAAAACATAAGTGCTAAAAGCACGCAAACCCATAATAGTCTAAAGACAACAATAAAATTGCTATCTAAATTGAGATTGGAATCTTGGGAGAGGCCAATCTCTTATTATCAAGGTGCTTGGAGATCGTCCTCTAGGGTCAAAAGACCAAACTACAAAACACATCAAAAGTTTCAACAAAATTTTTTCATCAACAATAGAACTACAAAGGAAAAACACTCATAAATCACATAAGGAAAAGAGAGTCTTTGAATAGGTTCACTGCATGACAAACAAACAATGCCATAATCAGAAATATGTTCATATGTTTCCAATCTTGTTTGTTGTTTTTCTATCATCTTTTCTTCACCCCATTGCTCCTTAATGTATAATTCTTCCCTAGGCATTAAGACAAAAAGAGACGGATTAGTATGTTTTCCCAACGAAAATGCAGAATCATGATGTAAATGGGAACACAACAATTCAAAGTATTGTAATCCCCCTTTAAGGATTTCGTCTCAACCCTGTATGTCAGGGGTGTAAGGAGAGACTCATTCTTTTGTTTGTCTCTTTATTCTTTCTTTCTTCAATTGTTGCTCTTTCTCTTTTCTTTCTCTGAGCTCTTTCATCTTTTGTCCTCTCTTCAATTCCTCCTCTTGTCCTGCTTTTTCCAACATCTCCAATCGTTGTAATATCCTTTGTACTCTCGCCTCTCTTTCCTTTTCCTTTTCCTTTTGTGTTAGTGTTATTTCCTCATTTCCCACCCTTTCTTGCTCTCTTTGTGCCTTTTGCTCTCGTCTCATTTTGTTTAGCACTTCGAGCTTTTGTACAACACTCTTCTCCACCTCTTTCAAGCAAATATTGTAATCCTTGAGGTCTTCATGAGTCATAGGGCTTGCATACCAATTAGTACATTGATAAACTTTGTGTCCATAACCTTCACACTTGGTGCATCTAATAGCACTTGTTTTGCGTCTTGGCAATAAATTTGTCATTTTTGTGCTCCCTTTCAAGATTGGCAAGTTTGCTATTCAACTTGATAATTCTGGACACAATGACATTGATATCCTCTACCAAGGTCAAACGCTTATGGAACATTCTGGAGTGATCAAGAAAACAAGAACTGACACAAAACAAAGTAAGTGGTTAGCACAAGTAATGTAGATAAAATTGTCAAATGGACCTTATTGCTCCTTACGTGTTTACATTTATTCCACTTGTGTTTCACTCTCAAAAGTGTATTAACTCGCCCTCAAGTTCCTATTCAGTTCTTTAAAGAACCTCCAATCAACCCATCAAGAATTTAACATCAAAGTGAAAGATGTAACAGATCTAAGCTCAACTCAGGAGGCCTAGGAAAGGAAAACTCTAAGATAAAACCAAGGAAATTTGAAGACAAACTAAAAAGCACCAAAATCAAGAAATGGCTAAACCAAAGAGAGTAAATATGTGACAAAACATAGAATATGACAATGAGAAAAGCACTTTAAAAGACAACAGTAATCTAAACAATGTATTCAGAGTTTCTACTCTAAATGTGAAACAAAGTGCTCAAGCTAAACTGTGGTGATTAATTCAAACTCCCACAAGTAATATTTCAACAATTCAGCTCAAGGAACATCGTTTCACGACCAGAGAATTTAAGGAAGATCAAACTCAGAAAAAGGATAGAGAATAGACTCAAACAAAGCTAGGAATTCAATAAAAAAGGACTTATACGGACAAGAAGTTTGACCCAGAAATAAGTATCATATGCACCATGGAGAGCAATCATAACAACATCCAGAACAATACCAAATAACAACCAGGACAACAACCTAACACAACAGTCCAAACTGTTCCAGCCGCAACTCAGCATGCGAAGCAACATCAAATGTATCTCCAAATGTGTATATGCTGTTGTAGTGCTCTGATACCAAATGATGAAGGATTGTCTCGGCTTTGGGAACCGTAAAACAAAAATCAACGAAGGGGAAGAGGGGTGATGTCAAATCGATGGAGATATTGAACAGAAGGAAACCACACCACTTGGTGGAGATTCTAAGATAAGTTAGGAAGATTTGTCACTTCGAATCAGAGATTCAAAGATAAGGATCAGTGGTTCAAAGAAGAACCTCAAGACTTGAGAGAAAAATTCAAATTTTCATATACTCAAATTTGACTACAAATATGTCTCACAAAGGGTTATATACTATGTGTCTAAACATAAAAAGCCCAACACGACTAAAAGCTCGATAAAGCCTAAACACAAAATTACAAGTTTATAAACTAAAAAGTTCTTATTCTATAATCTGAAGTTAATCCAAGATCCCTATAAAGGTCCAGGGCATGCTTCCATCAACTGCTCTGAAATTTCTGTGATGGTCCTAGTCATGCCTCCATCATGTGAGACATGGGTTAGTTGAAAGCCATCTGAAGTAGTTACAACCATCTTACAACCATCTTTACACTCCTAGAAACAATTGATGATGGAAATCCATGAAGTTAGTCATTTTTCGGAGGCTGTAAGGTGTTTTTGCTTACCTTTGAACCCTTACTTTATTCTTCCAATATTAGTGTAATTACCACATTAGTCCTCTAAAGAATTTGTCTTAAGTTCGTCAAATTAGCCATTTCTTAGATATGTAATGCTACCATATTCATTCTTATGGAAGACTAGTGACACAAAAGAGCAAATTTTGTAGCTTGTGTATTAAGAGACTAATTTGGTCAATAAAAAAAAAAAAAACTCTTTGGATTATTAATGTGGTGACGGGTTAATCTTCGTAGCACTGGATTGATGCTTTACACTCAATATAATATGACAGTCTATGCACTCCTATATGCAATCCTGAGTCTTTAGTTTGCTTATGCTTTCAATGTATGTATGAGTCATTGTTCACCTTTTTACCTAGCTATAGAAACAGACTAGACAAGACATCATGTAAAAGTATAATACATATAAAATCTATTTCTGTGGTTATGTTATGCTCCATTGGAGGAGTCTGACAGTGGTATGACTTCCATATATTACTTCGAGCTCTTTTCTTCGGTACTAGCTTTTAGGTTGGGCTTTTCAAGCTTATTTCACAGGGTCTTAAAGCTTAAATATCATCTCTAACAAATATGCAGCTTGAGCAGTGATGTTAGCATTTTAGTATTCCCTTGGGACTAGGGTCACTAGATTAGACCCTGGCCTGAACAGCAAGCACACCCAGAAGGGGTTACCCAGGCTGTTGAGCTGTCAATGTCCCACATTGTTTCTATAGTGTGCTTGGGCCTTTTACCTCTTTTCCCCTCAACTGGTAACTTTTCCTTTCAAGAGGGTACGGATAACCTTGATGTTTGGCTTCCATCATTTGTCAATCACCGTGCTCCTATGGAAAATGCCAATCAACTTAAGATCAAATGTCATCTCTTCCCGTGTCAACCAAGGTGTGGTTGGATGGCATCACACTATCACAAGTACTAATGCCTCTGGGCGCCTTCGTTTGCTGTTTTTGTTTTTGCATCAAACTCAGGCATTTTTGGGGTTTAATCTAAAGAATTAAGACAGTGAGACTATCTATCTGGAATTGGAAATGTGTTTGCATAATGTACTCGTTGATTATCCTACGCTAACGTCTTGGTTTCTATTTCAGGCTTTAATAGATGCTACATCCTCTGAAAGCAGTCTAGAGGAAGAGACGGGAGTTAGAATGGTGGCTTTATTTGACCATGAGGAAGTTGGATCTGACTCTGCACAAGGAGCTGGCTCTCCTGTTATGCTAAATGCTGTGACTAGGGTTACCAATACCTTCGGCACAAAGCCCAACGTATAATACCTTTATTCCTTTACCTCTCTTTTTATTCCCGTGGACTGCATGGATGATCTTACTACTTACAATTAGTTAAATGTAGAGAGAGTGGCTTTGTCGTGCCAGCCCATATAATTTACAGCACAATTCCACCATTTTAGCATTTTAGATATTTCAACTGTGTGGAAAAGTGGAATAACCACACTCAAATTGTGCTTTCAGTATTTAATTAGTTTTCGTTACGGTGATTTCTTTTAGCTTCTGGAGAAAGCAGCGCAAAGAAGCTACCTTGTATCTGCTGATATGGCACATGCACTACACCCAAATTACATGGCAAGTCTTCTTATGTGCCTTGATTGAAAATAATTCAAACTGTTGCTCCTTATCATGACCAAATTTCTTGCAGGAGAAGCATGAAGCAAACCATCAGCCCAAACTACACGGAGGACTTGTCATTAAAAACAATGCAAACCAGCGCTATGCAACCAATGCTGTCACATCCTTCTATTTCAGGGAAATAGCATCAAAACATAACCTCCCCGTTCAGGTAAGTTAAGTGAACAATTTAATGTCTCTTTCCTTTATCTTTTGTGATTGTAATTGAAATAGATTTGCTTCTACAAGGCAATCTAACTATCATACAGAAAAGACTTTTCAACTATAGTATTTGTTATATTTCAAGGAACAAAATTATTACGTATTTTAAATCTTCCCCAGAAAAAAATGTATTTTTGATTCCTGTATTTTATGTGAAACTTAATTTTGTGTCATGCATTTTGAAATTGATAAATAGTTTTCTAACAAAATATGTGAATTTAGCCTACTCACATAAATTTATTAATTAATGACAGTTTCTAACTTTCAAAAAAGTTGAAAGGACTGAACTCAAGTCCATCAAGTTAAAAGCTCAAGGATAAAAACCAAGTTTGTTTGGAAGTCTAGGAATGAAAGACACATTTTTTCTTGTCAGGCCTAGAGTTGTGTAAGCATTGGTAAGCGATAATGGATTATATAACAAGGTACCTTGATGCTTGTAGGACTTTGTGGTGCGCAACGACATGTCTTGTGGTTCAACCATTGGTCCTATTCTTGCCAGTGGGGTTGGTATCCGCACCGTCGATGTTGGTGCACCGCAGTTGTCAATGCATAGCATACGAGAAATTTGTGCTGTTGATGATGTGAAGTATTCATATGAGCACTTCAAGGCCTTTTACCAAGAATTCTCTCATCTCGATGGTAAGATAGTCGTCGACATATAGGATATATCTTTAATCACGAATTGCCACTTTGATCCTGTGCTCTGGATGTTGTTGGAATTAGTCATGTTTTATAATTTATTATCCTTGCATAGTTACTTGCCTATTGTAGCGAATGCTATCTAATATATTATTCTGAATAAAGCTGAAGTATCTTCCTGATTTTTATGTGAACAAATATTTTTAAGATAAAATGGTTCACACATGTAACATTAAGATTGATCTAGATCTAGCATTTCAATTTTTTTAATTTTTTTTCAGTTTTTAAGATTTGTTTTGCCCGTGGAAGGTTATTATCGTGTCATGTGACACTAATGTAGCAGTGATGATATCATGTGGTAGTATTAGTGTGTCTTGTAATATCAATTGAGTCTCAATTATTATTTTTTAAATGAAGCATTACTCTCCAAAATAAAACTATAAGGTTAATTACAACCTATTATATATGTTAAAATAAGTTGCATTACTCTCCAAAATAAAACTATAAGGTTAATTACAAGTTATTATATATGTTAAAATAAGTTTTTAAAATGTATATATCAAATCATTTTATTTAAATATCAAAAGTAATTTATTTTTCAATTTAAATTTAAAAGAAAATACCTATTTTAACAATGACTTAACATGTGACAGGAAAACTTAGAAAATATTGCAAAAAAAAAAAGAAAAATATTATGAATTAATATGTGACATATTCAAAACGTTAATCTAATGAAATAAATTTAATTGAATCATTTTATAAATAAGAGAACTCAATTGAACCAAATAAAATTAGAGACCTAATTGAATCATTCAAAGAAATATAAGTATCTATTAAACATTTTAGTCAAAATAAAACTCTAACATAAGATAATAATGTAATAAAAGAAACAAATAAAAATCATATACTCAAAACTCTAACGTTTATTAACAATTCATCAACAATCCAATTTCAATCAATCACAAATATTCAAAAACCATATAGGCTACACAAGGATCCATATGTAGAATGATGTTTGGAATATTGACTCATGACTTCCAAAACACTCACATGATCCTACAAATATTAACATATGATTTAATCTATGTCGTGAATTTACAAACAAATCCACAAATCATGAAATTCGAGTAAGATTATCACAACCAAGATCCACACATTTACATATGTCACGGTGTGTGAGAATTTCTCCTTCAACTTTTCACCACTTGATATACATGACTTAGACCACATTGAAACTAGTAGATCTTTGTTGCAACATATGTGACGATAATGAATCAACAACTCAAGCAATGGTTGACACATCATCCTTGATGTATAGCCTAAAATTTATTCCATTGTTATCAATCTTGACTCATTTGCTCATAAAAACTCTCGTTTTTTGGAACTTAGTCCTTTAAACTTCAACTTGCCCAATGAATGACCATTGGGAGCTTTTATAAAAAAGCTTCGTTAAGTGAGAATAAGGCTTGCCCATGACTTCAAACATCGGCGAAGGCTTGCCCAACGAGATTTAACTTACCCAAGAATCAAACCATCCTGAGCTATTTGTATTTTTCATAAAATATTCTTGTTCAGCGAGGGCCTTACTCGCCTAGTGATTCAAATCCTTAGGAACCTTTTCCATAAGACTCGTCTAATGAGTATTGGCTTGTCCAACGAGTTTACATAATTCAGTAAAACTAATAGATATATCACATTGATCTCTTTTCCAATTGGTGATTTTAATCTCTTCTATTAGTCAAAACAAGTCCAATTCAGTTCTAAAAATAGCACTAAGTACCAATTTAACCAATCTAATATAACTATCCTTAAATTTTCTTCAATCACAAAGTATTTCAAACTAATATATCATACTAATATTCAACAAAACCCATCATCACTACTATACACATCTAATGACAAATTTCATCCACACCATAATAACATATAAGATATAGAAATCAATAACAAAAATAACTAGTTTTCCTTACCTACAATGCCTATTCTCAAAGCAATAATTCCAAAATTAAAGTAGTAAGGCTACTTAGAATTTAGAGACGTAAATAAAGCAAAGTATTCAAATATAACAAAAATTTGTATATAGTAAAGTAAGTTCAGAGAAACGCTTTTCTCAATTGATCTTGTTAAGATTGATGACAAAATCATATGGAGAGAAAAATTTGAGGGGGAGAAAGAAGATAAAAGAAATGGCATGAGGGCATTGGTCTTATAAGGTTGTGATAATTGGTGCCTTGACTCCTATTGCCTATATATGTTGGGAATAGTCTAAGTGTGAGTCAATAGTCCCACATTAGATAAAATAGATAAAGTTAAACACTATATAAAAATAAAGGCTCATAACACTATTGTCTTAAGGTTTTGGGTTAAAAATGGTGTGAAATGCCTTATATGTATAAAACCAATATCATATATATAGAACCACAATCTTTGACTATAACTATGACTACAACTATATGATGGGTTCAGAGTGATTGACCGCTATATAAACCCAACAATATAAATAGGAGGTAGGACCATTTCACGAAGCCCTTGACGGTCAAAGTTCAAACCTAGATGATAGAGAGGAGATAAGTTTTTAATTTGTTTATGAGGTGTCTTTGGATTCAACTAGAGTAGATATAAGAGACAAAGAGTTTGGAACTTTTGAGGGTTATTGGCAGTTGTGCTCGTTTAATGAGGATAGGGGTTGTACTTATGTGATTGTTAAAGAAAATAATCTAGTAATTGGTAAAGGTTGTGACAGTTAGTGCCTTGGCTCAGTTTGCGTATTGATAAGGAGTGAGACACTATCATGAAAGAACCACATTTTAGAATCTCATTTTCGAGTGCTCCACATTTTTGGTGTTTGAGAAGCTTTAAATTTCCAAGGGGTTATTAGGATTTGAGAAGTTTTCAAATGGTCACATGGAATTGAGTGGTGCAAAATTGATGAATATACGACTCGAATGGCGATAACAGTTTGATAACGACCTTAGATTCATTCTTCTTTGAAATAGATGTTAATGTCTGATTTCCTTTAAACAAATTTACCATGGGAATGTTGCGGGTGTTAAACACAACTGTGATTGCTTGTTATGTTAATATTTTGCTTATTTTCATGATTTTAACTTGATTGAGTTTTTCTATTTATTACAAAAGATATGATGGTTGTGACATATCCAAAATGTCTTGCGACAACTCCTGAAAAGGAGAAAAAAAGGACTAATGAACGCAAGAAACATAAGAAAGTGGATGATGTTGGGACAATGTAGGTCAACTCCTCCTCAAGAATTGTTAAGCCTTTTCATTGAGTTAGAGAAAGAGTGTGAGAGATCTCTTCTTGCAGAAAATCAAAAGAAAGAAGATGATGAAGAAAATGTTGATAGGTCTTCGAGGTGAAGACCTCAAAAGTGACTCTGAATAGTTTGTAGTTGAATGGTTTGTTTTGTCATAAAACGATATGGAAGGCAAGTATGATATCATCTTTTTGGTAAAAATGAGAACAAACATTTGTGCTTAACTTAATATTCTAACCACTATTTAAAAATATTTTAATAGATTATCATGTGTAACAATCCAATTTGGAGCATTACAATACTAATCAGCATTACATAACTCTAATATTAAGTAACGACATTATATATATATATATATATATATATATATATATATATATATATATAAAATGTGAAGGATGGAATCAAATATACAATAAGAAAAGAGAGAGAATTTAATTTTTTTTTTAAAGAGATTATGATTGTTTTCAATAGAAGTTATTTTTGTAGTCTAATATTTTAAAAATAAAATAACTAGATATTATTTTTTTTAAAGAACTATTAGTCTTGATTATTTCCTACGTCCTTATAATGCATATTGTCTCCTATATAAAACATGTTAATATTGATTCATCTGGTAATTGTGTTGTAGATTATGTTGATTTTCTTCCTATATTTATTTTGATCTTTATGAATAACCAAATTTATGGTTTTATCGATTAAAAAATATGAGTGTTTAGATCTATCATCTATTATTTCTTATCATATGTTTTTTGAACAAACATTGGGTTTGATTGTTTATATGTTTTTTAAGAAATACAGACAAAACCCTATAAACTTAGAAAAAATTCTTCCGTAAAAATTGTCAACCAAAAATTAACCCCTTCACGTAATATTTGTGTTTTAGAAAACATATTAGTGGTTTTTTTTAACACAAAAGAGATCAAAATGTAAGACTTGCATATTGATTGGAACACAATTATAGTTGAACCAATTTATAATTGTAAAAGAAATATTAGTCATACAATTACTTTATTTTTTTATACTATATATTATCTCAAGTTATTCTAATGTACCTTATTTAAACTAGTAATTCATTGATTCAATTTCCTTTTTAAACATTGAACTCAAACTCCTTTTGAACATGAATGAATGAGGGGAACAAAAATTTGAGAGCATTTTGCAAAATAGTTTAGATTTCTTCGACTTGGTTTTACCCAAGCAAACATAGCTTGTTGTTATTTTTGATTACTTTTTGAGTGTCTTATGCTTACCTATGTTTGCAATTAAACTTTAGTTAGAAGCAACTTTCATTACTTTTATAACGTCAAACTTGTTGAAAGGAAAGTTTTTTTTCAACATAGTGAAATTTGACAATATATAAAAATAATTCATCATAAATTATATATCAAGTTTGTCCACCATCATATTCTTGAGAAAATATTGTGAAATTGAAGAATAAAAATTAAATAAAAATAGTGCTACTCTTTAACTAGGAAAATAATTCCCTAACAACTCTTCTATAAGAAAATGAAATAAATGGTATAGGTAAAACTAGACCAATATATGTAAATCAAGAAGGACACCATTTGTAACTTATATAAAAGAATTACAAAATGTTTATTACAACTATCGTTTCTAACTCATAGATCAACATTATAGTCATGACTCGAGTTTTTATTGACTCGTTGACTTCGAGACTTGTAAAATCTTTACAATTTACTTCATTTGAAAAGTAAATAAAGAACATGTACATAACATACCAATTTAATATTTCAACATCATAATTAATTAACATAGGAAACAATAATTTCGTAATTCTCAAAATAACCAAGTTCAACAAAACATGACTATTATGTATGTTCAAACTATACCAAATAGATAAGTTCACATAATTACAAAATATAAGGTCTTCAAATGAGAACAATTAAATAATTACAAAAATTGACAAATATCTTCAATTTTTTTGTTTCCAATTCTCTAATGATAATCATGATGATTGTCGTTGTCGTCATCATCATCATCATCATCATCATCATCATCATCATCATCATCATCATCATCATCATCATCATCATCATCATCATCATCATCATCATCATCATCATCATCGTTGTCAAGCTCTACCTTATATTAGAAAAGTATGTCAACATTGACATACAAAATCTATATTATTAAGATAAAGTGCATCTAAAGTTAGATCAATTGAACTTGTTCTACATAAGTCAACATTTCCACCATCACCACCTTAAACTTAACCTCAACATTACCTTTGGTTTTAGTCTTCAATTCATCATAAAACTCAATATCAAATGAGAGACAAACAACTTTTCTAATTTATTTATTTTTCAACTCCAAGGTATATGCCACATAAACCAAGTTATTCATCTTTTTTAGATGCAAATTGTTTTTTAGTTTCATGTGAACTTATGATTAATCTTTTTTGTCTATCTACCCAACATACATCATTATATTCAATGTGTATAATGATTAGGGATGACAAAAATACACGTGCCCGAAGATATATGTGAATAGAATTGGCAGATAGTTAGTACCTGTAGGTATTTATTACATGCTGGTAGCGGGTATTTTAATACTCGCTTATAAACGAGTCGGGTGTGGGTATCATACTACCTGTACCCGAGGGTACCTATTATCCGCAAAAAAATAAAATAAAATTTAATTTACATTTCATTAAGTTAAATTTTAATTAAAATTAAAATTAAAATTATATTTAATTTACATTTCATTAAGTTAAATTTAATTAAAATTAAAATTATATTTAATTTACATTTTATTAAGTTAAATTTAATTAAAATTAAAATTAAAATTATATTTTATTAGATTAAATTTAATGAAAATTAAATTTTAATTAAATTAAATTTATATTTCATTTTTTTTATAATTTTATTTAAAAAATTTTAAATTATATTTTTTAAAATATTCGTGGGTATGCGGGTATCCACTAGTACCCACATGTTTTAAAGAAATCTACGGAGATTTTTTAAGTGGATACCCGACGTGTAAACGGGCGGGTAGCGGATGGATTTGTTTTTGCGGATCGGGTTGCGGTAGGCAATATCCGTGCTTGACCCGACTCGACCCATTGTCATTTCTAATAATGATACAAGTAAGAGATAAATTACTCTCTTCAAAATTTGAGATGGTATCAGAGCGCTTACCCTTATGGATCTCTCTCATTTTGTGACTTAATTAAAACCTTTGTTATGTAAACCCTAAAATGATCAATGAAGATATAAAATAGTGGTAGATTAAATAATGAAGTGCCATATCTATTTGTAAAACTTTATCAATCATAATCCTTATCTCTTGAAATATTTTGGTTGTTTTTGAGAATGTATTTTTGAAATACAATATTAAGACATTGTAATGATACGTAGTTGAATTTATATATACAAGTGTGCTTTTAAGATTGGATGATATTAAATAATAACCTAAGGTTTTTAGTAAAGTTTTTGGGATGTTAGAATATATATATATATATATATATATATATATATATATATATATATA
>Ga0209589_1004471_pt1 | contig 24139 bp, 25 predicted proteins | sample CowpeawhiteBW_FD_187525 | JGI IMG/M metagenome (GOLD analysis project Ga0209589, IMG submission 187525) | Root nodule microbial communities of legume samples collected from California USA - Cow pea white BW (SPAdes) (version 2) | ecosystem: Host-associated > Plants > Roots > Nodule | place: USA...
AATATTATACTTTTTTAAAAATATATAAACATCATTAAGTTTTTTGTGTAACTATGTAAGAATTTCAATGCCCTTTCATTTCAGTTTTGCTTGATTTCAAGTTCGAAGTCTTTATACAGGCATGTGAGTCGAAGAATAGAATGAACAAAAAATTAAATAAATTATAATAAAAAATAATCAAACCAATACACATCGCTTGTTTTAAAAAATGTTATCTATTGATGAATTGAAAAAGTGCTATCCATTAATGAAAAATAGACAATGTTTGTTTGAATAAGCGCTATCTACTAATGAATTGAAAAAGCGCTACCTATTGATGAAAAACTACTCTCATAGACAGCGCTTATTCAATCAAGTGTTGTCTATGAGAGCTTTGATAGACAACGCTTATTCAGTCAAGTGTTGTCTATGAGAGCTTTGATAGACATCATTTTCTAAAGAAAGTGCTATCTATTAAAAAATATATAGATAACGCTTGTTTAGACAAGCGCTATCTATCAAGTGTCATTAGACATCGCTTTTTTGCAAGCGCTGTCTATTAATAGATACCGCTCCAATAGATAGCCTAAAAAGCGCTATCTATTAAGAAAAAAAATGCTATCTATTGCCAAATTTGGCGTAATGATGCTTCAGATGTATTTACTATAGCCCAACTTAAAACATGGGGTTGGTTAACCACCAAATATCCAAAATCAAAGTTTACATATTCAGATTGATGTTTAAATCCTATAACATGCTTAAAAGCTTTATGATAATTGGACAAATGATTCGATTATTGGGTAGTAATTGGATAAAGGTAACAAGTAAACATATAGAATATGAGCAAAAGGAGAGGTTTTTGTTATAAGGATGGACTCATTTTCATTATTTTTTCATGTTGTTAGCCTAGATATACAGAATCTTCTTTTGTAAATTTGAACTTATACCTAACTAAAGTGAATGATGATAACATTGTGCGATCAACAAAAATTTGCAATGAGACTGAACCACTATAGTGAATATGATGGTGCTATAAAAGAATGCTAAATTGAATAACGAAGAAAGGACAACGATGAAAGTGAAAATGACAAATACTCATACTTAAAGGGGTTGATTTACTATGTTAGTAAAATATATACCTAGATGATGGACACTTAATGACAATAATTAATTAGTATAAATAAGAGTAAATCGATACATCCATCACATGAGACTGTTCACTACTAAATGTTTACCACATAAAAGTAGAAAGTTTATTCTAGTTTACAATTTCAAATTTTAAAGATTATCTTTGAAAATGGTAAGAAAAAGTAACATTACAAATATTTTTTTTAAAAGAATTACGACACCCTAACTACTCTATTAATACTACATTTTTTTTGTCTATCAAATAAAATAAAATGTTTCCTACCTTACTCTTAAACTTAGCTCTTACCGAAAGCCCAATCATATTGTATTGATGCTAATGTGTGAAAAAAAAAATAGTAAAGTCATATTACTTTTATGGATTATTCCAAACAACAATTTCAATAACAAAAATTATAAGCAAAAATAAAAATTGAAGTAGTATTTAAATTTTTGAAACGATATTTATCTTCTTTCAATTTACTTAATAAACTATTTTTTTTCTCATATCACTTTTTTCTACCGAACCTATTATATAATTAGGTAAAGTCTTTTGATTATATTACTTATATTAGTATGATTTCATAAGAACGAACGATAAATTTAGTTCCTAGAATACTATGTTTTTTCTTAAAAAATCTTTAAAATAATAAAATCATATAAGTAATTTATAGTAAAGAAAAATAGGGTAAAGAATTAATTTTATTTGTATAATTCCGGTTACAACATCTAATCAGTTTTCATAGTAAAAATCCACACAGAATTTTTCTTACTAAATAGAAAACCCACATAATATATAAACAAACTTAGTTATTACGCCGACGGTACTCTTATTGTAAGAGTATATAGTAAAACTCTTAAAAATAAAGATTTATTGCCAAATGTTTCCATATTTAGTCAAATTTAAATTCGTTGTTTCGGAACTGGGAAGGAATATATAAATTCAAGTGACTCCATCGATTGTCCAAAAACACACCGCAATTCTCCGCACCGCGTTTCCATACGAACACTTGACCAAATTTTCTCTTCTGTTCCTTGCTTTCCTGCAATGGTGGGCCCCTTCAGCGCCGGCGATCGCAGGGTGGTTAGAGTCGCCATCGTAGGCGACGGTGGCACCGGAAAATCCACACTCGTTGCCGCAATGGCGTCGGAATCTTTCCCCAAGTCCGTTCCGCCCGTGCTCCCTCCCACTCGCTTGCCTCATAATCTCTACCCCGATTGCGTTCCTCTCACCCTCATTGACACACCTTCCAGGTCTCTGCCACACTCACATTCCTTCTCCGCGCCATCACTATTCAATTCAAGCAAAACAAAAGAAAACTGACAGTAGTAATACTTTTGCAATTAACTGGTTAATCAGATATAAGCCCTAGATTCAACCGAAAGGAATGCCATTCAATTTTCTTAATGTAGAGTTTATATGGGAGTTTTCTCGTTTGAATTAACACTTTCATCCCGACGTGTGATTTGTATTGTTTTAGCTTCGAAAAGCAAGGTGCGCGCAATGAAGAGTTGAAGCGAGCTGACGCGGTGGTCTTAACCTATGCTTGCAACGAACTGTTGAGCTTTGAGCGTTTGAGTACTCACTGGCTCCCTGAACTGCGGAAATTGGAGGTAGTTTTGCTGCTTTTAGTTACTGACAAATTTTCTGTTTAGAGATGGAGTGTGAAGTGAATGGGAAGCTGATGGTTGCCTTCTATTTTTATTGTGATGCAGGTGAAGGCACCTGTGATTGTGGTTGGCTGCAAGCTTGACCTGCGGAATGAAAATCAGCTAGTGAGCTTAGAGAGTCTTACCACAAATATTATGCAACAGTTCACTGAAATTGTCACTTGTGTTGAGTGCTCTGCTGCTACACTTTATCAGGTATGTTGTTTTGCTGCTTCATTGTTACTTGGTTGTGCTCAAGGTTTTACATTGTGGCTGCGTGGTTTTATGTGTTACTTGATATTGTTGGAAATTTGGACATCTGCCGCTGATTTGGGCACAACTGTGGTTGCATACGCCTTCGGAACCTTCTTGTTGTTGGCGAAATCACAGTTGCGGACCATGTTTTAAAATCTCGGTCATGCTTATCTATGGTTTAGTTATTTAAATTATAAGTGTATACATAGTTAGTCTGTTATATGGTTAGAAAACAGCATCAGAAAATGTATGAGTGGAACATAATTTTGATTTTTAAAGATCACTCATTCCTGCGTATTCCTTTGAGTGCGATTTATTACAATAATCCTAAGAAAGTCGTTCGTTGATGTGATAGAGCAAGGTCTGGCTTTAGACATATAAGGATAACTTCTTGATGATATTGGAATTATATTCAACTCCCTATTTAGTAAAACTCAGGTGCGTTATATTTGATTATTTTTAGGTCCCTGAAGTTTTTTATTTTGCGCTAAAAGCAGTACTGCATCCAGTAGATCCATTGTTTGATTATAAAAGACATGGTTTGACAGATCGATGTGTGAGGGCGTTAAGAAGAATATTTATTCTATGCGATCAAGACATGGATGGTGCTCTCAATGATGAAGAACTAAATGAGTTCCAGGTTTTTATAAATTACCCTCCTTTCCTTTTCTAGTTTGAATATTTAGTTTTGTCCTATGCCCTTTACTTTTGCTAATTCATATTTCAACAGGTTAAATGCTTCAATGCAGCATTGCAGCCATCTGAAATAGTAAAAGTCAAATCGATTGTACAGCAGAAAGTACCTGACGGAGTCAACTCTATTGGTCTTACCTTTCCAGGCTTTATTTATGTCCATAACATGTTTCTAAAGAAAGGGCGAACAGAGACATTGTGGACCGTTCTAAGAAAGTTTGGATATGATAATGATTTAAAACTCCGGGATGATTTCCTTCCAGTTCCATCTATGCATGCTTCTGATCAGGTCATACTTTTTTTTTTTTTCTTGGTTTTGGCTGTTAGTGTAGTTCGATTTCGACCTTCTTGTTTGAGTCAATTTGTAGAGGTTAGAGTACTAGGTTAACCATTCAATTGTTATAATCTCTACACTTGTATTAACCTTAACAGAAAATTTGTGTAATTGTTAAATGAGGAAAACTAAAATGTTATATATGAGTGTACTTGTTTGTTCTAGTAATATTAACCATTAATTACTAATCCTGTGTCGATGTTATATATGATTGCTCAAAATCAAACAAGTGGGAAATGTTAGCTGACAGATTGAACTACTCAGATCACTAGGATAGGTGATTACAGAGAATATAGATTTTATTTTTTCTTTAAAATTTAGCTCTTATATGTTGTGTGGTTATTCATTTTCCAGACTCTGGCAGTTTGGACTGTAATAGTTTACTGCTAGTACTTGACATATTATAATATTATTCCTTTTTTCTCATTTTTGAATTGGAAAAAGGATGCAAATATTTGATGGTATAGTTTAGTGATGCATGCTTGTTCAATCAAATGATCATTTGTAGAATCGTGAGACATAGTTTCTCTTCTAACCAATCACTGCAATCCTCTTGTTTTAGGGCATTAAGTCACGACAAACATTTTTGTGAATGTGTTCTTTTGATTGCTGTATAACATGCAAAAAATATGTAAGAACTTACTTTCTTAGACATTGTCATGCAGGGTGTGGAGCTGACACGTGAAGCCGTAGAGTTTTTGAATGGTATCTTTCAATTGTTAGATACAGATAAAGTATGTATAACTCTTTTAGATTATCTTGACCACTACTATGTGCATTAAAGACCCACTTTATGTGGCTTTCCATGAATAACATCAATATACTCTTCTAATTTTCGGTTTGGAAACCTGATACTTTTCTAGGACCTAACTCTACAACCTGCCGAAGTTGATAACCTATTTGATACTGCTCCAGAAAGGTGACCTTTGCCAGTACTTGTCCTTTAAAAGTAGTATCATCCTAATTTTATGTTTATTGTAATTGGAATTTCTTAGCTTGATGAAGTAGTTCATATGATCAAAAGGCGGTCAATATAATTTTGTGTTTTCTTTGTAATTTTTATTATGCTTTTTCTATTAAGTGACTGAATTCTCACATGGGAAGATAAGAAAACCACATGAGAAGATGAAGCATTCATGTTCTCATGGTGGAAAATAATGATACATATAGTAGAAGTTAAAAGCAACACTAGAGGGAATGAATTACTAGTGGACATTAAAAACTACTGATTAGGAATTAATGTGGAATTTAGTGGGTCTTATTATGGTTGTCTACACGGGCACATAATTTAGCCTGTAAAAAGACGTATTTGTAATGTAATAAAAGGATATACATGAACTCTGAAGATAACTAAATTTTCTCTTTGTTAACATTTTATGGCGTTGAGTTGTAAGAATCCAAGTTTTGATCTTATCAGGAAACCTGTGACGATCAATCGTATAACTTATCACTTACCTTCTCATAATTCTTGAGTGTGGTGTTTATATCCTTTCCCGAACTAAATATCAGAATGATTCCCCTTTTGTATTCTGAGTAGTCTAGAACTTGTTGACTACCTCTAACAACTAGACATATTGCTTCAGTAACTAGAAGAGTGCTTTAGATAGCTTTTAAGTTCGACCCTTGAGGACATAATAGTTTACAAACTTAGTTTTCTAGCAAAATAATAGTAATTGCACTATTAGTTTGGTGGGTAAGATAAGTTACCTAATTGATTAGGTAGTTTGAGTTGTAGGACCAAGGCAAGGGTTCAGCTTAGGAGAAGAAATCTCTTTTTGTCGTAAAGATTCAACTATTATTGACAACCTCTATTGAATACTTGCTTTTTGAACTTGCTAATGTAAGCACTTAATATGTTTTTTTTTGGGGGTTTTATGCAACTTTTCAATGCCGTTTTGTAAGTATATTGTTTCATAACTTGCATCATAACTTCTCCGAGAGATAGATTGGAATTGACTTAAATTTGCTGGAAAAAAAGGAACGGTCAAATATGTTGATCAAGCAAAGAGTTTTATAATAATAATGGATGTTTGGATTCAACTAAGTTCTTTGGTTATTATTACTATCCATGTGTCGTTGGTTGGTAATGCTCAAGCAATAACGATGAGAACTTAGGTTGGGTAAGTTCTTTTTCTCTAATTCATTGACTCTTGTTACACGGGGTTGATTTAACTTATATTTTCTTTCATTTGAACCAATCCTATGGGTTTCTTAGTGTATTGTTTATATTGATTGTGAGCGAGGTTTTAAATTGTTATTCTGTCTCGATCCTTGATGTTGTAGGAAATTACGGATGCAATAAATCTGAAAACCTTAACATTGCAGTCAAAATCGTAGTCATTGACCTTGCTAAAACCTTGATAGTGAGTATGGTTGTAGCATTTCATGCTAGTGTAGTTATAATGGCTTGAAAATCTCTCAAACTTTGGGGGAGTGGATTGTTTCACTTGAAAATCTGAACATAAAAAACATGATGCTTACTCTTTTTAGTTGATATTACTTGAAACCAATAAGAGTAGTATTAATTTTAAACCTTTTATCCATGTTCAAGTGTGATATGTTCTTGACAAAAGTTTCACGTTCTGAAATTTTTACTTGTTTATGAATTTCAGTCCATGGAACAATGCTCCATATAAGGATGCAGCAGAGAAAACTGATATGGGCTATATCTCTCTAAATGGATTTCTGTCTCAGGTGCTTACTTTATGCTTTTCTTTGTTCTTCAACCATTACTGTTGGATGGATCTCTGAAAGTATTTTTGTGAGTCCTGATTCTAATTGTCAGCATTATTGATGCCTGTGATCTACAAAGGCTTTTTTCCTTGCTAATTTAGTGAACAGATTATGAGGTTGAGACTTGAGATAGGTTTTGTGCTAGCAACTGTCATCAGTATTGTATATATTCATACAGAAATATTAGCAGTCATAATGGGCCTCGAATGACTCTTTGGGGAAACTTATATATTAGTCTTGACAGAAAATGGGTGTTTAAGGGTGATAAAATGGGCATATTTAGGCAACTAATCAATTACTACCATCATAACATCATACATACCCATGTGACTATGGAAGCCCCATGACAAAGTCCATTGAAATCTCTACCCAAAGTTGCTTTATAATTGGTGGTAACAACTTAGTTGGGGACAATGTTTGGCATTTGTGCCATCAACATACATCGCACCCATGACCAAAATCCGTAACATATTTTTTCATTCCCTTCTAGTAAAAGTTTCTAGCCAACCTCTTGTATGTTTTTGTGGATTAAAATGGCTTCCTATAGGGGTGGAATGAAACTATTGTAATATTATAGGAATCAACAATGAACTTTTAGATGATAACATCTTCCCTTTATAGAAAACAACCCTTTTCCACCAACTATAATTTGGTTTGCTTGTTGGGTCAGCTTGCAAAGTATTTTGCAATTGAATCAAAGCTAGATTTATTTATATTTCGTCCTTAGACTTGGAAAATCCAACCAGAGCGAACTCATGCGTATTCCCAATTCGACAATAGCATGTCTTCTTGATGTGTCATCTGTTTCCTGGACCAGGTTTATTTCACAACATCAAATTGGTACCCCAAAAGCTTGGATGGCCAACATTGTTGGTCAATAATGGTAATTCTTTGGCGGAGTAAATGCTTCAAGCTCCATGACTGATAAGCACCTTGAAACTGTTTCCCATAAGGTAGTGCTTCCAACATTGAAAAGCTAGCACAAGTGACATAATTATCTTTACATGGTCAGATTCGGTCCTTGGAGAAAGAGCCTTGCTAAAATATGCTATCTGTCTTTGGACCAATCCCAACCAAAAGCATCACATTAAACCACAAACAACTTGGTGAAATTTGTCAAAACCAGTACAACAAAAGAAGCTAAGCAACCCACCCTTGAGATGATATCAAAGGAAATTTGAGCCTCCTTTTCCAATGAAACCCATCTTTTTTGGTTAGAGGGACAAGCTCATTTCCCCCAGTCCTTGATGAATTTCCTGTAGTACCTAGTGAGCCTTTGGAACCCTCTTAATTCCTTTACTTCTTGAGGGACTGGCCAATCTAAGAAAGATAGCTTGAACCTTCGAAGGGTCCATTTCCACCCACTGCAATGAAACAATATGACCAATATATTGTAGTCTTGGTTGTCTCAAGGAACATTTTTTTTCTATTTATAGCAAATTGGTGTTGGACCAAAAGCTTTGAGCATTTAATTTAAATGCATAAGATGAGATTGACGAGTAGCGCTATAAACCAATATATCATCAAACAATACCTACACATACTTCCTCAATAATGGCTTAAAAACAGACTTCACAGTAGGTCGAAAGGTTGAAGGTGCATTCATGGGTCCAAAAGGCATCATAAGACACTCATAGTGTCCCTTATGGGTGTGGATTGTGGTATTGTGTGTATCTTCTTGCCTCACCCTTATTTGATGGAGAACCCAAACTTAAAAATGCAATCTTAGATAAAGAAAACATGAACCATTCAACCCATCTAACTACTCCTTTATGGTTGGAATAGGGTGCTTGTCTAGAATAATTACCTTATTCAACTCTCTAGAGTTCACACACATCTCCAAGTTTTGTCCTTCTTCTGAACTAAAATCATTGGACTGGTGCTATGCTTGATTTCACCTCAACCAACAACTCCAATTGTTTGTCTATCTCATCCTTGTGGTTGTAAGCATGAATGTACAACATAACACTCATTGGGTTACTATTTTGCTTCAAGGTGATGGTGAGATCATTGTTCCTATGAGGTGGTAGCTCCTTTGGATTCTGAAGGACTAATTGATGTTGATTAAGTTTGCCCAAGATCCTTACTCTCACAAGGAGTTCTAGCTGATCTATCTAGTTGTTCTCATTTCTATAGCCACATTTTGTATAATTTTTATTGCAAGGATGAAATATGATTTCTATCTTGGACTTGATATCCCTTGTTGTAATCAATCATTCTTCTCAAAGTCATTGTCTTCCTATTCCAATTTGTTTCAGTTTTCCACAAGGTCACTGGCCACTCAACACCTAAAATAGTGTCCATTCCCCCTAGGTCCAAAACATAGGCATCCACAACTTTATTATATCTTGCCACCTTGACTTCAATAGCTGGGCAAAGTCCCCTTACCTTGCACCTACTTCCATTTCCTAAAGTACACTGTGAGTTTGTGTAAACCACCTTCATCCCAAAGAAATGACTAACTCTATAACTGTGAAATTGTGACGAGCTCTGCTATCCATGAGCATAATATGTGGGATAATCCTTCAGCAGTCCTTTGAACTTAGTGGTCTCTAAATGGACTGTTTGTTGATGATCAATATTTCCCTATGATCCTGTTAGGTAAACTTAAATAGAATAAAGTTTATGTTATAGCCGTTGTTGGTAGTTAGTATACTAGCCGTTTATAACCGTTGGGTGGTTAATGCACTAGCCATTCGATAGTTAATGCACTAGCCGTTTATAGCAGTTGGGAGTACAACGGACGAAAATTGTAAGCTTATAAATTGTATTGTTGATGGCATGAATAAAAATAACAAAAAGTGAATAAGTTTTTCATTCAAGAGCCTCTTTCTACTCACAAAGTGGTATCAAGACTCGGTAGGCAACCAAGGAGCTACAGAAAGCTAGGTTGTTTTTGAGTGTTAGAGAGAGCCAGTTAGCCTGAGTGTCTGAGAGTTGAAAAAAGTGAGTGATGGCCAACAATATGTCCTTATCCCAGCTGACACAAAAATCCAACTACGATAAGTGGAGCATGCAGATGAAGACCTACCTCGGATCCCAAGACATATGACATGTAGTTGAAGGTGGCTTCGAAGAGCCAAAGGATTCTGATGAACAAACAGTAGCCCAGATTGTTGCGTTGAAAAAAAACACGAGTCAAAGATAGGAAAGCTATGTATGCATTGTACCGAGCTGTGGAGGATGCAAGCCTTGAGAAGTTAGCAAACGCTATGACTTCAAAAGAGGCGTGGGAGATCTTGGAGAAAACATATAAGGGAGATGACCGTATGAAACAGGTTCGTCTTCAAGCTCTCAGAGGAGAGTTTGAGAGGTTGCTGATGAAGGAGAACAAAGGGGTAACCGAGTTCATATCTCGGGTGGAGACTGTGGCAAATCAACTCGGCAAGAATGGGGAGCCGTTGCCTGCAAACCGAGTTGTGGAGAAAATTTTGAGGTCATTGACATTTGACTTCGACAACATTGTGTGTGCTATAGAAGAATCTAAAGACCTCTCAAAGCTCACGGTGGAGGAGCTTGTTGGGTCTCTGGAAGCCTATGAACAAAGAAGAAGAAAGACGAAGGAGGATTACTTTGGCCAAGCACTCCAAGCAAGGACAAATTTCAAGGAGAAAAAGGCGTTTGGAACTTAGAACACTCATGGCAGAGGAGGAAGAGGTCATGAGAGTCAAAGCCGAGGTCCTGGAAGCAGAGGTCAAGGACGTGGTGGTCAAGGTCGAGATGATTACGAAGACGGTGCTGCCAGCCTGCAAAATTGGTGTGACCGAGGACGAGGTGGAGGTCAATCAGGCAACATTGGTGAGTGCTACAAGTGGGGCAAGCCCGGTCATTACGCAAATGAGTGTAGATCGGTCAAGTGTTATAACTGTGGTAAGACCAGTCATTTTGCAAAGGATTGTCGGTCTCAAAATAGAAGAAATGAATCAACCAATCTTCTTACAGAAGAGGTTGAAGAACAAGCAGGAATATTGCTGATGGCCAATAGCAAAGCGAGCTCAGCACATGATGTGAAGAGCTCGGCACATGGTGGGAAGAATTTGGCAACGGAGGAAATTGATGAGGATGAGATGTTGCTGACAAGGAGCTCGGATATCGAGCTTGGTCCGAAACTCTAGCACAAACATCGAGTTTAGTTTGAGAGTCCAAAACAACTCGATCTGGTATCTAGAAAGTGGAGCTAGTAACCATATGTGTGGAGATGAAAGTATGTTTGACGAGCTCTCCAAAATTGAGGCTGGACATGTGTCATTTGGAGACGCTTCCAAGGTGATGGTAAAAGGACGAGGTACAATATGTTTTTCTCAAAAAATAGACGAATTGGGACAATTTGGGATGTGTACTACGTACTCGACCTCAAAACCAACATATTCGAGGCCCATTAATCCAGTAACAAACAAAGTTCTTGTGAGTCGAGATGTTGTAATAAATGAGGAGAACGAATGGAACAACTCGATAGTGACAGTTAAGAGCTTGACAATGACAAGTGAGAACTCATAAACTATTTTTGGAACCTCGGCAAATGAAAGAAGAAGTCTGGCCAATGTTCCAGTAAGACAACAGGAGGTCTCTGATGAGGAAGAAGAACCATTGCAGGCCAGAACTCGGAGCCTTCAAGACATATAGAATACAACTAACGAGGTACATGTTGCGTGCCTTTTGGCAGATTCTAAAGATGTTAGTTTTGAAGAAGCCATGGTGAATGAGAAATGGAAGAAGACAATGGACGAGGAGATTGCTACTATAGAACGCAACAACACGTGGGAACTATCTATGTTAGCCACAAGGAAAGCAAAGTACAAGTCGACTACAGACAAAGTGAAAGCAAAGTCAACCATGAAGAAAGCGAAGAACTTGACTATTCATGAAAGGGACAAGCACAATGTGAGAAGAATTATTGTACGTGGGAAGCCGGGATGAAGAATAAAGGAACAAAGATGGAGAATAAAAGAAGCATTTAAGTTTACGGGGGAGTTTTGTTAGGTAAACTTAAATAGAATAAAGTTTATGTTATAGCCGATGTTGGTAGTTAGTATACTAGCCATTTATAGCCGTTGGGTGGTTAATGTACTAGCCGTTGGATAGTTAATGCACTAGCCGTTGAGTAGTTAATGTACTAGTTGTTTATAGCCGTTGGGAGTACAACGGACGAAAATTGTAAGCTTATAAATTGTATTTTTGATGGCATGGATAAGAACAACGAAAAGTGAATAAGTTTTTCATCCAAGAGCCTCTTTCTCCTAACAGATCCAAGACTTGACACACCATAACATGTTCTTCTTTGTCCCCTTCATCTCCGGTGGCAACTAATGATTGTTCATAGAAGTAATCACCTTCCCAAAAGAGCAGGTGCAAATATTTTTGAGGCATTGGTGAATGAGATTGTAATGTTTCCCACACTTGAAACACAACCCCTTATTGACATGTCTATCATTATCGATGAAGATTCAGAAAGGCAATTTTGAGGTTGTTACTTCATTTGATTGCTTGGAAAGATACATTAAAGGAAGTTACTTAATGTTATTATTATTAAGTTTTGAAAATTTTGGTTTTCTGATAATCTGGACGTCTGTTTTGTTGTGCCTGGAGTACCCTCTGTTGCCTAGAAACTATTGCTTTGTGGTTTCCTTGCGGGGGTAATAATACCTCTCTTACATATGTGTGTGGTCCAAGGAGGGATCAATTTACTTTATGAGTAACACTAAAATAGTTACTTCGGATGCTCATTCTCATTCTTTTAATGGTTAAAGATGAGTTACTCACTGTTACAGTTAGATTAAAAAAATACTAAAGAGGGGAACGAGACTAACATTTTCAAAGTTATTCTTAGAGATATGTAATTCATCCTCTCTTTTTCTCTTGATATATTTGTTTATTCTCTTTGCTTCATCTTTTGGATGGGATGAGTTTGGTTGTTGTTTCCTCTAGTCATATGACTTGGTTCCTGCATTTATATTTTGTATTTCAGATAAATTAAAAAGAATTGTCTTATTTACAAATTCCTCACATTTAGTTAGAAACTGAGTTTTTTTTTTGTTGATGTATCTTTTAAATTGTATGGTGCAGTGGGCCCTCATGACATTACTTGATCCAAAACTTAGCTTGGCTAATTTGATTTACATTGGATATAAGGGTAATCCTGCTGCAGCATTCTGTGTCACTAGTAAAAGATCATTAAATCGCAAGAAGCAAACAACAGAAAGAAATGTGTTCCAATGCTATGTTTTTGGTTCTAAACATGCTGGGAAATCTGCTTTGCTGCACTCATTACTGGGAAGGTAGGCCTCTGAACCAATCTTCATAATCAATGTCTTGTCTATGTTGTTTCCTTTTCTTTTACTCCATATCAGCATGCAAAATTTGATATACTCATACTTTTTATTGTTTTCTCCCTCCAAAGCAACAATTAACTGTATCATTTTCACAGGCCTTTCTCAAATAATTATGCTCCAACAACAGTTGAGCAGTATGCCGCAAATGTCATTGAACTAAATGGGGTGAGGATGGTATTATTTTATGATGTGAAAACGTGGTTACCGTTTGAATGATATTGTCAAACAGAATTGTCTCTCTCTCATGTTGTCTCAGTATACTTTATTGCTGATTACTATATTAGAAAGCATGTTAGACATTGTTGTGGTAGTTAAATCGGAACAAGATGCATTCTATGTACTCATAATCCTGATGATTGCTATACAGGTAACTCGGAAAATTCTCATATTGCGTGAGATACCTGAGGATAGATTACCGGAACTTTTGTCAAATCAAGATTGTTTGGCTGCATGCGATGTAGCTGTTTTTGTGTATGACAGGTGGGGTGCAAGATGATTTTAAGTGGTAATAATTTGTTACAGTTAACTGGCTGTTATGCCATTATCTATACACTTTAGCTAGATTTTTGTTTTTCTCGTTGAAACTCAAGTAATGCGTGTTGCATTATGAACTTAAAGTGGTTGATTGCGTGTTGTGTTTCCCTAAGATTGGTTCATTATCTATGCTGATGGAATTTGCTGAATTAGAAAACAAGACTTTAGATATGGGAACTTGCCTCTGCCTCAGCTCAATATAGAGAGCCCCTTTAAGGTTTATTCCAAAAGGTCCAGGAGGACAATTGTGTCCACTCAGAGTTAGTGTTGGTGGAAGTTATTTGGAGGAGAGAGAAGGGGAGGAATCTGTTATATGGGGGAAGAAATGGGTAGTGGGGGATTAAGGAGGATTTGGAAAATCATTGGGAGTCCGGAGATCTTTTCTGACTTAAGGAGCATAGTTCTCATTCCTTGTCTTTTCTTTTCTGTTCACTGATACAATACAAATCACAACTCTGTTTGGAGATTTTTCCTAATATTAGATCCTAAAGACCTATAATCTTCTAGCCCATGAATAGTTTTATTTTGGGGGGTAGGGTGGTGGTGGTTAATTGCATGCATTATTTTATAATGCTCTAAGAGTCTTGTAGAGAGGTGAGAGATATACTGAATGAGAAAAAATAGATGACAAATAGAGTATAAAAGTACTAGTGGGACGCACTCACTTTTTAATTCACTCAATTTTTTTTCTCTATCCTACCAAACAATCCCGTTTTTATTCCCTCTTTCCACCCTCTTCATCCAAACGTACCATTAAGGTGAGGCTATATTCTCTAGCAAAATTCATCTTAACACTGCGAAAGATAACCTGGTGTATTAGCTTATTCTGGGAGAAGTATTTGTATCTTCATCTTCTTTTTCATCTTCTAAGAAATAGTGTTTTCTCGTAAATGATCAAACAAACATGTACAGTATCAGCTTTTGTTGTTCTACCAGATGGACATTAATGGTGAGTCCATGGATGGAATAAATTTCCCCAGTCGAAGTGGAATGACTGTCTCAATCTTCATTGCCTTTTGATAGTACAACTATTTCCTGCATTTCGTTCCCTGTCACTATTTAAAATTTGTTCCTATTTTATAGCTCAGATGAACATTCATGGAAGAAATCCAGAGATTTGCTTGAGAAGGTCGTTAGACATGGAGAACTAACTGGTTATAGAACACCTTGCATGGTTATCGCTGCTAAGGATGATTTATCTCCATTGCCAAGGGCAGTACTAGATTCATTTAAGGTAACGCGTTTTTAGCTCATCATTACAATGTAGTTGCATACATGATGATTATATGTAATGTTATAACTATGAATTGCGTATTTTGTTACATTTTTATCTTCCTGTATAGGTTACCCAGGAATTGGGAATAAAGGCACCTGTTCACGTCAGTATGAAACTAGGTGATTCGAGTAATGTGTATAACAAAATTGTTAATGCAGCAGAAAACCCTCATTTGAGCATTCCAGAAACTGAGATTTCGCGAAGAAAGAAGCAACACCACCAGTTTCATCGCTCTCTGATTTTTGCCTTGGGTGCGTTTACTTTGTCTACACTCGACCGATTAACTCATACACTGCAAACTTCCATAATATCCATTTTAAGTATTACACCTTTTAAATAACTTAGTGCCTTCAATTTACAGTTGGGGCTGCTATGGCGGTTGCCGGTTTGACAGCTTGTCGCGTGCGTGCAGCGAAGAAGAATGCTACTACTGCTTAGCAATGAAACAACCGTTATGCTATTGCTTCTAACTTTTTAACAGTATTTTGCTTTCTAACCTTGGTCTACCTAAAGTTAAATGTTTGATGTATAGTAATTACAAAGAACCTTCATTGTTGTCGTAAGCATGCTTTAACAAGGCTTCTTCAATATGATTTACATCTAGTTTTTTTTATTTGGTTTCCAATTGGGTAAATTGTAACCTCTCTAATCCGATCAAACCATTTCTAAGACGTTTTGTTTTGATAGCACTTTACTATTCTCCCGAACCATGTATTTTTTTTCACTTTTTTATCCCTTCCAACACCCATTTGGAGTCAACCTGTGGAGGAAGGTAAGGAACATGAAAGCCAGTCAAATGTGAAGTTTAAGATAATCATTGAAAATGTTGACAAGCTTATTATTCATGTATATTTTTGGCAAGAATAGAATCATTATCTAATTTTTCGATTTTCTCCTTGTTGTCATGGGTTTGAGAATGAGGTTATCTTCATCATTAATTACTTCTCTTTTTCTATTGTTGCTTTCATCTATATCTATATTATTATCTTGTTCATTCAAAGAGCACCTTTTTGTATTTTCTAATCTATTTTTCTTATATATTTTTATAAATTTATTTATAGTTTCTTTTTGTAATACAATTAATGTCTCAATTCTTCTCTTCTTTTGGATTTTTGAATAGTCTAATTCAAATTTTGTAGTTGACATATCTATATATTTTTATATGAAATAAAAGAGTATAATATATAAAATACTACTAAAGATAAGTATATAAAACAAATGCATTAAAACAAGAAAACCTGGTTTTGGTTGTCAAGAAAGTAAACTTGATAGTAGACTTATAGTATTTTGAGGTTTCAAACCTCTTTCTCTTTTTCAAGTCTCAACTTTTTACACAATCTTACAGAGTTTATTTTAAGAGGTAAGATATATGAAAAAAAAAAACTCTCGAAATCCTAAATCGAAAAGTACCAAAAAAAAATTGGACAAAAAAAACACATTTCTAATTCGAAGATAAATCCAAAACAAAATAAAGCAACACAAATAGAAAGAAAAACTATGCTAACCAGAAATGAGGATGAAAACATTGATACACACGGACAACATGAGATTCAAGGAATGTAAAAGAAGAGAATAGAATACAAATTGATTATAAGAGAATCAAGATATCTAATTATTCTTTTTTTCGTAAACAAAATTATAATTTACTAAAAAAAGTTTTAGCTCCTTAATTATCATTTTTAATACCAATACAAATTATCAGAAAATAATAATTTAATTAAATTTTATTTTCAAACATAAATTTATAATTAATTTAATAGAGCTATATTAGTAATAAAATATTTTTTGGAGCCTTTTTTTACTTAAACATAATTTTATAATTAATTTAATAGAGGTATATTAGTACTAAAAAAATATTTTGAGACCTTTTTTCTTAAACATAATTTTATAATTAATTTAATAGAAAAATATTAGTAGTAAATTTTGTTTAAGGTCTTCTTTTACTAAAGACCTAAAACAAGTGTTTTACTCACTTTACCCTTGAGCCAGCCCTACTAAGCTTGTTTGTGACAACTTGAACACCAATAGTGATACTCAAAGTTGAGAAAGCAAGAAGAGTCAATCGAATGGACGAGTAAGATAATTATGCTTGAAGGATTCAAAAGTACTTTCAATAATGTTCGGTCGTTCCTGAGTTTTGAGAAGTTATTCAATGGAAATAAAAAAAGTATTTAATACTCATTTATGACCCTTAAGCTAGCCCTACTAAGCTTGTTTGCGACAACTTGAACACCAATAGTAATACTCAAAGTTGAGAAAGCAAGAAGAGTCAATGGAATGAACGAGTAAGATAATTATACTTGAAGGATTCAAAAATACTTTCAATATCGTTCAGTCGTTCCTGAGTTTTGAGAAAGTTGTTCAATGATAATAAAAAAGTATTTAATACTCATTTATGACGAGAACAATCACACATTATGCAATATTTTACTTTGTGAAAGAATGATTGATAAGTAAAAATCTACACAAGATTGAATGATGTAGGAAACAAAACAAAAATATTATACAAGAAGAAGAAAGAAAATATAACATACTATCCGCTTAATTTTTTTAACCATGAAATATGCTTGTGTATAAACTCTGCTTTTTTATTTTTCTTGTGTGCATGTTAAGGATTCTCCTTAAAGGCCCAAACCTTATGGACTCTAGAGTGACACCGATTCATGTAATGATAGCAGAATTTGAGTAATGATAATTTCACCAAACCACAAAAACAGAATTTTATGCGTGAAGTATTGAAAAAGAAGACTACAAGAATAGAATTCGCGCGGTGATAACTTTCATATACCCACAAACTAACAATCCTAGGTTCTTTACTATATCATTTAATAATATACTGTTATGAACTGTAAGATTTCCAATTTTTATAATTATTTTAGAAAGTACACTTATGGTGATTTTGTTATTAGTTATCCAGACTAAATAAGTTTTTATATAACATGAAGTTTGTAAAGTTTTAATTAAACTAAAATAATTATTAATACAGCTGGAAATTTAAGTGTGACTCTAGTTAGGCGTAAGAAAATGTTTGACCTAATATATTTTATCCCCTAAATATAGAAACTAAAGACTAATTTATCTCACAAGTAATTTAGAAAAAATATTTCACATTTTTATCCTTTATTTTTTAATCTAATTGAAAAATCATTTATTTATCAAAATTATTATATTAATATTAAATGAAAATAAGAATGAAACTCTTCATCTTTATCCTTATTTTTCAGTCTAATGAATTTAGAAAGTTGTTAATCTTTTGGCTGATAGATTAAAAAAATAAATAAAAAGTAATTATTTTAAAAGTTATTTTCGAAGCAACACTTATGAGTTTACTTTTGAAATAACGTTCTCATCTTTTTCTCATATCAAGTAAGAGGACTTTTACTATGACATGGTGAAAAAAGGAAACCATTACCAATATCGGATCGAAATATGCAAGTTTAAAATAAAATTTTAAGACTTTTAACCGAGTAATCATTTTAATTTTAACTATTCATATATGTTGTACACGTAAATAAAACAAAGAAAAGAAATTCTGTATTTATATTTTATTGAAAAGAAGAACATAAATATATACAAGAGAGTATCTATAATTAATATATATAATGCCTGTAATTACTCTATTATTCCTATAATAATTCAAAAACGTGCAAAACTATTCCTGTAGTTAAACTATTTTAATAATTAAAATATTTTTTCATGATTTAATTTTTAACACCCCCCTCATGTTGGAGAGTGAATATTAACAACTTCCAACTTGTGCTTCAGGATAAAGAAAGCTTCTTTCTCAAGTTGTTCAATAGAAGGTACATATTTTGTTGCAATTAAACCATCTTGAATCTTATCACGAATGAAGTGGCAATCCATTTATATGTGTCTATTTCTTTCATGAAATACTGGGTTAGCTACAATGTGTAAGGCGACTTTATTGTCACAATATAACAATGCTGGTTTAGGATGCAATATCCGTAAATCTTTCAATAATGATTGTAACCAAGTTAACTCATAACAAGAACCCGTCAATGCTCTATATTCATCTTTTGCCAATGAGTGTGATAAACAACTTGTTCATACCATGTAGGTTCAATATCATTGGTAATAGTAGCAATAAAGGACCGATGTTAAAGGGTATAATGATTATAAGAGATAAAATTGTAAAGAGGATGTCGTGTACCTTTATTTGGAAAAGACGAGGAAGATGACAATGGGTCAGGGGACACTACCTGATTGCAAATATAATATCGTAAAGCTGCAGGAGGACCATGAGATCGTTGAGAATGACACAAGGGACCCATAAATGGGGAATTAGTGGGAGGCACAATTGTGTTTTCTGTAAGTGGTGGTGGAGTGTATGAAAGAGCCGTAGACGGAGGATTATCTAGGACAACATTATGTATGATAGGGTCTATGGTGGTGAAAGAAGTGTCAATGGATTCATACGGAAAAATATCCTCATAGAAGGCAACATCACAACTAGTGAAGATTTGGTGAGTTTCGAGATCATATAACTTGTAAGCCTTTTGGCCAAGAAGATAACCAAGAAAAACACATTTTTGGGTGGACACGAGGAGCAAACTTATGTGAAACATGAACATTAGTAGCATAAGCAAGACATCCAAAAACTCGAATGTGTGAATAAGAAGGAATTTTACCATATAGGCACTCAAAAGATGTCTAACGGGATAAAAGAGATGTAGGTAACCTGTTAATAATATGGACCACAGTGGAAACACATTCTGTCCAAAAGTGTAAGGGAAGATGAACTTGAAAACAAAGAGTGATTGCTGACTTAAGCATATGTCTATGTTTACGATCGATCGACAACTTTGTTTTGTTGTGGTGTGTAAGTGCAAGAATGTTGGTAAGTTGTTCCTTGTTTCGTAAAATAATCTCGCATAAAAAAATTCCCTTCCATGTCAACCCAAATATTTGTTATATTGGTATTAAAATGAGTTTTGGCAAAAGAGAAGAAATTGGTAAGGAAATGTTGGGTTTCACTTTTATGATGCATGAAAAAAATCCAAGTGAAGCGAGAAAAATCATCCACAAGAGTCAAAAAATATTGTGCACCAGAAAGATAAGGAACTTTATATGTTCCCCAAATATCACAATGAAGTAATTCAAAAGGTTTATTGGAAGAAATTGAGCTATTTGGAAAAGGAATGCTTGTCTGTTTTGCAACAGTACAAACATTACAAATTTTATTTGACTCTAAAGAGAGAATTAACAAAGTTTTAGCCATGAAATCTAATCTAGATGGAGATGGATGTCCTGGTCGTCAATGCCACAAGGAGGATATGACTTGGTGACATGGGCTGTGAGTGATGGAATGGGAGTGTGTGACTTATTTGATGTCATTAGGACCAAGTAATATAGTCCACCTTGTTGTTTACCCAAACCAATTGTCATTCTCGTCATCAAATCCTGTAAAATACACCCAAAAGGAAAAAAAAAAAGTTATTGGACAATTTAAATATCTTGTGACCCAACTTACTAACATCAAATCTACTTTGCAAGATAGTACCCCCAAGAACATTTGTTAAAGAAACAATTGGACTTAAAGGTAAAGTTCCAATAAAGATAATATGGACATGATTACCATTTGGCATAACAACTAGTGGTAAAGAAGTATTTTCTTTACTGTTGACAAGCAAGGTTGGTGAAGAAATAATGTGATTGGTGGCCACACTATCAATTATAAGTTCGGACGGTGACAAGCTTGAAGGAACATTGGCGTTGTTGACCTTAAGATTAGCTGACGGAGATGATGCATTACCCTGCATAATAGACAACATCTGTTGAAGTTATAGTTCAGTTAATCCATTCAATGTGGACTGCAACTGTTTCATCACTAGAGCCATTGTGACATTATTTGTTGAAAATTGACTATTCCCATTGGACTTAGAATAAGCATTTTGGGTGACTCCATGCCTTGGGTGTTCAGGATGATAATTGTGTAGCTTCCAACATGTTTCTTTTGTATGATGATCTCTATCACAATGAGAACAATGCAATGACTTTCGATTAAATGAATTAAAACGAGAAGGAGGACTTTGTTTGCGACAAACAACAAGGGCTGTTGGTTCTTTCTTTTGAACAACCATGACTGAAGCTTCTATTGTATCTCGTGTGGTGCCCAAATGTCGTTGTTTTTCTTCTTGAATGATGGAAGAATAAGCCTGTGTAACATTAGCCAATGGATTCATTAAGAGAAGTTGACCATGAATAACACTATAAGTGTCATTAACCCCATAAGAAATTGCATCAATTTGCGCCTTTTATTGTCTGCTCCACAAGTGCAGGTTGCATTACTATAGGAGCCTAACTCATCCCATAATTTCTTTAATTTCGTGTAATAGGTTGCGACTGCCATTTGATCTTCAGTCAAGCAAACAACGTTTCTCTCAATTTGAAAAATTCGTGGTGCATGACTTTAAGAGAAGCAATTTTGAATATCTTCCCAAACTTCATGAGCAGTGTCATAGAAAACAATAATATCTACAATATTAGGTGTCAAAGAATTAAAGATCCAAGATAATACCATATGCTTGCCTTTTTTCCATGTTGTATATTATTCTGGTTTGTCTTCCGTAGAGGGTGCCTTGAGAGTTCCATCAACAAAACCCAATTTGGATTTTGCATTTAAAGAGATGACCATGGCTCTACACCAAGTCAAAAAGTTGTCTCCATCTAGAGGTTTTGAAATAAGGACCATTTCGAAATGGTCAAAATGATGGAGAGAATAATAACTATTGGAATTTGGTTCTTTTCTGCCGTCGTTAGTCATGGAAACAAGGATAGGAAAAGAAAAAATAAATGATTGAGCAGAGGATCGTTCGTGGCTCTAATACAATGTAAAGAAAACAAATAGAAGGAATTTTGTGTTGTAATAATGCAAATAGAAGGAATATACAAGAGAGTATCTATAATTAATATATACAATTCCTGCAATTACGCTATTATTCATATAATAATGCAAAAACGTGCAAAACTGTTCCTATAATTCAGCTATTTTAATAATCAAAATATTTTCTCATGATTTAATTTCTAACTGTACAGTACAACTTTTCCTCTGTTGCAAGCATTATTCTCACTAAAATATACATATTAAAAGAATTCATTATCTTTTAATAAAAAATTATTATATATGTGATTTTCATTACTAAAAAAATTCATATTTCTTACCAATTTTGCTTTGAAAATTTTTCCGTAGGAAATACTTACAAATTTTATTGTTAAAAAATGTTTTGCAAAGAAATTGTACCAATTTTGCAAAATAGTGTTGTATAAAATACTTTTCCCAACAAATTTTGTAAGAAATACTTGCGAATTTTATAATTTTGTAGAAAAATAGCAGAAAAAAGTCTTTCTTGCAAAATCTTTAAACAAATTTGCAAGAAAAAATTCCATGTAATATGAAAAATTCTAGTAGTGCTTATTGTCCTTTATAACAATTTACTTCAATAATCATATTAGGTATTTAGAGGGTGAGATTTAGTAGGTTGATACAATACCAATGAAGTCTGAGTCTTACCACACAAAGAATTGATATCACTCTCAACCCAAAACAATAAGACAATGACTTTATATATCTTCATCCTTATATGGTGCTCAACTCTCTTATTTTTACCCAACATAGAACTTATATTTCTATTTGGATTCCCTGTGCATCATACCTCCAATGATTCTAATAAGTTGAATTAGTATATAATCAAACTCTCTAAACTAAACTTTTGTTTTTAAAACGTTGACAAAGGTACACTACTGCAGTAAAGGCTTTTTGTCCCGGTTATTTTCCTCATTTTGCCTCGGGTCTGGAACCGAGGCATATTGGGGTGAGGCCAAAAGGTCGGTTGTTACCCGAAGTCATAGAGTTTCATTTCTGCCTCGGGTCAAAATAGAATCGAAGCTAATCATCCTCGCCGACGAAACGTAGCAACCACCACCATCTTCTTCCATGCATTTTCACCATGCTCGAGCAACCCTAATTTTCATCATCTCTTTCCATCACCATGGCAGCCGCCACCCTTGTCGGAAGCAAACTTTCTAGCCACCACAGTTTCGTCTTCTTCTCCGCAACGCACCACTGCACTGCAACAACTTTTGCAGTAGAAACACCGTGAGCCACCACTTGCAGCCAACACAAAACCGCTCGTCGTCCACACATTGTGTCGCAGCACGTCGCAACAGCGCGCCATAACACCGTCTGGACCTGCAACCACCAAGGCAGCACCTGCAACGTTCACCATCAACACAGATCCACAACCTGCACTTAATCTGCGCGAAACACGAACGCACATCCAGATGCGGACCACCATCATCACGCCACCGTGAACGACACACCAGATGCAGAGAGTAGCGCCACCAATTCGAGCCTCCTTCCATTGCAACGCACGACAGCAGCACCTCCATTGGCGAACGAAGGTAGCGAACCACCATTGCTGTAGAATCACACCACTGCAACAACACAACGCCACCACCACCTTCGAACAGATCGGAGCAGCAGCGAATCCGCACCACCAGACCAACCATTGCTGCATCTGGAACGTCGACGACATCACCACCGTGCCTGGAACAGCCATGCCGGAGGGAGAAAAGAAAGAGTATTGTTGCAGAGAGGGGCATGGAGAAGAAGAAGAGAAAGGGGGCTCACGAATTTGGTGCCCTAATTAAACCATATGACCTCGGTTATTAATTGAACCGAGGCATATAGCCCTATTTGGCACCGGTTCAGACCCACTCGAGGCCAAAGAGGTAACGACTAGTGGGTTTTTGGCTTCGGGTCTGTGTAACCGAAGCATATGAGCCTCCTTTGGCACCAGTTTTTGGCGAACCGAAGCATATGAGCCTTTTTTGCTTTTGGTTAAGCTGAACCGAGGCATAAAAGTTGTCTGAAATTACAAAAATGTCACCGCGTCATTATATGTTTTAATTCCTGGACAACCGAGGCATATAAGGTGAGGTAAAAATCAATTTCTGCACTAGGGGTCACTAGTGCAGTGAGGGCTTTTGGTCCCGGTTACTTTCGTGATTCTGCCTCGGTTTTAGAACCGAGGCATATTGGGGCGAGGCCAAAAGGCACCTCCTTTTGGCCTCGGTTATCACCTGAGGCCATAGCGTCTGTTTTCTGCCTCGGGTCTGAAAGAACCGAAGCCATAGCGTCTGTTTCGTCTTCGCAGTGGTGGCTATGGCTTCTGCTGCTGTTCTGGCTCATTCTCGCTCACCGTTGCAGTG
>Ga0209589_1004477_pt1 | contig 24125 bp, 26 predicted proteins | sample CowpeawhiteBW_FD_187525 | JGI IMG/M metagenome (GOLD analysis project Ga0209589, IMG submission 187525) | Root nodule microbial communities of legume samples collected from California USA - Cow pea white BW (SPAdes) (version 2) | ecosystem: Host-associated > Plants > Roots > Nodule | place: USA...
TGCTACCAGTTGTGCTGCAGCGCAACTGGTAGCATCTGCTGGTGAGCCAGAGGTGTTAAAGGTCAGGTTGGGGGTTCGATTCCCACTGGCAACAACCCACCCAGTATGAATGGACGGAGAAGGGTGATGGGTTGGGGTGTATTGGGCTGCAGACCTAACACAACCGGTTTGAGGGTGGCAGGTGGGATGCCTGGTAAGCCCAAGAGGATCCGGGGGTGTTACATGTAACAATGGTTATACCTCGTCATCTCGCTTAGGCGAGCTCTTCTCGCCTGAGCGAGACCTCAAGTCGCCCAACACACACAAAGATCCTTGCCTGGACGAGGATTCAATCAGCAAAACACCAAGTCTCATCGCGACCTCGCTTAGGCGAGCCATTCTCCCCTAAGCGAGCATACCTGTCGCTCAGAATCCCAAAACCTCTCGCTTGGGCGAGAAGTCGTGCTCAAAACATCCAGGTTTCCTCGCGACCTCGCTTGGGCGAGTGTCTCTCGCCTGAGCGAGAGATCAAGTCGCCCAACACCGTCCATGGTCGCCTAGGCAAGAAACGCGAACCAGAACTAAAAACGGGACTCTGCAACTTTCGCTTAGGCGAGATGGACTCGCTTGGGCAAAGATTGCAGAGGTTCTCCTCTGATCGCACACGAAAACAACCACAATTCATGCCAATATTCAATTCAACCAATACCATTCAATATACATCATCTATCACACCTTATAAACGAGTTTTCATCACATTTTGACTACCAAAAACCAGAACTTAACCCATAATACAATCATGTACCAAAACCCTTACCCCCAAATCATATAAGTCATGAAAAGGCTTTGCACCAAATCAAACCAACCATATCGTGTATAGTGTGAGATTCACATCATACATAATTAATTTGAGATTAACAATGCTCAAAATTCATATCATACAACAGTCAATTCAAGTGCATAAAGGTCAGCTCCCCTAACCTGGAATTCTGGATTAAAATGGAGAAGGATGAAGGACCCTCAGTTCACCAATGCTTTTGCATCAGCCCCCTTGTACACCCAAAACTTCTTCTTAATCCCAAATTTCGTTTTCCTCTCTAAACCAGTTCCCAACACTGCCAAAACCCTCTCTTTTCCCCTAAAACAGCCTTTTATATGAGTCTTAATTAGGGCCTAAATGCTAAAACGAAAAAATGAACCTATTGGTGTTTCTAATTTCCATTTAAGGTTAATTACTTAGTGGGTTAATATTGTTTTTCACAACCCCTTTGGCTTTACCTTTTGCCCTTTCACCTCCACTCCAAACTAGAATTAGCAAAAATAAAGTCTATTTCACCTCTAACAAGGTTTGAACCCATGACCTTCCACACATAAGGCCAAAGCACAACCACTATGCCAATTCACATTCACTCACCATTCACAATTACATTACCAAAACAAGATAATAATAAACCAAACAACACATAATGACATACATAGGACTCGAACCCAAGTTCTCACATACAATCAAAGTACTCTCAACCACTTGAGCTAGTACTTTTCCACATCACATCAAACAATATTTAATGCCATAAAGGCTCTTCCTACTAGCATTTATTAATTAATTAATTAATTTGACGGGTCTTACATTTCCCCCACCTTTAAAAGTTTTCGTCCTCGAAAATAAGACTTACCGACAAAAAGATGTGGATAAGACTTCCTCATGAGATCCTCCATCTCCTAAGTCATCTCCTGGGTTACCTCGTCCTAGAGAACCTTCATAGTCCGAATCTCCTTCCCTTTGAGTTGTTTGACTTGAGAATCTAGAATTCTCACCAGTCCAACTCCCAACGTCAGATTCTCACGCACCTGGACATCATCCTGCTCCAGCACATGAGTAGGATCCGCCACATACTTCCTCAACTGTGATACGTGGAAGACATTGTGTAGGTTTGCCAAGTGAGGTGGCAATGCAATCTCGTACGCCACCGGTCCGATTCGCCTCATAATCTGATACGGACTGATGAATCGAGGAGTCAACTTCCTCGACTTCAATGCTCTCCCAATACCTATTGTAGGTGTAACCCTGAGGAACACATGGTCACCAACCTCAAACTCAAGTGGCCTCCTCCTCTTATATGCGTAGGATTTCTGCCGACTCTAAGTTACACGCATCTGATCCTATATTACCCTTACTTTCTCAGTACTCTGTTGTAAGAATTTTGGACCAAGTACCACAGACTCTCCTTCCTGCTGCCAACACAAAGGTGTCTGACATCTCCTCCCATACAAGGCCTCGTAAGGTGCCATCCCAATGCTGGAATGGTAGCTATTATTATAAGTGAACTCCACCAGTGGTAGCACATCATTCCACGTCCCGAGGTGATCTAGGACACATGTTCTCAGTAAGTCCTCCAGAAACTGAGGTATTTCCACTAAGGTATTTCAAGAGGCTCCAATGTACCACCTGGTCTCTAGTGCTCGATCTTTGCTTTTTGGCACACTAAGCAAGATGCTACATAATCAGCCACATCAGTCTTCATGCCAGTCCACCAGAAATTTGCCTTTAAGTCCTTGTACATCTTAGTCATATCTGGATGTATACTAAGACGACTCTTATGCCCTTCATCTAAGAGAATTTTCCTCAAAACCCTACTACGGGGTACACACACCCTCTCTCTGAAACGCAGGATACCATCTTTGCCTATCCTGATGTCCTTTCTCTTCTCTGTCCCCAACTCACTAATAATCTGCTACAGTTCCTGATCCTTACCCTGTCCCACCCGAACCTCATCCAAGAACTCATTAGTTATCCTCAACATGGTGCACCGTATATGACCTGCCTCCATATCCAATCCCAGATTCATATCTCGCAGCTTCTCGATCAACTCCAACTCCTTAATCATCATGGCCGACACATAAGCTCTCTTCCTGCTCAGAGTGTCTGCTACAACATTAGCCTTACCAGGGTGGTATAACAGCTCAAAGTCGTAATCCTTCAGGTATTCCATCCAGCGCCTCTGCCTAATATTCAACTCCTTCTGATCAAACAAGTATTTTAAACTCTTGTGATCGCTGAATACCTGAAATTGTGCCCCATACAAATAGTGCCTTCATGTTTTGAGAGCAAAAATCACCGCAGCTAATTCCAAGTCATGTGTAGGATAGTTTTTTTCATTTACCTTCAGTTGGCGAGAGGCATAAGTATTAGGTCGTTTCTCCTACATCAACAAAAAACCTAAGCCCTGGTATGAAGCATCACAATACACTTCAAACGTCTTGGTTGTGTCAGGAATAGCTAGTATCGGTACAGTGGTCAATCTCTTCTTCATATTCTCAAAATAGACTTCACACTCGTTTGTCCAAGAGAAAGGCTGGTCCTTTCTAGTGAGTTGAGTCAATGGACTCACCATCTTAGAAAACCCTTCCGCAAATCGCCTGTAATAACCTGTCAAACCCAAGAAGCTTCTCACCTCAGTAACTGTCTGCGGTCTCTCCCACTTCACCATCGTTTCAATTTTTGCTGGGTCTACTGCTATTCCCTGGGCTGAGATTACATGGCCCAAGAACTGTACCTCATCCAGCCAAAACGCACACTTCGACAGCTTCCCATACAGTTTATGCTCTTTGAGAATTCCCAACACCACTCTCAGATGCTATGCGTGTTCATCCCGACTCTCAAAGTATATCATTATGTCATCAATAAACATGACAACAAACTGATCCAGGTACGGTCGGAATATCCTGTTCATGTAGTCCATGAAAATAGCAGAAGCATTGGTCACCCTGAACGGCATCCCTACATACTCATAATGTCCGTAGCGTGACCTGAACGCCGTCTTCTACACATCCTCCAGTTTGACTAAGATCTGATGATATTCATACCTCAAGTCAATCTTAGAGAACACTTATTCTTTATGGTCAGCTTATTCAACTGACGGTAATCAACACACAACCTCGAACTGCCATCCTTTTTCTTTACTAAGAGTACTGGTGCTCCCCAAGGTGATGCGCTCGGCCGGATGAACTTCTTCTCAAACAAGTCTTCTATTTGCTTCTTCAACTCAGCCAACTCCGCTGATGCCATTCTATAGGGTGCCATGGATATTGGGCTAGCTCCAAGGATAAGATCAATGGTGAAATCTTCATCCCTACTCGGTGGCAACTCTGGTATTTCATCTAGAAACACATTGGCATACTCCTCCACTACTGGAATTACACTGATCTTCTCAACGGTGCTATTCTTCTCTGTATGAGCGACTATCATAAAATAGGTGGCTCTAGCTTCCACTTCATTTATCGCTCTCTGGGCTGAGATTAACTCCAATCCCTCATGTTCTGGGAATACCAAACTGTGCCGTGCATAATCAATTATAATATGATTGTTAGACAGCTAGTCCATCCCCAAGATTACATTCAGTCCCTTCAAAGGCAAGCACACCAAGTTCACCTTGAATCTGTGACCTTCCACTTCCATTGAACACCAACGCAGACTGAACTGGTAGCTACTGGACCCGAGGAGGGAGTTGAAACAAGCAACTCACACCCCAAATCGCGTTTCACCAGATTCAATCTCCCCACACACGCATTAGCAATGAAAGAATGTGTTGCTCCAGAATTGAACAACACCAACACTGAATAACCCAACAATAAGTAAGGCTCAAGGATAAGGTTACCTGATCAAGTAGCCTCTGTGGAGGTCAAGGCAAAGACCCTGTAGGGCGCTCTAGCCCTTTCTACGGGTGTTCCTGCTGGTTTCTTCACACTTAGACTCTTCTTTTCTAGGCAATTATTTGCAAAGTGTCCAAGTTTGTCGCATATGAAACACTTGTGACGGTCGCTTGACCCTCCTACTCCACCTGTCAGCTTTGGGCAATTCCTTTTCAAATGGGGTCTGCCACACTGGTAGCAAGTGGGACCCTGAGATATCTGTGGTTGGCTGTAAGGCTTTTTCATCTGCTTCGCCTCTGCGACATTCCTCTGATGTCGGACAATTGGACTAGGGCCTTTCTCCAGTTGTTCAGCACTCTTGGCCTGTTCCACCAAGACTGGGAACCTTCTCTCTCTCAGAGGTGTTACCACTTTCTTCAGCTCATGTTTGAGTCCTCGCTCAAACTTCAAACACCTCCACTCCTCGGTGATGTACTGCAAGTAGTACCTCGCCAGATGCTCGAACTTGTTTACATACTCATGCACTGTCATGTCCCCTTGATGCAATGCAAGGAATTCATCCTCCCTGTCCTGTCTAGCTGTATCTGGAAAGTATTTCTCCAAGAATCGAGTCCTGAAGTTGGCCCAAGTCACCGGCTCTTCCCTAGTCCCCATCTGTTGTTTCATGCCTGCCCATCAATATTCAGCATCCTCATTCAACAGATAGGTAGCAAACAACAACTTCTGCTCATCTTCGTAGTTCATCACCTTGAAGATCTTCTCACATTTGCGGAGCCACGCATCCGCTTCATCGGGAGAGGCTTTGCCAGTAAACTCCGTTGGCTTGTGGCACAGGAAGTCCTCCACAGTTGGCACCCTAACTGGTGCAATCGCCGTTCTAGGCTGCGCTGCTACCGGTGTCTGCATCGCATCCACCATCCGGTGAATAGCTCCACGATGTCATCAACACCACTACCTTTTCTCCTCCTGTTAGCAACCATTGCTTGGATACGCCACATTACAATTCACTTAGTTAAACAAAGCCACTCATCTCTTACCAACATGCAACTAAATCACATAAACAATCAAACGGTAAGCTCACTCCCCAAAAGTCCCAAAATATTTTTAAAATATTTTCAAAACTTTTGCTCTGATACCAATTGTAACATCCCTAAGGAATATTACAAATTTTTAATAAATAAATAAAATAGGAAAGAAAAATAAATACCTCATTTTATATCATACCATTTCCCAAAAACACGGAAAATTTAAAACTTTAATATACATGTAATAAGAACAGGAAGCCATAATTTATAAAACTGAAATAATATTCCAATGGCTCCCAAAAGTTACATAATTATCTCAAAACCAAAATAATAAACATATATACAAAATCAGATGCGATCCCTCGCTCTGAGTCTAAGCATCTCCTGGCCCACCTGTCAAATCATCTGCTCCCGGATAACGAGTTATCCGATCATCGCCACACACACACAGAAAGGGTGAGCTATGCACAATATATAAAAGATACGTGAAATAAATATGTCATCCATCCCAAAAATAACATGAATAAATATTTCATTGTTTTCAAATTACCCAACCATGATCTCATATTCCTTCATTAGTCATTTACATGAACTAGGTCTTGGGACTTCACTGTGCTTCTAGGAAACTAACCCATTCGTTGTCCAACCCTATGAGCCTATCCTGCTCATAGTCTTGCCCTACAGACTCCTTGTCTGTAGTAAATCATCCAAGCCTTCTCAACTTGGACCCTGGCATGCACACAATCACCATACTATGGACTCCTCGCCCAATAGTAGCCGACGGGAACATAACAGTTCCTTACCCATCGTGCGTCCGACGCATGTAATCACCTTTAAGAAATAACAAGCAAACAGTCCAAATAGTGCACAAACACAAGACTTCGCGCCATTCTCGCTTAAGCCATGTCAGTTCGCCCAAGCTAGAATTTTTCCTAAAGCGATTGAGTTATCCACCCTACAGACTCCTTGTCTGTAGTAAATCATCCAAGCCTTCTCAACTTGGACCCTGGCACGCACACAATCACCATACTATGGACTCCTCGCCCAATAGTAGCCGACGAGAACATAACAGTTCCTTGTCCATCGTGCGTCCGACGCATGTAATCACCTTTAGGAAATAACAAGCAAACAGTCCAAATAGTGCACAAACACAAGACTTCGTGCCATTCTCGCTTAAGCCATGTCAGTTCGCCCAAGCTAGAATTTTTCCTAAAGCGATTGAGTTATCCACGGTTGAAATTCGGGCGAATTTGACAAAGATAGCCCCAGTCGAAAATCTTTCGAATTTGACGCTGTCGTACCTGGCTAAAATTCAACCAAGTTGGTCTTAGCCGAATTTGAGCCAACAAATATGTCTTTAAATATTATTAACCACTTCAAGTCAATAGTGCTAAATAGGCCTTGCCGGCCATTCCGTTTGGCATATTTGTTGGCTCGGGTAATACAACTTGTAATAAATATAAATTATATTCTAGCCTATATTATTACATAAGTATACCTTTTATTCTTTACTATTTCCTTAAAAAATTATTACATTCAATTTAGAGGTAGAGAAGAAATGTGGTAAATTGAAAAGTGATTAAATAACCTAAAAAGTTTTCACTTTTAATTGAGATTGTACTTGGGTTGATAGCGAGAACGCTAAAAACTTAATTGAGACTTTACATTAATTGATTTGAACATCTAAAACAATAATTAATTGAACAACATTCTTTAGGTAACCAATGATGAATCCTATTTTAAAAAAGCAATGGAATTAACCTTTTTACTTTGGTTATTTAATCTTTTATTTTTTTTATTTATATTTATGTACTTCTATTATTTTTATTTTATTTGTTTAACTTTTTAGCATATATTTTTCTTCAAGAACTAATTTATTAGGAATCAATTTCGTGTTCGTTGGGAGATGAATTTGGGTTATCTTACCCATACTAATATTTTAGACTAATTTTGCTAGCAATACTAAATTTGTTATAGTTTAGTGGTATTAATTTGATTGCCTTAATGATAGTGTTATCAATTGCCAACTCTTTAATATCATTGTTGTAGTTGCATCTTATCGGCTTGCTCCAATTGCTAACCAACGACCTCTTCAGTAATATTGGAAATTAGCCCTTGGGTCATAAAGTTCTTCTCTTTGACCCACCCTTTCAAGGAGAGAGGAAAGCATAAAGCACATATACCATGTGGTCCCCCATGGGCTTGGACGAACTTCATGAGAGGATGCCACCTTGTCTACTCCATTTTTTCCGTTTTATGCTTTAGATTTAACCTAGTTTCGAAAAGCTAGGCTTTGGTAATTGCTTAGGTGTCCTGAACTTTTGTCTATTTCCTAGAAGCCTCTATAACTCTCTATATAAGAGGTGCTCATAAGCTTGTAAAACGGTTGAACATTTTGAAGTAAAAGCTTATTTTGTATCAACCAAAATCGTGAGCTGAAACTCCTATAAGGAATGGAGTCTTCACCTTGCCTTATCTTGCTTAGCAAGTGGCAGCCACCATCACTAATCTCTAGGGTTTTTTTGCCATATGCCCCCCTCCCCTTTGAGTGGTGTGCTCCATCTTTTCTTCCATTATCATCTTTTAGGGGTCTATTTTCAACTTACTTGCTCATCTTAATTTGGCAGTATACTTCCATTTGATACCTTATTTTTGTTTTCTTGCTCAATTGGTTCCTTTCCTTCTCTTTAAGCCTTTTAAAGTGAACATTCACATCTAGACAGTTTGTTATCTTAATGTCCAGTGGGAATCATCATTAGGTTTTCTTAAATAACTCATCACCATATTAAAAAATCTAACATGAACTATAACATCCTAGGCGGATATTACTATTTAAATAAAAGAAAATAATAATAATAATAATAATAATAATAATAATAACTCAACCTTTAAAGTCTTTCCCAAAGTGCGGGAAAATTGAAACTTTATTAATCGTGCCATCATTTAAAATCCAAAAGTAATTCATTACAAACAAAACCACGTTCCAACACTAACTCAATCAGAAATTAAAAACTAGTCAAAAATAATTCATCAAAGTAACCTTGACTGTTAACCCCCACTTTGGCTCTAAGCATTACCTACACCACCTCAAACATCATCTACTCTTGTGTAACAAGTTACACGATCATCGCCAAACATACACAAAAAGGGTGAGCTCAATATAATTAAACATTAAAGAAAGGCATATTATAAATTCTCATGCAAATCATTTTAACTTAGCCCCAAAACCCCTTTTGAGAACTTTCCATTATGCACTAGAAATCAAGGCCTTCCACCATGTTCATCCACCTTCTTCCCACTTTGAAAAAGACCTTAAGATGACACTTGCTGCCATAATCCTACCACCCGTGGTCCAACCTCTACGAGCCTCCCACTCGTAGACCAACATGCATGAAAATATCACGTTATGAACCACCATCCGTATTCTCACACAAGATTCCCAACATCACCAACCTACAACCCGTGAGTGAAAATCAAGTGCAGCTAGCCAATAGAAGCCTCCCACGCATATGCTCACATCGGATTTCCAACGTCACTGCCATACCACCCGTGATCGCCACATGTTTACAATCCATTACGAGTCACCACTCGTAAAACATCACCAACGCTAGCCCATTGGATTTATGACTATCGCCCGACGGTCCAATTCACACCTCGAGGCGTCACACCAGTAAATTTGAGGCTACAAGTTTATGTAATACATAACTATTTTTCACACACCAATGAACACAGACACACATTCCAACACTCAGGTTACAAGTATATATAATCCAAATAACTCAAAAAGTACCATTATACATAGATTTTAACCATTATATACATATTCATAGGTTTATGCATGCATTCCCACTTTGATGCAGATTAGATCAACCATGTATACATATAGGCATATGCAGTCATACATGAACTATGCAACCAAATTTAGATTCTACTATATTGATTTATGCTTATAAAATTTTAATACAATAACTATACGTTCATGCATCCATTCCAATTCATGGCTCAATTATATCATACCAATTCCATTTTAGCATCATTACCCAAATTATATCTGGAATTAAGCAAAGGAAACCCAAGGCCACATCACCCAACTCGTAATCGAACAGCTAGCCACTAGGACTATTTGACGTTGTCTCTAGTTTGGCGGCTAACTTGTTCTGCCAGGTGATTAACTTGTATTGCTAGGCGGTGCATCAGTTTCTGGTTCAAACTAGATTCTCTTGCACCTGCGAGAAACCCCAAACTTTCCCAACTCACTTCCAATCATGCAATTTCATACAATATGACATTTGATCATGTGCACAGTGTTCAGGCATATTCATTCAACTCATACATGCATCAAATTCATTACAATCACCATCAATAAACACTTCCACAGTTCATCCCAAAATAATGACAACCCTCATGCCGCCCACAATCACTCAATTTATCATTCCATCATCATACAGTGGCAATTTCACGCATTTAAAACATTACTCATTCACACGAGAATATATACAGATTCACTATAATCCCAAAAATACCACAAAAACATGAAATTATAGAACTGGACCAACCTAGTTTATGTCGCCTGGCGAGTTAGACCACACCGCCAGACAATTCACCACCAAAAACCTATAAATGGTTTCTAAAGACATGCGTCGCCTAGCGGACCTTCAATGCCAACGGAAAACTTTTGGAAAAGTTCCAGAAATGTGAAAATCCATAACAAAATGAGAATAGGAAAGGCACCATTGGATCCATACATCATACAATTACACAATTGCAATTAAAAACATGGATTGCGGCCCCCCTAACCTGGATTTTCCCGCACCAATGCTCTTCTAGAGTTCCCTTTTTGATCCAAAATGATTCCAACACTTATCTCCTCCCACGAACGCTCAGTCCCTCCCTTTAGGTTCAAGTGTGTGCTCTGAATGCTCTTCTTTAGGCAGCTTACACGAAATGCACTCTCCGAAATGCATAACTTTCCCCCTCTCACCAATTATTAACCTAATAATTGCTCCTTTAATCACCAAAGCGAAAATGCCAATTAAAACCATTAACATGTGGATTCATTGCACTATAATTAAGAAAAAGGCTAAATTACGCTACCGAGGGTCAAACTCACAATCACCTAATCACCAAGCATGTACACAACCCATAAGCCATTTTATTTTCTTGATAATTCATACACATCTTTGATTATATTATCACACCCCATGGTCAAGCATACTTGCAAAACAATTAAACAATTAATTTCACACACCCTATGGTCAACCACTTGAGCTAGTATTATTCCTTTGTCATAACTCTCTGCATTAATTACTATAAAGATCCTTTTACCCAAATTTATATTAAATAAATATTTATTTATTTATTTTTCCCAGGTTATCCATTTTTGTCATCTTATGCTTTAGGTTTAACCTAATTTCTATAAGCTAGGCTTTGATAATTGCTTCGGTGTACTTTTGAACTTTTGCTTATTTCCTAGAGGCCAACTCTCTATATAAGGGGTGCTCATAAGCTTGTAAAATGGTTGAACATTTTGAAGTAAAAGCTTATTTTGTATCAACCAAAATTGTGAGCTCTCCTCCAAGGAGTGGAGTCTTCACCTTGCCTTATCTCGTTTAGCAAGTTGCGACCACCATCACTCATCTTTAGGGTTTGTTGGCCATATGCCCCCACCCCCCTATGAGTGGCGTGCTCCATCCTTTCTTTCATTATCATCTTCTAAGATTCCATTTTCAACTTACTTGCTTATCTCAATTAGGCATTATAGTTCCATTTGATACCTTGTTTTGTTTTCCTGTTCAATTGGCTCCTTTCCTTCTCTTTGAGCCTTTTGAAATGAACCTTCACATCTAGATAGCTTGTTATCTTAATGTCCAATTGGAATCTTCATTAGGTTTCCTTAAATAGCTAAATTAGGTGTTTTTAATGCATTTTTAGTGTAATCTTTAGGTGCAATGTTAGTATGGTCTAGTATAGCTTGCAATATAGGTTCATAAATAGGTAATATCATATTAGTTTGGTCTTAGTTTAGGTACAAAGGCTTATAAGTAGAGTTGGTCTAATTGTATTCTAGTTTTAGGAGCTTTTAAGAAGAGTTTAGTGTGATTAACATCCATTTTGAGATTTTTGAGTTTAATGCAAATAAAAGGATCAAGGGTAGCATTCAAGTGCTTAGAGAAGACGTGGGAGAATCTAAATCAACCAAAATTGAGTGAAAAATTGCAGAGTTGACTTTTTGCTAGAAACTCGATTGATTCTTTCAATGTCCTTTCTGGATATTCTTTTGCAATTTCTTCACCACCACAGTCTCTAGCTTCTCCCTCAATCTGGTGTCCTTTTGATACTCTAGACACTAGTTGATTCTTCCTCTTCAGCCTCAAAGTCTTCTCAATTTCTTGACCAAAATTGATGAGTGAACCTGTGGTTGCTTTTGTCATGCACTTTTCTGAAAGACAATTGTTAGCTCAAGCAATGATTCTATGCTACACTAAGATCATGCAATACTGAATGTTTACCACTATCATCATAATTCAAATTCAAAAATAAAACAAATTTTGCCCATCCCTAACAAAGGTGCCATTTGATAAACCTCTTGTCGCATATAGATTTAACCAAAACTTGATTTCCTCACTAATACTAATTAATATAGCATAATGATCAACCAAGGATCAATCTTAAAGATAGGCAAGGGAAATGAATTATTTATTGAACAAGTCTTGTGGAATGGGAGGAAATCTAATGAAATCTATTAAAACTAAAACTAAAACGAGCTTAAAATACCATGAATATGTGCAAAAACAAACTATTCGATGAAATGCCCAAATGAGCTAAAATGCACCTAAAGTGTTTGATGAACTAACTAAACTACCACAAATTTATAGGTTTTAATAACTAACTAAACTACCACAAATTTGCCTATTTACTTTTACAATTCTACTTGGAACTTGGGTGATAGGTTCCCCAACAGTTGTGCCATTTCACTATAGGTCAATTGTTCATGTTTATGTGTTGCTTTAACATTCATAACCTGTTGTAATAAGTGATTAAGTTCAGTTGGCTCATAGTAGGTCCAAACTCTCTCACTCAAAGGCTTTTCTTCAAGTTAGTCTTCTATGGCTTCACTTCCACTTCATTTGGAATTGATGTCCCAAAGCTTTCCCAAAAGGTATCATCTCATTAGGAATTGAAATTCAAAAAGTCAACTCTTTGTCAAACTTTAGTCAACTCTTGTACCAAAAAGTCAACTTTCCCAATTATGAGCAATTTGGCTAGATCAGCTTTCCTTTATGGATTCTCTGAACTCTAAGATGATATTATTAGTCTTCCTTATGCATTTTCGTCAAAAATTTAAGAAAACAATGTTAGTCATACAAAACTACTTTTAAAGACTCTTAAAGCTATCCCAATTCTACTTCTAAGTCTATCTATCAAACTAGAATTTACACTAATATGCTACTACTTATTTATGAACCTAAAGTGCAGGCTAAACTAGACCACCTTAGAAGTACTTTTACAACTCATACAAAAAATGCATTAAAACATCTTAATTATCGTACTTCTATAAAACTAGACCTAGACTATTTAAATACTAAAACTATGTTAAAAACTCTTCTTTAACCACTTACATCTACCCAAAACAATGCAATAGGGTAAGAAAAACTCATGAGATATGGGACTTATCAAAGTGGTACTAGTCGAACACATTACTTAAGTTCCTAGCCACTAATCTATATGGTATTGGTCGAACCCATTGCTTAAGTTCCTATCCACTAATCTAAGTGGTATTGGTCAAACTCATTGCTTAAGTTCCCAACCACTAATCTAGGTGGTACTGGTCAAACTCATTATTTAAGTTCCCAGCCACTAATCTAAGTGGTATTGATTGAACTCAATTTTTAAATTACCAACCACTAATCTAAGTGGTATTAGTCGAACTCATTGCTTAAGTTCCCAACCATTAGTATCAGTGGTACTAGTCAAACCCACTATTTATTTCCAAGATTAATACTTAGACACAAAAGAATGAATTTAGAGTGACTTTCCGCCTAATATGCCAAGTAGAGAAACCAAGAAAATAATAAACCAAAAAGCACAAGTAACCATCAAACGACTAAGTTAATTATCATTTAATACAAAAGTGGTTATAATATATTTGGCCAATATACAAGAAACAAAGATGAACAACAAAGGTAGCACTACTCATCACTCGTATCCTCAAGATTATGCACTCCAACATAAGGGTAGGCAGTAGGGGCAGGACTCAACCTAATTGCTCTTGTATAACACACACGTTATACGATCATCGCACAAGCAACAAACACACAAACAAACAAATAGGGGTAAGTGATGAGTCATTATTTTCCTTCATTTCACTAGCCTTTGTGTACCCATTTGACAGTTGTTCAGTGCTTAATTGTTCATCTTTAGTGTGTTTTCATCTGCTGGAAGAGGAGGCTAAAGGGAAACAAAAAGATCAACATGGGGAGAAATGTGTCATCATTGATAGGTAAATCTGTTCCTCAGATTCTTGAGAAGTGCAAGGACCCAGGTACGTTTTATGTACCTTGCATCATAGGTAACAGTAAATTTGAAAATGCAATGCTTGATCTTGGTGCTTCAATAAATGTAATGCCTTTGTCTATTTTTAAAGCTCTTTCTTTTGGACCCCTGCAACCTACGGGTGTGGTGATTCAGTTGGCAAATAGAAGTGTTGCCCACCCCACAGGTTTGGTTGATGATGTTTTGGTTCGTATTGGTGAATTGATTTTCCCTGCTGATTTTTAAATTCTTGATATGGAAGAGGGATTTTCACATGGTTTTGCACCAATCATTTTAGGTAGACCATTGTTGAAAACTGCACGAACCAAGATTGATGTCCATGCAAGTACTTTGTCCATGGAGTTTAATGATATTATGGTGCGTTTTAATATTCTGGATGCCATGAAACATCCTTCTGAGGATCACTCTATTTTTCATGTTGATATTATTGATGATACTATTGATGGACTTATTTCTGATTTCCACTTTTTGCATGCATTAAAACATTCATCTATGTCTGAGCTATCTGAATTTGCATGCATTGGTGTTGACTGTGATTCGTATTCTGATTCTGATTTTGATTTCGTTGTTGATTCTGACTCAGTAGGTGCTGTACCATATGATTTTGATGTTATACAATCAGATTGCACTAACCATGTTGCAGGAAGTACATATGCATCTGATTGTTATGTTGAGGTACAGGCAATGGAACCCATTTCTTCCTCCCCTCTGGTTCCTGATATTCAGCCAGCATCCAACACTCCAGAGTTGAAATCTCTGCCAAACAACCTCAAGTATGTTTACTTAGAGGAGGAGGACAAACTCCTTGTCATCATTTCCACCTTCCTCACTGCTGAACAAGAGTAGAGGTTGTTGCATGTTCTTAAAAAGCACAAGAAGGCATTTGGATGGACATTGGATGACATTCCTGGTATTAGCCCATCAACATGCATGCACAGGATATTGTTGAAAGAAGGAGCAAAGTCAGTGAGACAGCCATAAAGGCGACTCAACCTTGTCATCTCAGATGTTGTCAAGAAGGAGGTAACCAAGCTTCTATAAGCTGGGATCATCTACCCCATTTTTGTCAGTCAGTGGGTCAGTCCCATCCATGTTGTTTCTAAAAAGACAGGCCTCGCTGTAGTCAAGAATGATAAAGAAGAGCTAATTCCAACAAGAGTGCAAAACAGTTGCAGAGTTTGCGTTGAATATAGAAGGCTAAATCAAGAAACCAAGAAAGACCACTTTCGCCTGCCTTTTATTGATCAGATGCTTGAGCACTTGGCAGGTAAGTCCCACTATTGCTTTCTTGACGGTTTTTCTGGTTACTTTCAAATTCACATTGCACTTGAGGACTAAGAGAAAACCACATTCACCTGCCCCTTTGGCACGTTTGCCTATAGGAGGATGTCGTTTGGCCTATGCAATGCCCCTGGCACATTCCAGCGATGCATGCTTAGCATTTTCAGTGATTTTCTTGAAAAATGTATAGAGGTGTTTATGGACGATTTTACTGTGTATGAGTCATCTTTTGATGCATGTTTAGATAGTTTGGACAGAGTTTTAAATATGTGCATCCAATCTAACCTTGTTCTCAATTTTGAGAAATGTCATTTCATGGTAAAACAAGGCATAGTATTGCGACACATAATTTCGAGTAAGTGCATTGAAGGGTTGCCATGCAGGGTTTTACAAGCGCTTCATTCAGGACTTCAATAAAAAGGCCCTTCCACTGTCCAACTTACTGCAAAAGGATGTTGACTTCATTTTTGATGAAGGATGCAAAGAGACTTTTGATTGCTTCAAGAAGGCCCTAACCACCACTCCAATCATTCAGGCGCCCGATTGGATAGCCCTGTTCGAGCTTATGTGCGATGCATCCAACTATGCATTGGGGGTTGTTCTAGCTCAAAGAATTGACAAGCGGCCGAGCGTAATCTACTACGCCTCCAAGACGTTAGATGTTGCCCAAGATAACTACATCACAACAGAAAAGGAGCTTCTTGCGATAGTTTTTGCACTTGAAAAGTTTAGATCTTATCTGCTTCGTTCTCTTGTTGTTGTGTTTACTGACCATGCAGCTCTTAAGTACTTGTTGAAGAAGGCAAAATCCAAGCCTCGACTGATAAGATGGATGCTCTGGCTCCAAGAATTTGATTTGGAGATCCATGATAGGAGCGGAGCACAAAACTTGGTTGCAGACCACCTGAGCAGGATTGAGAGGTCTACTGATGATGCTTCACCGATCCGGGATGACTTTCCCGATGAAAGTTTGTTGACACTCTCTACTTCTCTCTCACCTTGGTTTGCTAACATCGTGAATTATCTTGCTGCTTATGTTTTTCCTCCCCTGGCATTCAGAGCTCAATGTGATAAACTCAAGAGCGATGCTAGGTATTACATCTGGGATGACCCCTATCTGTGGAAAATATGCAGTGATCAGGTTACCAGGAGATGCATTCCGGACCATGAGATTGACTCGGTCCTCAAATTTTGTCATTCATTTGCACCTAGTGGTCATCATGGCACACAAAGGACAACTCGCAAGGTGCTAGATTGCGAATTTTATTGGCCCACCATCTTCAAGGATGCGTGGAGGATTTGTAGCACATGTGAGAAATGCCAACGAGCAAGAGGAGCCATTTGTTGGAGACAACAGATGCCTCAATAACCTATGTTGTTTTGTGAGGTTTTCGATGTCTGGGGTATAGATTTCATGGGCCCTTTTCCTGTTTCTTTTAGTTTTACTTACATCTTGCTTGTTGTTGATTATGTTTCAAAATGGGTGGAAGCCAAAGCCACTAGAACTAATGATGCTCGAGTTGTTGTGGACTTTGTTAGGTCTCACATATTTTGCAGGTTTTGAGTTCCTAGAGCTATCGTTAGTGACCAAGGCACCCATTTTTGCTTCAAAAGTATGGGGTTGTACACAAACTTTCTACACCATATCACCCTCAAACTAATGGGCAAGCTGAGATCTCAAACAGAGAAATCAAGAGGATCTTGGAGAAGATTTTGCAGCCCAATAAGAAGGATTGGAGCAATAGACTTAAGGACGCTTTTTAGGCTTACAGGACTGCTTACAAGGCACCTATAGGGATGTCTCCTTATCGGGTTGTCTTTGGTAAGCCATGCCACCTTCTAGTGGAGATTGAGCACCGAGCCTACTAGGCTGTCAAGTCATGCAACTTCTCACTTGATCAAGCTAGTGAGGAAAGGAAGTTGTAGTTGAACGATTTAGATAAGATTCGTTTAGAGGCATATCAGAACTATATGTTCTACAAAGAGAAGACCAAGAGATTTCATGATAGCTCCATAGCTAGAAAGGAGTTCGTTGTTGGTCAGCAAGTGTTACTATATAACTCCCGACTTGGACTCATGGGGGGTAAGTTGTGATCAAAGTGGATTGGTCCTTTTGTGGTGACTAATGTTTATCCTTATGGTACAGTTGAAATCAAAAGCTAGTCCACCGATAAGAGCTTCAAAGTGAATGGGCATCGTTTGAAGCCATTCCTTAGCAACCCTACCTTGGTGGATACTGTTGTGGAGGAAACTTCCCTGCTTGACCCTACTTTTGTTTCACCATGATTTAGGGAGTTTTCTTTCCCATTCTTTACTTTTATTGCACTTGTACAGGTATGTCTGTTGTTGTTTTCTTTTGTTTGTTTCCTTTTTGTTAATTTGTGTTATGTTTTTGTTTTCTGTTTGGGACACTCACTTCACTTTTGGAGGATGATTTGTTGGTTAGTCTGTGGACTGATATCCTTGCTTTCTCTTTGCATGTCAAGTTGCTTTTGGATATGTTTTACCCTGTGTGAGAATTTGAGCCACTCTCTGTTCTTTGTTGTGTGATATATGCCTCCTCAATGCTTGCACAGTGGCCTTGGCTTGACTCTTTCTGATGCTTTTCTGATTCATATGCATGTTGGGATATGATTTAGGCAATTTTGTTCTATGAGCCTATAGCCGGATGAGCCTACCTTGAACTGTTTCTGTTGATACCCCTTTTTGAGCCTGCATACCCTTTCATTGTTCTACAACTCATTACAAACCCTTAGCCTGAAAAACCATGATTATTCCTACCTTAGGAAATTTTGGATCTTTGGAATGGGTGCTCAATTAAGTGTGGTCGCGCATAACAAGTGTGGTTGTGCGCGCACTTATTGTTAGTTCTTGGAATTTCTCATTTGTATACCCAGGTGGGATTTCAAAATTTTTGTTTCTCTGCATGTTCCTTGTGTTAAAAAAATGAAGAAGACAGAAAACAAAAAGAAAAGAAAAGAAAAGAAAACAAAGAATAAAAATAAAAGGAGTTTAGATTTGAGCATTGTGTGAGAACCGAATTTGGAAGTGTTGGTGTATGGGATTAATTTCATGCTTGATTGAGACTTATTCCCCATTGCTCTTCTATTTCCTTTGTGCTTAGCTACTTATCGATATGTTCCACACCTTGTCCTCAGCCCTATTACAACCTTGAAAAGTCCTTCTGATCTTGACCTACATGTGTTTTTGGTTTGGTTGTTGGTTCTAGAGGCTTGCCAAGTCTGTTGATGTTTGTTTTCCAGGGGTGCTTTGAGAGTAAACAGTAGCCTAGATATGTGAGTGATACAGTGCATATTTAGTGAGGTTATGTTGCTTTCAATTCTCTCTTTGAGTTAAACTGAGTACTTGACATATCTTGAACTGCTTGCATGATGTTTATGGATACCTAACAACTTTGAATCCTTATGTGTTGGATGTGTTTCCATTTGTCTGTGTTGAGTTTGTTTGTCTTGTGTCTCTTGTGTCTCTTCTCTCTTGTTATGTCTGTGATGTCCTTGCTTTGCTTTAGTCTTTAATTTTGCCCAGGAGTGCAAAAGGGTAAGTGTTGTCAATTTTGATGAGTCATTATTTTCCTTCATTCCACTAGCCTTTGTGTACCCATTTGACAGTTATTCAGTGCTTAATTGTTCATCTTTAGTGTGTTTTCATCTACTGGGCTTTATTGGGCCACTGTTCCGAATTTGGACTAATTTCACATTATTTGGCCTAATTTTCGTTTTTAATTATTTTTAGGTATTTGGGTGAAGCAATTTTGGAGCTTGGCCATCAATATTCAGTTGAAGAGAGTCGCCACATCATTTCCACATCATTTCCACGTCATCTGAGTGAATGGGCAACCATTAGAGGTCCAAGAGTGGCATTTTTGTAATTCTGATTGGCAGAGCGGCAATTTTGTAATTCTGAGTGGTAGATTTGATGTGACCACGAAATTAGGTCTTCTCCTTCATGCAACATCCGCATACCTCTCTTCTCCATTCTCTCTAACCTCCATTTTTTATGTTTTAAGCTTTGGAAGGTGACCCATGGAGGCACAAGCTAATTTTTTGTGTTTTCTCCTCGTTTTTCACGTTTTATGAGTCATGGACAACGACTTTTGCTTGTATTCACGTTTTCTACACGTGGGGTAACATTTATATTGAAGCATTTTGGTTTTTTGTGGCTGTTTTCGTTGTTCCTCTATTATCCCTTGCTCATTTTCGTTTGTTGCATCATTTTAAGCTTTCAGCATCAATTTGAAGTCATTTGAATGATTGAATTGCAAATTCTGTTGAACCCTAATTCGGATTCCATGAGGAACTAGGTTTTCGCATGAAACCTTGAGATTAATGTTTTGTTTGGTGGGTTTTGTTGTTTCTTCATTGTGGATTGCATTTGCGTTTTAATTGATAAAACCCAATCTGATTTTGCTTAATTTTCAGAATGGGAACTCGTTTTAGTTGATTTTCATGCTTAATGAACTTCGACAAATTCATGAACGCTTGCACTGCTTAATTGCATGTTCAATTCGTGGTTAACCTCCGCTTAGTTGTTTAACAGCGAATTTGATGAGAAATAACGAAACCAATTCAATTTGCAATCTGTGATGGGTGAAATTTCATTCGAAGCAAGGAATCACTGCTATTTTTCATGACTGTTTAATCAAAATTGCAATTATGTTTTGTTGTTGTGTTGAAGTTTGTGTGAATAGGAATCTGCCAAACCCCCATTGTGTTATTGTGTTGTGTTTGAATCTAGAAATTGAAGCTTTGGACAAAAATATTGGTCGTTAGGAGACGACTTGGTTCACTTTCATATACTGCATTTTCAGTGTTTTAATTTGGTGGGGTACGGCCTCTATCAGTAAGCTAACAAAAAACAATAATATTCATAAAAGAAATTCATAAATAATACATTTCCAATGATACTCAATGTTGCATTCAAGTGACACTTAATCATTATGATCACAATCAATCCTTGGTTTGAACACACAAACCCCAAAATTCAAACAATCATACTCAACCAAACACATCATTACGTTCATCTACAATCTTCAAACATAGTGATCATAATCAATCTTTGGTTTTCCACAACCTCTCACCCTACAACAACATCTAGTTTCCTAAAACAGATGGTTCGATGTGTCCCACTACATCGCAGCCAGACTATCTCCTTTATTCCTCAAGGAATTATGAGTAAAAACATCGATGCATCGCACACTGGACATTATGCTTGCAACGAGCCGAAATAAGGTGAAACATTTTTCCCCTCCCCACTGCTTCACACAGGCGAGAGGGCACAACACTCGAACCAATCCTCTACCATTGCTTCACACAGGTGAAGAGGACCCATTTCCACTATTTCACATAGGCAAAAGAGTCTTCATTGGGTTCCTAGGTACGAAAAACCTCACACAACATTTAATTCCACCAAGAGCTTTAAGAAAGGCAAAACACTCCCCAACATCCAACACATGAGAATTACATATTGCCAACAAAGTACTCACCACATGCATGGAAGATAAAGTTCCATCAAAGCCCATCAACTTACCAAACAATATATTCAAGCAACGAACTCAACGAATGACATTCATTCAAACACAGACATAACATCACACTCAAATAATTATCCTCAAACCACCACTTAAACTCCATACCATGCAACCCATGAAAACATATGTAATTCAAATCAATCAAGGTCACAATAATAAGTATAGATAACTAAATAATATCATAGCATTATTTAATATTATCATGCCAATCAATAACTTTTAAAAACCAAAAAGAATGAGAAACAACTCCTTGCACGTCATCTCACAATAATAGGTGTATGAAACATGTTTTGAAAACCAAAGAGCTACCCACACCACCAACATTAAAATATATACATATATATATATATATATATATATATATATATATATATATATATATATATATATATATATATATATATATATTGACAAAGAAACAATGCAAGCAAGAAAGAAAAAGGACTAGGCTTATTGCAAACCAACAAAAAACTTGAATTTAGTGTAACACACTTTTTCTCAAATATCTCATCACATTAAATGAAACTCATGTACCTTTTCATGCTCCCACCCTTCTCTCATAAACTTTCACCTTTAAAGCAAAAGTGGGACCGATGTTTAAAATAAAGCATGCACCAATCATAAACAACCCATGTAATGTTACATGTGGTAGGCACAAAAAGCCTAAAGAAGAGAAACTATGCACCAAAAAGCTTTAGCAATAAATCTTTGCACATGGATCCCACCCATGCACCAACCAAAACATGCTAAAAGACAAAAACTAAACTACCCACAAGGCTATAAAATGCATTTACGTAAAGTTGAATAGAAAAAGAAGAAAGAGAAAACTAACATGCATGGGTTGACGTGAAAATTTGTAAAATTTGTAAAAATGGGTTCGTTGAAATATTTTTTGCAAAATGGGATCAAGTCGACGACATTAAAGGTGAAGTCGTCCTCCACTTAACCATTTTCTTTTATTTCTTTTAAAAGGTAAAACCATACTAAGGTAAGTCGTTTCTACTTATATGAAAAGTGAAGTCGTCCTCATACATAACGACTTCACTTTTCAGTTTTTTTTTTCAAATTTTAGCATTGAAGTTTTAAAGTTTTATGAAGTGATTCGCAAAGTTGGAAACAAAAGTTCTAAGCAGAAGGTGAATTGGGAGTTTTCTAACTGGTATTCTGTGAGTGGCGGAACACGTATCGCATACAGCGTGATCATCGAGTGTGACAAAACAAGTGGTCTTAAGGTAGAGCTTAGAGGTCCTTTTAAATGCTTGAATTTGGAGAAAGAACCAGAATCTGAGGTTGTACTCACTCTGCAGAAGAAGAAGAAGAAAGAGCCCACAAAAGAAGTTGAGAGAAAGTTTGTGGAAAGTAAGATCGAAGGAAAAGAATACTTTCTCTAGGAGGTTGTGACCAACGTGCCACAATGGTGAATAATATATTGGTAACGTTAAAAAGCTCGATGCCATTAAATATGCAACGCTAAAATTTGAAAACAAAAAAAAAATTGAAAAGTGAAGTCATTATGTACGAGGACGACTTCACTCTTCATATAAATAGAAAACGGCTTCCCTCAGTACGGTTTCACCTTTTTTAAAAAAATAAAAGAAACCGGTTAAGTGGAGGACAACTTCACCTTTAACGTCGTTTGACAACTTCACCCCAATTTGCAAAAAAAAAAAAATCAACGAACCCATTTTTACAAATTCTATTTAAAATCGACCCCAAAATACAAAAAAGCCAAGAAAAAGAAAAGCAAAAACCATGAACCCAACTAATCAAACTTTCACAAAACCTGGAACCCAAATCCCATGCACATGATATCAACTAAAATCTATAGATCTTGTTTTGAACATAAAGACAAAAGAAAGAAACCATTGCTTCCACGCTTCCATTGCGCTTCCACCCTATGCATTCCAACCTTAAACAACCTGTATTATTCAAGTACTAATACCCTTGACTAAGCCACCACACGTGGTTGCACTACATATATGAAAGAAGAGAAGAAAAATGCAACAAAAAGAGTGGCACCATGAAAAAAGGAAAGAGAACTTACATTTACATGTGAACCCATCAACGTGAACCCATGCGTGAGAATTGAGAAATAAAAACTAGTGGCCTAGTTGCAAAATGTCCCATCTCAAACTATCTTTTAAAACCAAAATTTGCACTCCAAAAGCTTCTAAAAATAAGCATTCTTCCAACAACAAACGTTGCCACACATACGTAAATCAATGAAGTTCATGCACTAATGATTTAAAAGAAAAGAAGAGGAATATACCTCAAACTTAAACTAAAAACTGGAAAGGTTGAATCTAATTGGAGATGAGAAGCAAAGAATGCAGAGAAACACTATGTGCGTAAACTAGAAACATAAGGAAAACAAGCACAAAGTGAAGCTTCAAACAAAGAGAACACAAAGTTAACTTCCCCTACACATGCATGCCAACAAACCATCACATGCATGCTTTTTCCCGTTTCATTCATCAAACAACAACAAGAAAACAAGAGAAGAAAACAAGGTTGGCTTCCCCTACCTGATTCAAGTTTATGTCTCTCCCGTATCTTCTTCTTTCCCTCTCCAGGGTTCTCTCTCAATCTCCAAATCTCTCCCTTACGACTTCTCCCTCTTCTTTCTATGCTTCTAAGAGATTAAATACCCTGGAGGTTTTTCTTTCCTAGAACAGTTGTCCCCCCACTCTCTAAAGAACCCTAGCATTTAACCTAAAACCCTTATTTGATTCTCAAACGGTTCGTTAAGATTCTGAAAATTAAGCCAATGAATGTGGTTGTTTCTTCCAAGTTGTGCTAAGAGTAACGATTTGCGAAAAAAAAAACATAAACAAAGTGTAGGGTATGTTGTTTTCATCATCCGAATATATTGGCAACAAGGAGAAAAAAATGAATGAAAATAACCACTACAGCATGTGCTTCACGTATTAGAAACAAACCCACTAAAAGAGAAGTGAGAAAAATTAAACAATTACTGCACCATATTTGGGCTAAGAAGGGTTCGAGCTCGTATACTTCCATACACAACACACATACAATAACCACCAGACCGAGAGTTTTCTCTCTCTCTCTCTCTCTCTCTCTCTATA
>Ga0209589_1004482_pt1 | contig 24110 bp, 12 predicted proteins | sample CowpeawhiteBW_FD_187525 | JGI IMG/M metagenome (GOLD analysis project Ga0209589, IMG submission 187525) | Root nodule microbial communities of legume samples collected from California USA - Cow pea white BW (SPAdes) (version 2) | ecosystem: Host-associated > Plants > Roots > Nodule | place: USA...
CCTCTTTTTTTTTCTGTTTTCTTTGTAAGTGAAAGAAAAAAAAAATGTTTGAAGTGTTGTTATTGGTACAGACAATTGATTAGTGTTTTCTTATAATAATGAAAGAATAATCAGCTAGCAATATTAAAAATAAAAAATGATAATAAATAAAACCATTTTAAACACTCGCTTGTTATTAATTGAAAATCACTATGGGTCTCACTAATCATTTAATGATTTCCTCACCTGATACTATTGAGATTAAGTAAATTTAAATCAATAAGATACAGTTTTAAGAGAGTATTAGAGATAATATTGCTAACACTTCTCTATCTTTTGGTAGTAAAATTGTTCACACCAAAAAGAAATGATCAAATATTAAACCTTATAGAATGGTATAAATAACAGATTAAAATAAATAATAGTGAAATATTAAATAATAAAAACCTTATTTTAGTCTATATATTAAAATTAAAAATAAATTAATTACAATATTGAATATTACTTACAGTAATTGTTAATTAGAGATAGTAAATCCCCCAAATGGAGGAGAAAGCGAAAATTTGAAATACGAAACCCTAAATTCATCTATCCCCAGAAACCTTTTTCGGTTGCTCCTTTTACGTGTTCTTCACCAACTTGATTAAGGTTTTGGTCTTCATTGGTTTTGGATTTTACGACTCCGAGTCAGATAGCACAATGTTGAAGTTCCTGTCGAGAGTGAAAATCGAGTTCAACGCGTTGGATCCTCGAACGGCGTCGTGTATGGAATTTCTGGCGCAATGCAACTCGCGTAAGGCGAAGGAATCGAACCCGGCGTGCGAAGTGGAGGTAAAGCGCGGCAAGGTAGAGTGCGCGCCGCAGATAACAGTGACATTCGTGAACGGCGTGGAGGAATTGTTCGACGCGACGGCGACACCGGCACAGAGCATAAGAAACTTGATTCTGGAAAAGGGTCGGCAGCTCGAGACGGAGCAGATGTTTCGTGAAGCAGGGGAATCCTGGCCCGTTATCATCCCCGACGAGGAGCTTTCTCAAATTGCACCCCCTACCAAAGTGAGTTCTCATTTTCAACTTTATTTATTCTGTAATATTTTTACACTTAAGTAATTTAAGTGAAAAGGGTTCGTTGATTTTATTATGTGATACTTCACAATTCAGATTGTGTTTAGAGTGCAAACATAAGTGATATAGTTAACAGATACCATAGTCCTTTATGCATTACAAGTTTCTCTCTCAGATCCCTGTGTCCGGTAAAAGCATCTATGACAAGTAGTCAATTCTTTGAATCCTCGTAATTCAGGGATTAGCACCTGATTCTAGGTGAGCAACCAAAAGGATAGTGTGTAGAGTTTTGTTATGCTAGTGAATGAAAATTTTGTTGATGGAAGAGTAGTGATGATTTTAGAGTAAGGTGTGGTTCGCAAAATTCATTTTAGGCTTGCTAGTTTTTTGGTTCTGGGTTTGTGCTCCATAAACGGAGAATTTCGTGGATCCTATGAGGGAATGTGTGGTGTTTTTGTGGATGATACAATGAACTTAATGGGTTTCTATAGTAGTTGTGTTGCTGATTGATAAAACGAAGTACTTAGTTTGGGTAAATTTATTCACCAGCATTTATAAGAAAATTGAGAGTTAACATGAATTTAGCTCTTCTTCTATGAACTAAAGTCAACTTATGCACTCAACTTTTATAGAAGTTTTCTCATTTAACTTTACCAAAACTGAAGTGCATGATTTACTTTTGACATATTGCAGAAATTCAATTTATTTTATCTCATATTCTTATCCTTTAACTGATTGTCTAAATATGTTGTCATTGTTGTTTGATGGATTTTTTGTATGTAGTTACTTGTGCCTGTACAACAGCGGTTTATTTTATATGCATGGTTTTACAACTTCTGTTTTGATAACTCAGCAATTTGGTTTAGTGTTGAATACGACTTTTATTCGTCGTCTTCAATCTGTCTTCTATCTGTGAAGTATAGTCTATAGTTATAACAGTTCTAATTAATTTGTGTGCTTTATATGCCCTTCTTTCAGCCAAGGAAAGCAGAAGACAAGAAGCAATAGCTAAAAATTCTTGAGCTTATTAACTGCTGGGGATTGTTCTGGTTTTTCTTTTTTCCTTTTGGTTAGCGGAGAAAAGGCATCCGATTGCTGCTGCTTCATGCCTTACTTTATTTCAGCATCTAATTATTGACTACATGATTGCATATGTTTTCCATAATAATGTATGCCCCTCAATTGCTGAATTTTGAAACTGTAATCTTGTCGATCTTGCTTTTTTCTTTCTTCTGGTTTGCACCTACAGTGTTTCTATGTCAATGCTCTCTATAAAGTACGAATATTGTGAACATAAGCTGCCAAATCACATCAGATTATTGATTCAGAAGCACAACACACAGAAACACAAACCTTTGAAGTTTGGCTATCAATGTTCTTATATTTCAGGAGATAATAACTGTTTGCGTGCAATACTTATTGGCCCAGCTGCTACAAAATTTTGTACCATAGTTGTTGCTGCGAATGCTAAATCATGATTTAACTGCGGTGTAAGTGTCCTATTTAAAATCTTAAGCACGAATAAATGTAAAACTGCCCCAAACAGATGAGCTCGGAATTTTATTTTGGAATGAAAGTGTTTTTCTATTCTTTTGAGAGTCTGTGAAAATGAATTTAGCCAAAATTATTTTGGTGAATATTGTGGCCGAGTCTGTAGGCTATTATAAATTTTATAATTGCCACGCTATCTTAGTTTTAAAATTTCACAGCGGCCTGTGAAAGCCTATTTTCAAAGTATGGATAAAAGTGGAGAGCATATTAAAGGATTGAGAAGGTTAGTTTGTTAACACATCGAACGAAGTAGGGAAGATACACTTAACTAACTTTACCGTATGCCATTCTATTTGGGTTTATCTCTCTTAAAGCCAGTTTTTGAATAGTTGATGTGGTTATGTAAAGATTGGACTTAAGTAAATGTTCTGTGTTAAAATTTCAGAGGGGCCTTTTTAATTTATTGACCTTTTTCTGTTGAACAAGTGTTTGGCCTTATAGAGAGGCACACATTCATCAACCTGCAGGGTTAAAGAATTCTATTTGGTATATTTGTTGCTATAAGAGAGAAGATATGTTGTCATTTATAGAGTAAGTCAGATTTATTAAGAGAGTTATAAATTAAAAAAGAAAGGAGTTGTAAGTACACCCTTTCTAATGTACATTTTATTATTAATTAAATATTTAAAACTATAAAAAAAATATCATTATATAAAATTTATAGCACTTAATAAATTTCAGACAATTAAAAGAAGAATGTATTTAAAGGAATGGGCTCTCAAGTAGCATTTGACATTTCTGTTCAAGAGATAGAGAGGAACAAAACAAAAAGAGCAATGATATTTAATTTCATATACCCATTTATTAAGCACTTATTTTTTTTTTCATTTTATCACATCATACATTCTAAAAATTTATTATTTTTATTTTCTATTAGATATATATTAAGTATTAATAAGCTTTTTAGTGCACGTGAATATTTTTCAAAATAAAAAACAAAACAAAAAGCCTAAAATGGAACAAAACAAAGAAGGCTAAAATGAAATGATAAGGTGGAAGGAAGTAGTCTTCAAATCATAAGAAGCATTGTCCCTTCCTGTGCATCACTAAGCGTTCATTAACTATAATTAATCACACACAAAAAATGTTATTTGACAAAAAGAATGATATTGATGTCATAAAAAAAATGAACTTGAAAAAAAATAAAGAATAAAGAACAATGAAAAATAATATAAAAAATGAGTATAAAAATTGTATTATGTGTCAAAAGTATTGATGATACACATAAGGCGAATAAATGACGAGCTCACGTGTGTAAAGTAACAGCAACACACTGCAACCACATAAGACACACACACGATGTTCCACTCCTTGTCGCGTTCCTCTCTTAGGCAAATCAGTGTAGTGAGTGTTTTTGTTTAGTCTCCAATTCCCATTGTGAAATCAAGCCAAAGAGATGGGTTCCGTGTCTCTGAAAATAGGCGACGGCACTGCCAGTTTCAGAAGAGCAACCGTGTGTTCCTCCGGAGTTAACATTCTCATGATCTTCTCCGTCATCACCACCAACCTCTTTGCCCTCTATGCCTTCTCCTCTTCCCCAAAAGATCTTCACAACCACCACCTTCTTCACAAAAACTTCTCCCTCATCTCCGAACAAGTCACCCTCATTCTCCGAGAGATCGATTTGTCGCAAAAGAAACTTGCCCAGATGGAAAAAGACCTCCTCGGCTACGAAAGCATCGACCTTTCCCGAAATAACACTTCCAACGAACTCAAACTCTTTCTCCGCCGCCACCACCTTCCTCTGGGCAAAGACTCCAAAACTGGAATCACCGAAATGGTCTCGTCTGTGGGCCACTCCTGCGACCAGTCCTCACACTTGTTGTATCAGTACATGAATTACAAGGTTTCTGGACCCTGTCCCAATGATTGGAGTGTGGCACAGAAACTCGTTTTGAAAGGGTGTGAGCCTTTACCGAGAAGAAGGTGTTTTGCCAAAACCATTTCCAAGGTGGGGCTTCTACCTTTTCCCACCTCGCTTTGGGAACCTCCGGTTAACAACACTGTTAACTGGAGTGGTTTAGGTTGCAAGAGTTTTGAGTGTTTGAAGGGTAAGAAGTTGAGCAGAGATTGCATTGGTTGCTTTGATTTGGTTAATGGGTACGAGAATCAGAGGTTTGTGAAGTCTAGGAGTAAGAATGATTTTGTAGTTGACGATGTGTTAACTCTGGGAGGTGGTGGAATTAGGATAGGCCTTGATGTTGGAGGTGGTTCTGGGTCCTTTGGTGCTGTGATGGCTGAGAGGAATGTTACTGTGGTTACTACCACTTTGAATGTTGGTGCTCCATTCAGTGAATTCATTGCTGCAAGAGGACTTTTCCCTCTGTTTTTGAGCTTGGATCATAGGTTCCCGTTTTATGACAATGTGTTTGATTTGGTGCATGCTGCGAGTGGTTTGGATGATGGGGGGAGGCAGGAGAAGTTGGAGTTTTTGATGTTTGATATTGATCGTGTTTTGCGAGCGGGTGGTTTGTTTTGGCTTGATAACTTGTACTGTGTTGATGAAGAGAAGAAAAGAGAATTAACTAGGTTGATTGAACGGTTTGGTTACAAAAAGTTGAAGTGGGTTGTGGGTGAAAAAGTTGATAGTCTTGGATCAGGTAAGTCACAGGCTGTGTTATCAGCAGTGCTTCAAAAGCCTGCAAGAGTGTGAAGCTTTGTTAGAGAACGAAAAGTTATGTTACGTTGATTTCTCATCATGCTTGGGATGAGTTTTTGTTTTTTTGTCAAAATCCTTGTGTAATTTCTGAAAAACTTACTCGTAACTAGGGTTATTGTTATTCCATGAAATCGCTATTTCTGTCTCTTTCACTTCATTGTCCTGAATTCAACCACGTTTACATGACTTGAAGAAAATTCTTGACGGGAGAGAGTGACGTATTTCAAAAGGAAGAGAATGAAGTTGGAATTTCAAAAAGCCAATTTTGTCTGCAGCATTTACTTCGTATAATTATTACTTCATTTACTCATTCCGACCTTGACAATTGAATGGTTGGAGGAGTATCCAAGGTGGGAACTTGTTTTTAATTTTGGAATCTGATTACAAACAAAAGTAGTTTGTGTTGATGAAGTATATACTAGGAGGAACTTCGTTTATGATTTCTAAACCAGCAAACATTATTCGCACCCTTGTTTGGGCCTTTGGGCCAGTCCAATATACATGGCAAATGGATTTTGAAAGTTTCTTCCTACACTCTATCAAATTTCTCCCTCCACCCCATCATTTTGGATTTTATTTGGAATACACTAAATTAATTCTAAGTTCTTGTTTATAAATTGTGTATGAGTTAATTTTATGTTATCAAAATAATTTATTTCTCTAAAATTATTTGTAGAGAAGTTTATTCGAACATTACAAAAAAAAAAAGTAAAAATAGCAAAGAGTCTAAGATTAGAGTTACAAGAAAATATTGAATAGTAAAACATGGCTTAATGATTTCTTGGTCTCATTTACATGCACGAACCAAATAGCACACAACCATTGATTCCTTGAAAAACACCACCATTTAGAAGCTTGTAAGTTCTAAAAAAAGTCTTTTGTAATTTTGAGACATGTTTTTCAATCTTTTTTTTTTTTTTATCATCAAAATATTACATGTAGTGTTGTCTGAATTGGATTAAATATTCGTCGTTCGCGGACCCTGTAAACATTATGACACACTACTAATCACTTTAGCAGTAACATCTGAGACAATTTAGCAGGGGTTAATTAACAATAAATAAAAAAAAAAACTTTAGACTAAAATTACATGAAATAATAAAACAGTGATGAGATGAATTAAGAAAATGTGGATGTTGGTAGTTGGGGATGGAAACATGTGAAGACAAATGAGATGAGACAGCATCATGACATTGCATTTTCTTTGTCAGCCTCCATCTAAAGAAACAAAAGAAATAAAACATACACAAACAAAAGAGATAGAGGTAAGTTTCTAACGCAGACATCACGTGATTACAAAACAAAATATATGATACCTTAATCTACTACATAATATGACAATTAATAAAGTTAGATCAAAACCGAAAAATGTGGAAACTGGAAGTCGACAGTTAGAAACTAAAATTTGTTTAATTAATTCATCATATATATATTATAATTGTATGGTAAAGTTAGCTGTTAAAACTAACTTACAAATATAAAATGATGGAAGGATACACATTGATTTTGAATATTTTTCTTTTTCACTTTGATTCAATAATGATATTTTAAGTAAACATTCTATTTTCATTACTAATGTAATAATGAAAAAAAACGTAATACAAGAAACTATTGTGGATCAATATCTTAATATGTAGTGTGAAAATAGTAAAATAAAATATTGTAAAGTAGTGTGATGATTAAAATAAAAAATATATATTATCTATCACTGGACGTATATATATTATGCAATAAAAGGTAAACATAAAAAATTATCTTATATGACAAATAGTAAAAATCATCCTTTGAATGGAAAAGTGGAAATATAAATATAACAAATAAATCCAATTAACATCTTCAAGCCTTTAATTATTTATTCATGCAATCTCTTTAAAGAGTAAAGTAATAGTAAAAAATTGCGGTTCATATGATTCAAAACGAAGAATCTAATCTGTGTATTTGTTTTATCTATAGACAAATTATGTATTGCTTTCGTTCGATTTTCATGTGCATGCAATGCTCTCTGACAAAAGATTTTAAGCATCTCATAATTCCAACCTTTTCCTTAAGTTTTCTATTTCTTAAATTCACAGATACAATTTAATTATTAGATAAAGGAGGAACCTAAGTCAAAACTATATAATTAATAACTTTATAAAAATAAATACCTTAGCATGTGCTATCTACGGAATACTATATATATATATATATATATATATATATAATTAATATTCATCACTGAGTTTTGGAAAACTTACACGACACATTGATCGGAAATTACCACTATCTGATCGGCGAAAATTTTATCTCATTAATTATATAACTTGGGTTCAACCTAATTATTAGAGAGAAAAAATAATCATTAATTATTTATATTATTTCCAAATTAATTGCTATCCTAGGTTGGTATTTTATGTGAAGTTTTTTCTTATTTTTGCAAAAAATATTTCTGTGTTTTGTGTCAGAATTGAGCACGTTCAGTTATTTCGACATTACACCTACCTCACGAGCTATAAATGAAGTCAATTATCACCAAACAACTCTGGCCTCTGTATAGAATATATATCGTGCCTTATTATTTTGTTAATTCGTAATTGATTCATTTTCTTTATTAAATATATTTTTTTTTTGTTTTTTAACTTTAAATTAAAATTAGAATTAGTTTTTCTTTTTGAAATATGATTCAATTTATTTTCTCAATTCTCGAATCGTATAAATTTAGTTTTTATAACTAAATTTTGTTAGATGTAATTATCGGTTCAAACGGATTTTATAATAAGATTTAAATTATTTATATGTTTTACAAATTTTTATTTCAATATTATTTAAAAAATTATCATGATAAAACATGTTTAAAATGTTAAATAAATTTAATAAAATTTAGTTAAAAAATTAAATAAAATTAAATTAAATGAAAATTAAAAAAAAAAGAAAAAAACCAATTTTAATTTTCGGGGACAATTAAATGAATAATTCTCACACTCGTTTTTGTATTGGACAGAAAATGCTTTGGCGCCCAATACGTCGTAGTTCATGATTTGACTATAAGAGTCTCGAATGATCAACCATACTTAATTTATCAATAACCAATTAAAACCATCATATTTCTCCGTCAAAAATCATACAGAGATTAAAAATATATGAAAAAAATTCACAAATTATTTATGATATTTATTAGGAATATCTTTATTAGTTATATTTAATACTCAATTCAATTCATCATTTTGAAAACATGTTTATTTGATACTAATAAAAAAAACACCCTCTCAGAAATTAGATATTGTTATTTTCTCCTCTGTCCGTTTGAAATGAATCTTCCAATTTCAAATCGATTTATTGACCAAAACCAATCCATTCATTCAAATTCATCGTTACATAAACATAAATAAATATATATATATATATATATATATATATATATATATATATATATATATATATATATATATATATATAAAAGGAAGGGAGGAAATGAAAATCTAATCAAAGACAGTAAATAGATCCAACAACAGGTTAAAGATGAATTTATATTTATCCCAACCTAGAAAAAATTGAAAAGTTTAAACTTACACCAATAAGACTTTTAACTTGCTTGCTCGACCTTCTCATCTGATTTTATTTTTTTCGAAACAAATAGTGTATTAATTGACAATTATTTATATATCAAATGATGTTTAAGTTTTACGTTAACTTTTTTTTTCTTACAATTCTGCTCAAACTAAATCATAAACAGGACCAATTTTTAATACTTCCAGCATTTTTTTTTAATAATCAATAAAGAAAATTTAATAAATTATTTACCTCATTAAATTTTTTATTTGTTCTTTCCTGACAAACAAGTTTCAAAATTACCTTTTGAAATGGATGGAATATTAGACAAAGTATGGATTAAATAAGATATACCATTGTGACTCTAAACATAAACAAACAAGATAATAATATCTTAGTAGTAAGAGTTTGATGGTTGACTTAATTGATTAAATTAAACGTTATTGCTAAAAACGTTTCGGCCCTTCTTGTTGGCAGCAGTCTTTCTTTGATAAGTCTCATGCAACCTTGACATTTCAAATTATTTAACTTGTGATATGATTACTTTTAGTTGATTTTTTATTAAAATATTTGATCAAGTTAGTATTTAAAATTTTGAATGTTTTAATTAAGGTTTTTTTATTTAAATTTATGACAATTGAATTAATGATATCTTACTTATGTTTTTTTTTTGTTTAATATGTTTTTGGTCTCTTAAGTGACTTTTGAAATTAGTCCATCATTTTATATCAATTTAGTCATTCATGTCAAACGATGAAAGAGATGAATGACTAAATTAGAAATTAGTTAAGTCAAGAGTTGTTAAGAGAAATTAATTTCAAATTTCACTAAAATTTGAAGAAGAAAAACACATTTAACATTTTTTTATCTGCAACATTAGTTGTTAATACCGATTAGTGTGGGAGTAGAACTCACAACCTCTATTAGCATTCTTTTAAACCTACAAAGTCAATCTTATAATTCGTGAGTGTTGTTAGTGGAAAAGTTGAATCTACCATTCTCTATTCCAACTTTAACTCTTCATTCAAACTTTATCACTAGATCAACATATATATATATATATATATATATATATATATATATATATATATATATATATATATATATATATATATTCGAAAGACACTATTGTTAATATAAAATAATGAATAACTCACTTTCGTTAGAAATATGGTGAATAATAATAAGAGTCCGATCAATAGTGATAACCAGAAGATGATCCCTTAATTATTGTTGGTTTGTAGATGATAACGTCAAAGTAAATGAAAATGTAACAACAATATTATCTAACACGTTTTCAACAAAAGTAATAAAAGCTAGTCATTATTTTACATATTTTTAAAACATGAATTATAATCAATATTTTTTCTTTTAATTTAGATATTTTAAATTATCTTTTTATTAAATTTTTTAATTTATTCAATATTAAAAGAGTTTATAGTTTTCAATTGATATTTTACATATTAATTTTCATGTTAATGGAATAAGATAACAAAATAAAAACTATGTCACCAAGTTAACAAAATAATGCAACAATAATATTTTAATTAAAAAATATCAAAATTTTAAACACACAAGAATTTAAAAATAAAAACCCAATTACAAATATATAAAATTATGAAAAACTTGAAAATTAATTAATCTTTCATTTTTTTTATAGATTGAAATAAATAAAATTGTTCTGCGTTCTGTTAGAAGATTTTTCATTCTTCCAAGAAAAATATAACTTTTACAAAATTATTGTATGTACAAAATCATATAATTCATTATTGAAAAAGCTTATTATTATGTAAAAAAAATACCAACGGTTGGGAATTTTTAGTTGCAAACTTTAAACTTTTAAGAATTATAAATAGTTTTCAAAAATTAGTTTAGTTTGAAGTAATGTTTTGAGTCAAACATTAGTTTTAATTTTTAAATTTTTTTAGTTATAGTCTAAGAATTATTTAAATTAGTTTATATGGGTATATAAATTCAAACATTAGTTTTTATTTTTAAATTTGTTTAGTTATACTCTTGAAAATTATTTAAATTAGTTTACATTTGTATATAAATGATAATTACAATATTGGCAATTACTAAGAAAGTTGAGATAATAAGAGCATAAACAATAACATTTTACTAAGAATTAAGAATTTTAAATAATTAGTGTTTTTAAGTATTATTTGAATATGTTTTTGATGATGATGAAAATTCTCGCAATCGACTGTAAATAGAAATGAATATGAATATATTAATTTTTTAAAAAATTAAATATAAAAACAAAAATGAGTATATAAGTATAAATTCTGTTTTAATTTTCTAATTTATCTTTATTTAAATTATTAAAATACACTTGATTTATTTAATATTGAATTTTTATTTTAAAGATAAAACAAATATAATCTTATCTTAACAAAGATGTCGCAATCCAGCTAATGAAACCACATTATTTGATTCTCTCGAACCATGTCACTTGATTCAATTGGTTGAATGGAAATCAACCTAGTATATAAATTTTTCCCATATTTTATACAAATCGACGATCACTGGGAAAAATCAACAAAAACCAACGAGTCAAAATGTTCAATCAATTAGCCCAAAAAACATATCTCTTTATTGTAGTTGGTTTTTTGTACGAGACTTGTAACTGTTAATGGATTCTTTTTCTACCATTGAACTTACACATAATTGTTGTGGTTACCAAATTCGAGAAAGGGAGTAAATAAATCAAGAAAAATTAAGAAAAAGATACCGAGACAGCGTCGTTATAGGAATGAAAATCAGAAGGTGAAGCTCAAAACGTATTGAAAATGGAAACTCATGAATGAAGTTCAAAGAAATTAAGAGAGAACAAATGTGGTGCAAATGTGGGTGCAGTAGACATCTACGATGCAATAGGAGGGATTTTTACACTGTTATTTTAATTATATTTAATTAGTCGAATGATATCTACTTTGGTTCGGATGTGTCAAGTTTGTTACCAATTTTTAAATATGTGTCAATTGAGTCTCGAATTTTAAAAAGATGTTTCAATTAGGTTCTTTTAGACAAAAATGATTAACGCAATTAACGATATTGATATTTAAAATGAATTACAAAATTAAATAGGGATATTTATATTAAGATTTATTGGTAAAAATCATGAATAAAATTAACGAACAACACATGAATAAAAGTGAGTATCTTAATTAAACATTTTAATTATTATGTAATTTTTTTATTTTATTTTTGTTTGTTTGTCAAAAGAGGAAAAGAAATTAATAGGTTAATTATGTCTAAAAAATTGGTACCAAATTATATTTACAACACAGTTGATACCTGAATGTCGTGAACAAAATAACGAAAACTCCTACAGATAATTATTAGAACAATTTGGGTCCATGTTCAATTTCTTTTATCAGCTTTATTTTATTTCTGATAATTTATTTCTCATATACCTTTGCTTTAATCCAACTCCATCTTCACCATTTCCATTCACATAATTCCATTTTCATGTGAAAAATACAATTATTGAAAAAAAAATGCATGACTTTTTTAATTTACATTCATATAATAAAAAGACAATTTAGTAAATAAAATATATTTGTGAAATTGGTTCACAATATAAACGAATTACACATTAATTTTATGTTAATTGTGAAATCTTGAATTAAAACCCTCTAATTTAAATTAAAAATCAATTATTTACAAGTCCTGGTACAAGAATCCACACGTCAAATAGATTTAATTCACTGAATTAACAAAGCGTCAAACCCAATTCTCTAGAAACAGTAATATATTAAATTTATTTTGCATTTGCACTTGATTTTATTTATAACTTAAGGTAGAATTCAAATATTAATTTCATGAAATTACGTTTATCATCTTTCTTTCATTAATACGGCTTAATATATGTTACTATCATATTTGAAAGAACAAAATAGTATGATGTGAATAGTATCGATATGAATTATATATATATAAAAGATTAAACTTAATGATTTTTAAATGTAAAGATTAAAAAGACACATTTCTCCTACTAATAGAAACAAAAGGAGTAATTAAACAACGTCTAAATAAATAGACGAGCCTCCAGAAATCCAGCATATATTCTTCATATCTTCCAACAGTTTTTGGTCTCATCACCAACCAATTAAATGAAATTAACGAAAGCCCAGAAGGTAAAGAGCAAAACTAGGGGGATATTAAGGTACAAACTAAATGACATTATTAAAACTGTTCCTGGTTCATGTTTGATTAACTTAATCTAGAGATATGCTAAGATATGTGTTTTGTGATAAAACATTCTTAAATCCTAACGAGTGGGGTTGTATGATGAAATTATTGGAAATCAGGGGGGATGCACCCTATTAACTAAAACATGCAAAGTGGACCCATGAATCATAATCTGCAAAATTTGACACTTAACTCTATTCTCCTGCAAGCACCATAGCTCTTCATGGTACCTCAAGTGACCACTGTCGTCATTGTGGATCATGAATTAAGAAAACATGGTGCAAATATGGGAGTGGAGGAACTAGGAGGCTCCTTTTGGCTCTTTCTTTTCGGAATTATAAAAAAACTTACAACCAGGCATCTTCGCACATGGGTGTAGTCAGATTTGGAGATTGGAAAATTGTTTCTCAAATGCCTTTCTATTTAACATTATTTTCTTGTTTTATTGCCAATAATATCTTTTTCAAATACAGCTTAACTAGAAAAAGGAGGGGAAAGATTTTGTGACACGCCTACCTATATAGGCTATAAGGTGAAGATCCTGAAATTGTGCATTACTCATGATTTTGCCTTCCACTCGATCATGCAATTCAAGGACTCCGCAACACATCTTTCTGTTGACCACTGTTTCTTTACATTTACCACCTCTATTTCTTAGACGTGCTTTTCATTTTCTTAACCAAAAATATTTAAAGTCTACACTTTGCACAATTTTACACGTGTTAAAACTTCATCAATTAAATAACTTCATAAATAAGAAATACTCAAATTAAATTCTCCCTCTTTTTTTTTTTCATCTCTAGTTCACTTATTCTCTCCAACTTACTTATCAACTCACTCTCTCTTGCGACTTAATCATAACATAATGACTATTGTAAGTTGTAATCATCATTTATATGTGTTTCCTATCTTCATGGATATCTAAGGATGGTGTTTTGATAAACTGGAATAATAGTGGAGGTTACAGTTAGGTTAGCAAAAATCCTTTAAAAAAAAGTGTATTAAAAAATTGGGTATATGACAAGGATTGGTGAAGAGAAGAGAGAGGGTTGAATATGGTGCAAAAAGTGGAGACAGTTGTTTGGTAATTATGAGGAAGAGGAAGGGCACAGTGTGAGACACCCCATTATAAAAGACCACCACCACCCTCTTTTCCAAACCCCCACTCCCAATTTTTCTTTTCCTTTTCTCAAACACAAACACAGTGGAGAGGGAAAATGCCAATCTCAATGTCAGAAGGAGGACTTGCAAAATGCACCAGAATCCGGCACATCGTCAGGCTCCGCCAAATGCTGCGGCGGTGGCGCAGCAAGGCCCGCATGTCGGCCCACCGAGAAGTACCCTCCGATGTTCCGGCGGGACACGTGGCAGTGTGCGTGGGCAGCAACTCCAGGAGATTTGTGGTACGTGCCACCTACCTGAACCACCCCGTGTTCCAGAAGCTACTAGTGGAGGCGGAGGAAGAGTACGGATTCTCACACCACGGTCCTCTCGCCATTCCCTGCGACGAAACACTCTTCGAACACCTCCTCCGCTTCATTTCACGATCCGATCCCCCTCCCTCCAACCGCTTCGACGACTGTCACGTCCCTCTCATAAACAACCTCGACTTCTGCCTCCAATCTCGACCACTGCTCCACTGAACCAAACCCAACACACTCACATGACAAAAACGACAACGAAAACAACAACATTGTTGCTGCAGTGCAATTCAGCGGAGAATGCTGAGGAGATGGCAAAGGGTTACTTACCAGAATGGTCCACCCAGTCGTCCCGGCTTTCACTCTACTTCACCCTGATGCTGTATATTTTCACTATTATTAATATTATTACGTTTCCCACCAGTAATAATTCATGCAAATTCAACTGAATTTCACCATGCTCAATTATTTTAGATTCTCCATCTGTTTGTTTTTTAGTACTATGCAATCATAGAAGGACACAGCAAATGAGACTTATCAGTAGCATAGCATCAATCCACGTGAAGGAAAAAGCAAGCACCAAAGTACACGTTTAATCATCACTCATCGTCCATACTTTCTTTCTCTGTCATCACCTATACAATTTTGTTTCTTTACTTAGTTCAGTTCTTCAACTGTATCTCGCAACTAATTACCCAGTTATGAGTCTTTGACTTCTTCTCAAGATTGCACTCCACTGTGTTTGTTCCTATTCTTAGCTCCTTTCTGGAATAAGCTCTTATTCCTTTCAATAATCTATAGCTACAATATACAGATACAGTCATTTGATTTATGTTTCTAGTTAAATATTTTTATATTTTTCAAAAATCCATAATATATTAAAATTGTTGGACTAAATTTACAAACTTGTTTTCTCTATTATTGATTCACAATTTCTTCTTTCTTTCTCTTTTCTTAATATATTTTTGTTGTTTGGATTTAAAATTGATATGAATATTAAAGAATACGAGTGAGGTAGGGTGTCTTATAAAAATGGTTACGTCAGGTGGGAACAAAAGCAAAAGAAAAGATGAAAAAAACTGTAGAAAGGAGAGACTTTACATGTGGTAGGCACGTCATCACTTTACTAATCACAGTTATATGTTCCTACGAGCTAAGTTAGTTTAGACTTTAGACTCTTCTTTTTTTAACTTAAATGTAAAAATAATGTGATAAACAATTTTTTCCTGTATATAGAATGTTTGGTGTGTCAGCATCGTTTGCAAAAAATGAACAACCAATTCTGTAAAGCAAACGTGTCTTTAAGTTAAAAACAACACAAGTACCTCTAATCTTTTATTTCAACGGATTAACTCTTTAAATATGCTGCTTAATTTAGAATAGCCTTTGCTTATTTGTCCTCTTTGACGGCTTAAAAAAATAAATAATGTAAATGATCTACTAACGCCGATGATGATTGGTTATGCATAAAAGTTAATTTTAATGTGCGAAAGGTTTTACTTCACTTTTTTTTTTCCTTCTAAAAGTATTTACGAATAAAGTTTTTCAAATAGACCTTGTACGATTTCAAATCAATATTAGTTAGAATATCAGACGGGCATATTAAAGAGAAATCAAAAATATTTTTCTTTATTATGTAAGAAGTTTGAAATATACATTTTGTAATGGAAAAGAAGTATTCACTATATCTAAAAGCAAAAGTTGTTCAACATTGCTTTTTGAAGCAATTACAAATGCTACAAAGCTGGGCGTGAAACTAGCACCAGATGATCATGGTTCCGATATTGTATTATGAAGTGGATTTTTAATCTAACTTGTCTTTATAAAATTGATATATAAAAAGAGATTTATACTCAATTATATATTATAAAATTGTCTTATTTTTAGTCGATATAAATTTATTTAGAAAGTTTGAATTACTGCACTGTCATAAAATTTCATCATTAAGTTTAATTATATTTATAACTAAATAAAAGTAATAAATAAATATATTTAAAGAATAAATTTGAGATGATTGGACTGATAACAGATAGTGTAAGCGCAGGAGCCATGTTTTGAATGGTTCAATTGCAGAACTTAGAAAAGCTATTGATAGAGATGGACCATATGAAAAGAAGGGTAGTAACTAAGTCTATATAGTTAGATCCACAGATCATAACCATCAAAACGTGAGCTTGATATGATTTACAATGAGTTGTCCTACCCATAAAATAGACTCTTATTCAATAATTCACCAACAGTATCTTTATTCCTTTTAGCATAAGGACTACCTAGGTTATTAGACCAAATTCCTAATATTTATTATTGTCAAGAAATTAGGATAATGTTGAAAACTTTAAAAATTATTATCTAAAATTAAATATTGTAGGAATATTTGTGGGTAAATAAGTATTGAATGACATTTAGTAACTCGTGAAAAATGTGGGCTATTTTAAAAGGTGGAAAAGTGCGCGTGGATAAACAGTATATTAGCCAAAACCAGCAAGGCTGAGTGTAGGTTATGGATATGTATATATTCCTTCTATAAATGATGAAATTTGAAATCATGCACATGAGTTTGTCTATGTAACATGGAATGTGTTCATCAGTTATATAATTTGTACAGTAAAATAATAAAATTAAAAAATTAGGAATAAAACTGGTCATCTCCATTTGATTTATTACAGCCACATCTAATGTTGAAGTGTATCAGAGTGAGATGTTGAAGAAGTAATAGTGCTCTGAGATCCAAAACTTCTGGTCAATGCGATCACGCTCAGCCCCTAATTTTCAAAATTTAAAATTACCATAATCCGTTTTTATTTTATTTTTAATCATGTTGTGTTTTATTTTGGGTCCGCTGGACTGGTACTGGGTTTGGCCCATTTTTTATTACTTTGAGGGGGCTTCTCCCTGCACCTCCAAATTCCTCTTGTACCTCCAATAATTACCTTTTTGACCTTCTGTTTTCTTCGTTTCCAAACCAACTCCACCGCCTCCTTCTCTTCCCGCTTCTCTTTCTCCATCCTCTCCTCTCCCTCCTGCCCCTCCGGCGAAGGCCTCACCTTCCTCATCGCCTCCTCCACCCACTTCCCCGCCCTCTCCATGGGCCTCCCCCAACCCTCTCCCAGCTCAACCTCCTTCGCCACACTACCTTTGACCCCTCCCTCAGCGACATCAACGACATCAACGACAACTACATTTTTAATTTTAATTTTTTTTTAGAAACGGATTTCGGAATCCGTTTCATATTTTTCTGGAACAGATTTCGATATCCGTTTCACAAATTTTAATTTTTTTTTTGTGAAACAGATTTCAGAATCCGTTTCAGAAAAGTATGAAACGGATTCCGAAATCCGTTTCACAAATTTTAATTTTTTTTTCTAGAAACGGATTTTGGAATCCGTTTCATACTTTTCTGAAATGGAATTTGAAATCCGTTTCATACTTTTCTGAAACGGATTCCGAAATCCGTTTCACAATTTTTTTTTTTTGTGAAACGGATTTCAGAATCCGTTTCATACTTTTCTGAAACGGATTCCGAAATCCGTTTCATAAAAAAACATGAATATTTATGAAACGAATTTCGAAATCCGTTTCATACTTTTGATTAGAGTCAAAAGAGTAATTATTGGAAGTACAGGAGAAGGTTTGGGGTGCAGAGAGAAGCCCCCTTACTTTGAATCTCTTACTGACACTGGGCTTGTCCCTTTTTAACATATTCCAGACATTTCTTTTTACACCCCATAAAATTAGTGACCCACCGCCTTTTCGTCTGGTGTTTGCTTTGTGCATCTGAGCTCTGTTGTAGAATCTCTATTTACCATAAAAGACCTCCTCGAATTTGCTCACAGATACCTGAGCTCATATATAAACTAATTTTTTATTGGTATATTATATAAAAATATGCGTTTGTATAGTTAATAAATTTAATTTTTTATTAAATTATGTACATATATCTTAATTTATGTTATACGTATTTTACTTTTGCATTGATTTAAATATTACGTAAACCTTATAAATAATAACAAATCATAGAAGAATGGATGTTTTAATGCTTATAATGAACTAAAATAATTTTTTAAAGAGAAAAGCTTTATAATATGATAATGAGAAAAATATTTAATTACTTTTTTTTTCTTTAAACCAATTTCTTAGTCAACCATAATTTTTCAAGACACTAAATCTAACTAAGAAGTGGACTTCAACTACTAAATATTCTTTTGTATAGATTCAGATTTTGAGATTAAACCCTTGATTAAATATTTAAAAAGAAAACAGTTACATCACATAATTAATTGAAGTGTACTAATTGTTTGTTACGTAATATTTTAAATTTGATTATGTATACAATGAAAGATCATATGTGGGTGGAGCTGCAAATAGTTTGATTGATTGAAATTTGAATGTCTCTATCTATGCAGAATCCAACTCGTAATTGTAATGATTTTTATGAGTAATTATGTTATGATTAGTTTGGGGGTGTGTATGATGTTGATATGTTGGAATTATTTTGGGTCTTTTGGAGAATCCCTTATCTTTGTATTGTTTGTATCTCTAATCAATACTAAAAATGATTATAAAAGACAAAGAACGTAAGTCAAAAGTAAGAAGAAGAGAAATGGAGAAATTGATAATAAGAAATGATCGAATTCGGGTCCCCTAAGGGTCGGGGATTTTGGACCCACCCTTTTCATTGCAGACAAATGTACCACTAAGATAAGAATCACAACATTGCTTTTGTTTCGTTCTTTGTGATTAAAAACAATATTTGTTTACTTTCATCATGAAAAAGGTGTTTGATTATTGTTTCAATGGATAACAATTACATTTCTAATCTGGTTGTTAGCTGGTTTACTTCACCACTCCCTTTTGCTTTTCTGATTTCAAGGGTTTGCTTCTTGATCAGTTTTTCCACCTCTCGTCAATTTTTTATTGGTGAATGGCTTTCCATCATTTTCTTTAATTTAACAACGACACAATTAAAGGCAACCATTTTTGTTTAAAGAGACAAAGAGGAAGCATGACATCAAGGAAATACCAAAATTTAGAGAATGTGATTAAGAAAGAAAAAAGTTTGGAGAGAGATTAGGACTTTGGAGCACATAAAAATTAGTAGGGAAGAATAAGCTGGCATGTCAATCGAAGAAGGCTCAAGAAAATGACTGTGAGAAGTTAAAAGTCAAGATCAGATACACTAATACAACATACACACTAATTCATTGCATTCAACTCTGGTTCACACGTAACAATTCAGTTTAAACAATCAATTCATCATAATTCAGATTATGGCTAATACACCAAATAGTAGTCTGTTATGTATATAATCTGTTGGTGTCTCTTTAACTCTACAACAAAACTTACTGAATTGGTTTAAGGTAAATGTTCCTTCTTTTTTTTTTTGTTAACAATGAAATGCAATTAATATTTTTAAAAACATTTATTTTTGTGATTTAGTGTGAGTCATCGATTAATATAAATGAGAGTCATAATATAATATATTTTTTTTAACTCCAAAAAAATAAAGAAGAGGATGAAGCAGAACTTTTTTTATTTATTTTTTTTATCTTTGTTTGAGAACATGGATTGATACATTCTATTTTAGTTTATCTCGCATTTGGTACGGAGAAAATAAGTCGGACAAATCCATTCCACATAATTGGAAGTCGGACTGTATAAAACTAAATCTTAAATAAAAGTATACAAATGTTGTAATAATGGTATTGTTTTAGTGTTTCATATATTCTTGTTGTATTCCATGAGTCTACTATTGATAGTAAGTATGATGACAAACACAATATCGAAAGAACATATGAAATAAAAATAGAAGATTTATCGAGTATTATGCTGATCAGACAAGATACCTTTTGGCTATAATAATAAAATTGAAATAAACTAAATAAACAAAAAAATTAAGATTCACATCAAATGTATATGTAAAAATTAAATATTTCATGAATAATAAAATATAAAAATAAATTATTATTTAGGCTAACAAAATTATAACAACTAATTAGTGTTAAATTCACGATAAATAACTACTTTAAGAATTTAAGCATTAAATAAATAAATAATAAAATAAAAGATTTTTATTTAATTTAGAAATTAAAATATAATAGATGTTGTAAGAAATTATACCTCGACAAGGTCATCCATAATCCTTTTCTTAAATTTCCTTAACCCAAATGAACTCAATGTTGTAAGAAATGTTTCTCCATTTAAGCAAAAAAATTCTCCTCACTATCCTTTTAGTAATTTGCTGACATCACTCATATTTAATTTTTACCTTTTGTTAAGATATCTCAAATAATCCTTTTATGCAGTTGTCATTCCTTTAATAGATGAGATGAGAAATTATAACACTCTTGTACGTGTGTGTAATATATATATATATAATACCCTATTCTTTGAAATAATACGTCAAAATTATTCTTTACACCATTTTTATACAGTATCAAGAGCCAAACATCAACATCCTCTACAATATAGGAAGCGGTGCTTATTTATTTGAATATTTCTGATGGCTCCTTCTGGTGAAAATCAATCGGAGAAACATGATTTTGGGACTTCCGTTGCTACCCATATGCACGAAGCGCTCACCCTTGAATGACTTGACGGCACCAACTATTTTGTTCATAAATCATGTAAACTTAAAAGTATAAGGGTACACTGATGCAGATTTGGCAGGTTCAAAAGATGATAAAAGATCTACCTCTAGATACTTTACTTTTGTAGGAGGGAATCTTGTAACTTGGATGAGTAAAAAATAGCATGTAGTAGCAAGATTTAGTGCTGAAGCATAATTCATAGGCATGACACTAGGTGTATGTGAACTTTTGTGGACTAAAAATGTGCTATCAGATTTGGGCTTTAAACAAAATGAAACTATAAGTTTGTACTGTGATAATACGTCGACTATAACAATTGCTCACAATCTGGTGCAACATGATAGAATAAAGCATGTTGGAGATTGATAGACATTTCATCAAAAAGAAATTTGAAGCTGTAATAATTTTCTTTCCTTATGTAAGATCATAATTGCAGTTGACTGATATTCTCACGAGAAGAGTGTCAAAGAGAGTGTTTAATGAGTTTCTAGTTGGGAATGTGTGATATTCATGCACCAACTTGAATGAGAGTGTTAAGATATGTCAAATATTTTATTAGCAAATATTATGTAATCAAATATTGTATTAGCTATAATTTAGGCATTATTACCTCTATGAACAAATTTGTACAGTTATCATACTTTTAATAGATGAGAAATTATAGCACTCTTATATATATATATATGGTACCCTATTCTTTAAAATAATACATCCGAATTATTCTTTACACATTTTTATACCTTTTTATTACTTTTTCTCGCTCATGCAAAATTCTTTCTATTTTCTTCTCCCTTTCTGACCAAACGAAATATTAAAGCTTTGCCACTGCAAAAATATTTAAATTACGTGAAATATAAATAATATGTGATAATGAGATTTGTGTAAAAGTTACGGTTAAAGTAACTTTTGATTCCATTCTTGCAGGTCTTGAAATTGCAACCTGGCAACCCAACGTGGTCCCATTCTTTTGATAGCCAAATTTGAAGGAATAGTGTAAAATTTTCTGAAACAAAGTCCCGTGAGGCTTTTAATTTATTAAAATTAGGCTTTTTCCTTTACAATTATGAAATAATACATTCACATTTCATTGTTTTTTTCTTTTAAATATTATGATAGTTAAAAGTTGTACTACTAAAAAATATATAACAGCACATTACTGTATCGAAAAACCATGAGAAGTGGGTAAGTGGGGACAACATTTATTTTTTTTAACCTTATTCTCTGAGCTTAAGTTTGAACTTTAGTCATTGGATCCCATATACTCTCTGTCTCTTTCTTCCACCACTCACTGCTCTTTTGCTTTTGCCATCAGTAAGGAATTTATGGTCGGAAAACCTGGCTTAGCTAAAGCCTGATTCAGACCTTCTACTTCTTCTACCTGTGTTTAGATGCCAATAAACTTTGAATTAGACTAAGATTTTCATAAAAACAATCGTATTAATTGGACATATATAAATGTATAAATAATTTATTTTGTAAATCATTTATAAAGTTAAGTGTCAGTACATTTCTATTTCGTGTACTTGTTACCATTTTAAATTATTAGATAATTTTAAATATTTTTTAATTATTTGTTTTCAAATAAATTATTATCATTTTAAATTTTGACATCTCAAATTTATTGATATCTTAAAACTCAACATTATTTATCCAACATAAAATTTTATTAAAAGAATAAAATAAAATAAAAATAAAAACATTAGGGGCGAACTAAATTTATGATAAAAGTCCTATTTTCTTAAATATAGACAAATTATATTTATTATAAAAGAATATATAAAAATAAAATATTAAATATTTTATATTATTTTATATGAATGAAAATTAAATTAACTAATTTATCATCAAATTTTTTTCACAAAAAATATAGAAAACTTTGAACTTAATATAAATATATAAATCTAAGGTCATTTCTCTCAAAAATTTCAAAAAACCACTTAATGATAAAAAAAAACATTACAGATCGAAAAATAATTATTTTTCGACCAAAATTTCCGAAAATTGAAATTTGTATTAAAAAAATAGTGTAAATCTATTCTAAGATATTATCAAGATTCAAAGTGTTGTTATTTTCGACTTTGGACCGACCAACTATTTTTCTTAATTATTCTCGATTTGATGTTTACCATGTATTACTAGCCCACACCTGAATTCAACATATCCCTTTAAAAAAGTCTACGCTATGCTTTTCATGATATGGACTATCATGTATGGAAAATGCAGCACAAGTCATAAATGATATTTGATTATTAATTAGGATAATCTAAGCGGCCAATAATCTTGTATTTGAGTTTATAATATTCCTACTTATACTGTAAATGATTAACATTTAAAAGTTGGTAAAAATCACAAATATATATTGTATAGCTTACTTATACTACACTTAATTTTCACGTAAGAACATGTATTAGTTGAATTATTAGGGTGTATTGACGTGATAAATGAATGTAGTAACATTCCTATTTCTGCGGGCTCAAAATTGGATTTAATTATTCATAGACAAAAAATTAGTAACTAAAGATTACTTGAGACAAAATTAATGAAAATTATCAAGTAATTTACATTCTAAATAAACTTATATTAGATATCACTACAAAGTAAATAGTTAATTACGATACTCGAGATAATTCAACAAATATAAGATGAATACTTTTGAAATTGATTCCTTAAAAACAGCAGCAGATGATGATAACTATTTTTCATGATAAATAAGATGATAATTGTTTTTCATTTTAGTCTGAACTATTTACGTGTTCAATATTATATTTATTTTATTTCATTTAATTATACTTTATACTGTTATACTGTTATACATTAAAGGACGTATAATCCCGTGCAAGAATAGATATATATTCTTTTCCTAATGAATAGTTTTTTTTTAACATATTAAAAACAATTCTTAATAAATATGTCATCTAACAAAATAACTCATATTTTTTATCAAGACAAAATGAACAAAAAATATGGAACAAATTAAAAATGTATGATAAATGTTTCATTAACAATTTAAGAAAACTATTATATAGCAATATTTCACTTTATTCACGAATATATATATATATATATATATATATATATATATATATATATATATATATATATAAAAAAAAAAATTTTTTTTTT